>Ga0105091_10001340_pt1 | contig 10709 bp, 17 predicted proteins | sample PPLLak1March2015_FD_87022 | JGI IMG/M metagenome (GOLD analysis project Ga0105091, IMG submission 87022) | Freshwater sediment microbial communities from Prairie Pothole Lake near Jamestown, North Dakota, USA - PPLs Lake P7 Core (1) Depth... | ecosystem: Environmental > Aquatic > Freshwater >... | reverse complement strand
CGTTGTCGAGACCGTTCAGGAGGTGCTCCGCCAGCGAGGCTTACTAGCATAACCGCTCCAGTCTCGCTCTTTTGAGGCTTTCCGTCGCCAGCGCAGTGACCGCCGCCTTTGCCCCAGCGGGGAAAAGGGAAGGGCCGGGAGGCGCCTCTACGCGCTCATCATCGTCGTGTTCACTTCTCGTCGATCCTGCGTGTCCCCTTTCTGCCGATCTAACGTGTCCGCTTTTCACCGATCCAGGATGTCCCCTTTTCACCGGTCTGCGCCGCTGCCCCTGCGTGTGGACGGCCACAGGTTTCGCGTCAGGTGAGCCACGGTATCGCCCGTGACGCCACCCCTCCCCCTCCCGCTCCCCGCCGAGAGAGCGCGGGGGAGCGCCAGCCGGGGCCGCCGCCCAGGCCGCCCTTGACGCCGAGTCCATCCGAGGTATACGCTCCATACGTCGACAATCGGCTCTGCATCTGGACGCTGCAGCAAGTGCGCTTGCCGGCGTGTGCCCGGCCGCTGGCCAGTGGCTCGAGACAGACGTGAGGAGCTGGGTCTGTGGACGCTCTGTCGTTCGTTGTGGAGATGGTCAAGGCGCTGGCCTGGCCGATCATGGTGCTCGTCCTCGTACTGCTTCTTCGCAGACCGATAGCCCAGCTTGTCCCCCTCCTTACTCGTCTGAAGTACAAGGACCTTGAGCTGGAGTTCGGCCGGCGTGTAGCTGAGGTAACGGCGGAGGCCGGCGAAGAGCTGCCGCCTCCTCACAAGCGGCCTTTCCCGGAAGCCGCCGCAGACCAGATTCTAGGCGAGCTTGCTGGAATCTCGCCACGAGCAGCCGTGACCGAGGCATGGCGGCAGGTTGAAGTCGCCGCAGTCGACGCGGCCGTCCGGAATGACATCCACTTGTCGCCAACTGAGGCGACATCACCTGCCCGTGTCCTCCGGGCCCTTGAGCGACATCGCGTGATCGACGCCGGCAAACTCGGTCTTGTACACGATCTGCGGGGACTTCGGAATCAGGCTGTGCACTCCCCCGAGTTTGCCGTGACCAGGGCCGCTGCCCTGGAATACACCCTGGTCGCTCGTCGCATGGTCGATTTCCTTGCGACGGCACGCCGTGGCGAAGTCGGGTAGCGAGGGGATCTGGTCCAACGCCGGATTGAGGCCCTGGACGCCGAGATGAACCGCCTCGTCTCCGCCCTCTACGGGCTGACGGAGGAGGAGGTGGGGATCGGGGAGAGGGAAGGGTGACCGTTCTCGGCTCGTCACGTGATCGGCGATTCGTTCAATCCGGAGAAGCTCGGTCTGGGCGAGGTTCACGGTGAAGCGGCTCTGGCGCTACGCGGTGCTTGATGCGGTTGAGCATCTTGGACGCTCCTCCCAGGACGGCATTGTGACCCGCCGAGCGCTTCTCGAGATTGCCCTCTCGACTATCGTCGCGGAGACCCGCAGTAAGGGGCGGACCCCAGACAAGACCCTAAACCGTGAGCTTCAGGAGCTGAGAGACGACAGACTGATCGAATTCGTCTCCCGCGGGAGATACCGCCTCACGAAGTCCCTGGTCATTGCGGACTCTTTCGGGGGAACGGACGCGGAGCTTGATCATCTGATTCGCGAGAATCGTTTCCGCATTCCTGAGCTTCCTACTGGCGAGGATCTCGTCCTCGCACGTAGACGGCGAGGCCGCGACCGACTGAGGGCCCACACCCTTGCCAACTACTCCTTATGCTGTGCGCTGTGCGATTGCCGCGACGAGTCCCTTTTGGTCGCCAGTCACATAGTACCCTGGGCAGAATCAGAAAGTGCCCGGGGCGATCTTCACAATATCCTCGCTCTCTGTGAGCCCCATGACAGCCTGTTCGAGCACGGCTACTGGTCGCTCGACAAGCGATATGGAGTCCTGCGGTCACCGCGGGCAGAGCTGTGGGTCACCCGGGTGTTGCTCCCCCCCGAAATCAGATTCCGAGCCCAGTCTGAATTCAGGCCAGACGAGGCATACGTAGAGAGCCACAGGCAACGCCACGGTCTTTCTTGAGATGGCTCTCGTTCTACCGATAACCGCCTTGTGGTCACCACGAGTCTTCGCGCCCGCTGCGCCCCCGGCGTGTGGAATCGCGGCGCTACGGCTCGCAGCGCCCTGTGGAGCACCGGGGAATCCGTTCCACAGGCGGGAGAGAGAGGCGGAGGGGGACGTCACGCGCTGCGCGCTTGATCAGAAGACCCTCGCGCTGGCCGCAATCGACCGATTGGCCGACCGATGGCGCCTATACAAGGGACATCGCCCTGAAGAAATGGTGAAAGAGCTGGAACCCCGCCTCAAGGTCGGATCCCCATGCAGACCACCCCTGGCGGAAGAGGCGTGCCGAGAGAAGAAGCTGTTGCGTTGTGACTTTCAGAGGTGGAGTGTCAACGGAAGTCTAGACTACTACGATTCCACTGAGGTAGAGTGAGGCAGAACTACGCCTGCCGCTCGGCTTCCCCAATCGCTTTCAAGAGATCGTCCAACTTCGATCCCAAGAACAGTACTTCCTCTCCCTCCTCCCCGGCCAAGAACGCTCGCGTCAGAGACAGGGCAACGCGGAGCTTTCTCATGGCATTCTCAAGCTCCTGGGCATCGGCTCGAGCGCGCTCACTTCTCGCTCTTTCTATGTTGTATTCTCGCTCTGAGAAGAGGAGGGCGATTCTCGCTTCTATCTCGGCGTTCTCCTTCTCGGGCCGGGCCAGCCGCTGCCGAGCGTATTCTAAGAGCGCCGAGGAAAACTCACGGGCCTCGTCTCGGACAGTCGTACCTCGTTTGTGATCTATGACTGTGTCGAGTGTTGTTACAATGGCGTCGATGAGCTTCCCCCGCAGTACGGCCCAAAGGCCCTCTGTCCGTCCGGAGACGTCGACCCTTAGAAGCCCTCCTGTCTCTTCAGAAGGCACCATGTGCTCACACCGGCACACTCTCCCGCGCTAGATCAAATAGGCGGGTTTCTTGGATGACCAGGCCATCCCCCCCCAATGCGCGGTAAAGAGTTGAGAGTTCAGTAAGGAGGTCCGCAACGTCCTCTTCGGTGTATTCTTCAAGATCTATGAGGACAGAAAGGGGCCGCGTCTTCGATCGAGGAGACGAGCCATCGAGCATCTCCATCAGCTTGACGAGCTTCAGTGTGTGAGGAACCACTGGTAGCTTCTCATCAAGGAGACCGGACTCTAGGCGTAGAAGTTCCTCTGCAGAAACGCTCCACCGCCCACGAATCTTTTCCCCGTGCAGAAGTCCTTCGCGGAGCCACCGTCTCAGAGTTGGCGCTGGCACGCTTAGCACCGAAGCAACGGACTTTACTGAATAGTACTCATCCATGTTCCACCTTCACGGCAAACGTATCGCCATTTCAGAATACCACAAGCGAGAATCTAATGCACCGGGCATTTGGTCGGGAATATCTGTCACCGGTCACCGTAAGCCGGCCACGTGGGAGCAGTTGAAGACCGGCCACTTCGGCTAGGGATACTGTGGCGCGCTGCCTCAGGGGAGCCAGGGAGGGTGCGGGTGGCGAACTACTCGGAGGTGCCTGAGTGGCAACCGGTTATCGCTCTTGAGGAGCCGGGTCGGACCCACCGGCTGAACGCGGCGGAGACGGGGGTCCGTCGCGCGACGGTGTCGCGGTACGACCGGCTGCGTCGGTCAAAACCGCCCAAGGTGACCGCCGGGTCGGGTCGCGCCGCCCTAGCCGGGGTGAGCTGTCAACCAGTTGGTCCCAGGTTCGAGTCCAGGCCGGGGTGCCGGGGGATACGCCAACTCTAAACGATTGATATTGCAGATGTTACGAGATAGCTGTCTTGGCTGGCTCCTCGGGCAGGACTCGAACCTGCAACCAACCGGTTAACAGCCGGTTGCTCTACCATTGAGCTACCGAGGAACCCGTGCGGCTTGCTGCAGGGCGTCCGCGAACGGAACGTCCTGCGTTGCTGTCGGTCTAGACTAAGGTATTCGCCCGGAAAAAGCGATGCGCCGAGGGTTCGTCTCTACTTCTTGAAGAGCTCGACCGCCGAGAGCGTCACGTAGCAATCCGGCTGCGGGCACTCGTGGGGCGCTTCGCCCTCCGCGTGCTCGTGCTGGTGTACGGCGATCTCTTCGGACGTCGGATCGACGACGACGAGCTCCCCCTCGACGCGGACCCACGTCCCCTCGCAGTCCATCGGCACGGTCACCGAGTGGTCGGGGCTCTTCGCGTAGAGCTTCGCGCCGGACGGGCTCTCCTCGACGAGCACCCAGCACCCAGACCCCTTGCAGACGCCCCCCACGGTTCCCTGAACGAGCACGCGCTCGCCGGCGTACGCGCGCGGGTTCGCCATCACTTCGCCGACCGAGACCACTTTCCCCTTCGTGACCGGCTCGCCGGCCTTGAAGAAAGGCTCCTTCGCGCATCCGGCGAGAAGCAGGCCGGCGAAAGCGGCCGCGCAGATGATCATCTTGTTGAACTTCATGAGAAGCGTCCTCCTCGCCATATCGCCGATTCGATCCGCGCCGGTCTCCGGCCCCTTCTACTTCTCGGCCTGCGTGGCTTCCGACGGCGCAGGGGCGCCGGCGCGGGCGGCGGCTTCCTCGTCCGCGCGCTTCCGCTCCTCTTTCTTCTTCTTCCTCTTCTCGACGCGGTCCTCGAGCTCTTCGATCTTCGGTTCGAGGTCGACCAGCTCGATGAGCGAGAGCGGGGCGTTGTCGCCCTTCCGGCGTCCCGCCTTCAGGATGCGCGTGTAGCCGCCGTGCCGGTTGGCGTAGGTCGGCACGATCGTGTCGAAGAGTTCGGCGACGACCTTCGGATCCTTGATGTCCCGCATCACCAGGCGACGCGCGTGGAGGTCGCCACCCTTGGCGGTCGTGATCAGCTTCTCGGCCAGAACCCTCAGCTCCTTCGCGCGAGTGTCCGTCGTCTCGATCCGCCGCGCGCGGAAGAGCGATGTGACCATGTTCCGGAACATGGCCTCCCGGTGGCTCGCCGGCATATTGAGCTTCCGGCCCGACTTCTGGTGTCGCATCGCGCGAAACCCTTCCTTCCTTACGGCTCGGGGTTGCTCGTCATCTGCTGTGCGACGATCTCGTCGACGTTCATCCCGAAGCCGAGGTTCATCCCTCTCAGGATGTCGGAGATCTCCTTCAGGGACTTCCGCCCGAAATTCCGGTACTTCAGCATCTCCGCTTCCGTCTTCTGCACGAGATCGCCGATCGTCCGGATCTCCGCCGACTGGAGGCAGTTGCTCGAGCGGACCGACAGCTCCAACTCGTCGACGCTCCGCTGGAGCATCTCGCGGAGCGCTTCCCTCTTCTCGTCGAGCACCTCTTCCTGCTCGACGGCCGGCTCCTGCTCGAAGTTCATGAACAGCACGAGATGGTCCTTCAGGATCTTCGACGCGTGCGACACGGCGTCCTCGGGTGAGATCGTGCCGTTCGTCCAAATCTCCAGGATCAGGCGATCGTAGTCGGTCTTCTGCCCGACGCGCGTCTCCTCGACCCGGTACGTCACGCGCCGGACCGGCGAGTAAAGCGAGTCGACCGGGAGCACGCCGATCACCGCGTCCTCCACCGGCTGCTGGTCGGCCGCCACGTAGCCGCGGCCCACGTTGATGCCCACCTGCATCTTGAGCGAGGCGCCCTTGTCGAGCGTCGCGATATGCAGGCTCGGGTTCAGCACGGTGAGGCCCGCCGGCGCCTCGAAGAGGTCCGCCGTCACCTCGCCGGGGCCTTCCACGTCGAGGTTCAGGGGCTTCGGCTCGTCGCCGTCGAGGCGGATCACCAGGTTCTTCAGGTTCAGCACGATGTCCGTGACGTCCTCGAACACCCCGGGGAGCGTCGTGAACTCGTGCTTCGCGCCTTCGATCTTCACGAAGCACGGAGCGGCCCCCTGAAGCGAGGAGAGCAGGACCCGGCGCAGCGCGTTGCCGAGCGTGGTGCCGTATCCCCTCTCGAGCGGTTCCGTCACGAACTTGCCGTATGTGGGCGAGTAGGACTCCTCGTCCTTCTGGATCGCCTTCGGCATCTGAAGACTCTTCCACTTCATCTTACAGCGCCCCCATGGCCTACTTCGAGTAGAGCTCCACAATGAGCTGCTCGTTCACGTTCACCGGGATCGCGTCTCGGCCGGGCATGTCGACGATGTGCCCCGAGAGCTTGTCGAGGTCGCGGGTCAGCCATTCGCACAGCTGCTCCTCGCGGCGCCGCTCCTTGGCGTCCTTGAAGACGCCGATCGAACGGCTCTTGTCGGCGACCTGGACCACCTGGCCGCGCGCGAGCGAATACGACGGGATCGTCACCTTGCGGCCGTTGACCGTGAAATGGCCGTGGCGAACGAGCTGTCGCGCCGCGGTCCGCGAGGTAGCGTAGCCCAGGCGAAAGACCACGTTGTCGAGCCTTCGCTCGAGCAACCTGAGTAGGTTCTCGCCGGTCACGCCGGTCTGCCGCTCCGCCTGCGCGAAGTACTTCCGGAACTGCCTCTCGAGGATCCCGTAGATCCTGCGTGCTTTCTGCTTTTCTCTCAGCTGCAGGGCGAAGTCCGATTGCTTCCGGCGCGGACGTTGTCCGTGCTCGCCGGGCGCGTAGCCGCGCCGATCGAAGCTGCACTTCGGTGAGAAGCAGCGGTCGCCCTTCAGGAAGAGCTTCACTCCCTCCCGCCGGCACAGCTTGCACTTCGCGTCGGTATATCGTGCCATTCCGTTCCTCCGTGCGAACCCGGAAGTCCCGTCCGGGACTTACACGCGGCGCCTCTTCGGGGGGCGACAGCCGTTGTGCGGAATCGGCGTCACGTCCCGAATCGACGAGACATCGAGGCCCGCCGCCTGAAGAGAGCGGATGGCCGCCTCGCGCCCCGCTCCCGGTCCCTTCACCAGGACCTCCACTTTTCTGAGGCCCATCGTAAGAGCGACCTTCGCCGATTCCTCGGCCGCCAGCTGGGCCGCGAACGGCGTGCTCTTCTTCGAGCCCTTGAATCCGATTCTTCCCGCGCTCGACCAAGAGACCACGTTCCCCTTCGAGTCCGTGATCGTCACGATCGTGTTGTTGAACGTGGACTGGATGTGGGCCACGCCGTACGGCTCGACCCGTTTGTCTTTTTTCTTCTTCTTCTTTTCCTTCGGGGGTGCCAAGCGCGGACCTCCTCTCGCATGGTTCCCGCCGGACGTCTCGGACGCCGCCCGGTTGCGGGCCGAAACCCCTTATGCCTTCTTCTTCATCACGCCCGAACCCTTCTTCGGGCCCTTGCGCGTGCGCGCGTTGGTGCTCGTCCTCTGGCCGCGCACGGGGAGACCCTTGCGGTGTCTGAGGCCGCGGTACGTGCCGATGTCCATGATGCGCTTGATGTTCATGGCGACCTCGTTCCGCAGGGCTCCCTCGACCTTGTACTCGTTCTCGATGATCTTGCGGAGCTTGCCCGTGTCCTCTTCCGACAGGTTCTTCGCGCGCGTGTCGGGGTTCACGCCGGCCGCGGCCAGGATCTTCCGCGCCGTCGTGTTCCCGATACCGAAGATGTACGTCAGGGCGACTTCCATCCGCTTGTCGGCCGGCAGATCCACACCAGCGATTCGGGCCAAGAGCGACTCTCCTTTCCTGCTACCCTAGGGCGTCAAGCCTGCTTCTGCTTGTGCTTCGGGTTCTTCTTGCAGATCACCCGATTGACGCCGTTCCTCTTCACGATCTTGCAGTTCTCGCAGATCTTCTTGATGGATGCTCTAACCTTCATTCTTGCTCACCTCGCGCGCCGCCGCCGCTCACTTGTAGCGGTAGATGATCCGGCCCCGGCTCAGATCGTAAGGAGACAGCTCGACCGTGACTTTGTCCCCGGGGAGGATCCGAATGAAGTGCATGCGGATCTTTCCGGAGATGTGGGCCAGGACCTTGTGGCCGTTCTCGAGTTCCACCCGGAACATCGCGTTCGGGAGGGGCTCGATCACGGTCCCTTCGACCTGTACCGCTTGTTCCTTCGCCATCCTTCCTCCCTAGCTCGTCAGGATGTCGGGACCGCTCTCCCGGATCGCCACCGTGTGCTCGAAGTGAGCGCTTAGCGATCTGTCGGCGGTCACCACCGTCCAATGATCGTCGAGCACGAGAACGTCGGTCCCCCCGGCGTTCACCATCGGCTCGATCGCGAGGACCATCCCCTCCCGAAGGAGGACGCCGCGCCCGGGCCGCCCGTAATTGGGCACCTGGGGGTCCTCGTGCATGTTGCGTCCGATACCGTGCCCAACGAGCTTTCGGACCACCGAAAACCCGTTCGCCTCCACCTCGCTCTGGACCGCGTGCGAGATGTCGCCGAGAAAGTTCCCGGGCACCGCCTTCTCGATCCCTTTCCGCAGGGCCGAGCGCGTCACTTCGAGAAGCCGCTCTGCGTCGCCTGCGATCTTCCCGACCGGGAACGTCATCGCCGCGTCTCCGTGGAACCCCCCTTTGTAGGTCCCCACGTCGATGCTGATGATGTCCCCCTCCTTCAACACGCGCTTGCCGGGGATCCCGTGCACCACCTCATCGTTCACCGAGGCGCAGATGCTCGCGGGATACCCGTTATATCCCTTGAAGGACGCCTCCGCCCCCCGCGACCGAATGAACGCGTCGATCAGGGCGTCGAGCTCCTCCGTCGTCATGCCCGCCGCGACTTTTCCCGCGGCCAATCGAAGCGCGCCCGCGGCGATCGCTCCGGAGACCCTCATCTTCTCGATCTCGTCGTCCTTCTTCAGGGTGATCATGCCGTCCTCGGCACTCCGCCTACGCTACCGCCGCCCGCGCAGCCGCCCCTTCTTCATGAAGCCGTCGTAGTGCCGCATGAGGAGGTGCGACTCGATCTGCTGCAGCGTGTCCAAACCCACGCCGACGACGATGAGCAAGCTCGTCCCCCCGAAGTAGAACGGGACGTTGAATCGACTGATCAAAACGATCGGCAGGATCGTGATCGCCGCCAGGAAGATCCCTCCCGGCAGCGTGATGCGCGTGAGAATCCTGTCGATGTATTCCGACGTCCGCTTCCCCGGCCGGATCCCCGGGATGAAGCCCCCGTATTTCCTCATGTTGTCCGCGAGGTCCGCGGGGTTGAAGATGATCGCCGTATAGAAATACGTGAAAAAGATGATCACGACCGAGTAGATCACGTTGTAGAGCACGCTGCTCGGCTGGAAGGCGTTCGACAGGTTCTGGAACATCTCGTTGTTCCGGAAGAACATCGTCGCTGCGGTCGACGGGAACATGAGGACCGACTGCGCGAAGATGATCGGGATGACGCCCGCCGTGTTCACGCGGAGCGGAATGTGCGTGCTCTGCCCGCCGTAGACCTTCCGCCCGACGATCCGCTTGGCGTACTGCACGGGAATGCGCCGCTGGCCCTGCGTGATCATGATGACGCCCGCCGTCACCGCGACCATCGCGACGATCAGGATCGCCATCAGGAAAGGCGACAGCGTCCCGGCCCGCACCAGCTCGGTCGTCTGCAGCATGTCGATCGGGAAACGCGCGATGATCCCGATGAAGATGATCAGCGAAATGCCGTTCCCGATCCCGCGCTCGGTGATCTGCTCGCCGAGCCACATGATGAAGACCGTCCCGGACGTCATCGTCAAGATCGTGAGCAATCGAAACGCGATTCCCGCCGACGGCACGACCGAGGTAGTCGTCTCTCCGACCGGGACCGTCAGGCTCTCCAGGAAGATGCTGATTCCGTACGCCTGAATGACCGCGAGGAGGACGGTCCCGTAGCGCGTGTACTGGTTGATCTTCCGACGGCCCTCCTCGCCTTCCTTCTGGAGCCGCTCGAAATACGGGACGACCGCCGTGAGGAGCTGGAGGATGATCGACGCGCTGATGTTCGGCATGATGCCGAGCGCGAAGATCGTCGCCTTCGACAGGTTTCCTCCGGCGAAGAGGTCGTACAGCCCGAAGAGCGTCCCTGCGTTCTGGCGGAAGAAGTACCCGAGCGCCTCGGTGTCCACGCCCGGGGTCGGCACGTGGCTTCCGATCCGATAGACCACAAGGAGGCCGAGCGTGAAGAGCACGCGCCGCCTCAGCTCCGGGATCTTGAATATATTGGTAACCTTCTCGATCACGTTCGTTCCCTCTGCTCGAAGGAGCTACTCCAGCAGGTTAACCTTGCCCCCGGCCGCCTCGATCTTCTCGCGCGCCGCGCCGCTGACCGCGTGGACGGTCACTTGGAACGCCCCCGTCACGCTCCCCTCGCCGAGGAGCTTCACGAGCGCGAACGGATTCCGGATCAGCCGCTTCTCGGCGAGGAGCTCCGGATTGACCTCCGTGGTTCCCGCGAACCGCTCGAGGTCCTTCACGTTCACGACCTGATAGGTCTTGCGGAACGGGTTCTTGAACCCGCGCTTCGGGAGACGCCGCTGCAATGGCATCTGGCCTCCCTCGAACCACGGGTGGACGGTGTTCCGCGCCCACTGGCCTTTCGCCCCGCGCCCGGCCGTCTTGCCGAGGCCGCTCGCCTCGCCGCGGCCGCGCCGCTTGCTCCGGCGGGTTGCGCCGTCGCCCGGCCGCAGGTTTTCCAATCTGAGGGCCATGTGCTACTCCACTTCCTCGACCGTCAGCAGATGGCGCACCCGGGCGATCATGCCGCGGACCTGAGGCGTATCTTCGTGAATGACCGCTTCGTGCAGACGATGGATTCCCAGCGTCCGAATGGTCGTCTTCTGAACCTTGAGGCGCCCGATGGCCGAGCGGACCTGGACGATCTTGATCCTCGCCATGACTTACTCCGCCT
>Ga0105091_10001339_pt1 | contig 10709 bp, 7 predicted proteins | sample PPLLak1March2015_FD_87022 | JGI IMG/M metagenome (GOLD analysis project Ga0105091, IMG submission 87022) | Freshwater sediment microbial communities from Prairie Pothole Lake near Jamestown, North Dakota, USA - PPLs Lake P7 Core (1) Depth... | ecosystem: Environmental > Aquatic > Freshwater >... | reverse complement strand
ACATGTATTGTGTTTAAGCCAGCTATTGAGAATTCCGGTGCCGTTTAGACATAATAAAACTCCGTATCGAGGCTTATCAGCAGTATGATTAACATGGACAAAGGTATTTACCCTTGATTTCGGGTCATATTTGTCTTTTGCGGAAATTCCGTATACAACTCCCGATGTTCCGGCCGTCGCTGCTATATCGCCAGGATTAAGAACATTCAGTGACAATGCATTATTTGGCTGGTCACCTGCCCTGTATGAAACAATTGTCCCTGCCTTTAATCCAAGCAGTTTAGCTGATTCTTTTGTAAGATGGCCCTGAACGGAAAAAGTCGGCATAACATCTGCTGCAAGATTTTCTGAAATCCCATATTCTTTACAGACAAGCTTTGCCAGACCATGTTCTTTAAAGTCCCACATTATTCCTTCTGAAAGTCCCGAAGGTGTCGTCTTTATTTCACCTGTCATTTTCATAGCGACATAATCGCCCGGCAGCATCATCTTATAAATTTTCGAGTAAATTTTCGGCTCATTATCCTTGACCCATTTCAGTTTTGAAGCAGTGAAATTGCCGGGTGAATTCAAAAGATGAGCAAGACACTTTTTCTCGCCTATATTTTTCATGGCCTTTTTTCCAATTTCAACCGCCCTGCTGTCGCACCATATTATCGCAGGCCTTAGCACTTGCTGTTTTGAATCAACAATTACCAATCCATGCATCTGATATGATATTCCGATTGCCCTTACGTCACCGGCCTCGAAATTTGTATGTGCCTTTATTTTTTGTGTAGCTGTTACAGCATTATCCCACCATGTTTGTGGGTGCTGCTCGGCCCAGCCGGGCTTTTTGGCAATAATTTCCATTTCCCTGTCCGGCACAGTTGCTGACGACAGTACCTTACCCGTTTGGGCATCCATCAAAGTCGCCTTTATTGACGAGCTTCCAATATCGAATCCTAATAATAACGCCATTAACCTGCTCCTTCTAAAATATTCATACATTCCAGGGCGATCGCATGGGCCGCGCCAGCATCTTATTCGCCTCAGAATCATTTACAAACTTTTCATTTACAGGGTCCCATTGCAATTTTCTGCCCAGCCGGACCGCAATACCACCAATATGACATACCGATGCGGAACGATGTGCAGTCTCGATATCAGCAGCCGGCTTTGCTCTCGTTTTTATACAATCAATAAAATTTTTATGATGGTCTTTGCTTTCATAAAGCCGGATTTCGTCATGTCTAAAAATAGACTGAACAATCGATTCCGGCTGTGAGATAAGCCTTGACCGGCTCACATATATCCATCCTTCGGTTCCTTCGAACCGCACAGGCGACTCCTCGATTTTTCCTTTAGCTGTTTTACACAAAAGACGAACTCCATTTGAATATTTATATTCTATATCATAATCCAGGGGAGTATCAAATAGTCCTTCCGTAGGAAATTCGGCTTTTCCAATAACTTCTATAGGGCCGCTCAAATCAGAGCCGTTACCCCATTGTGCTATATCTAAGGCATGTGAGCCCCAGTTTGTCAATTGTCCCCATCCAAAATCATAAATAAAATGCCAGTTATAATGACATCCGTCCTTTATATACGGCCGGTATTGTGCAGGGCCAAGCCATAGGTCATAATCCAAATCCGCAGGCGGCGGCTCAACTTTCCAGCTAAGCGGATTAGGCCTGCTGTTTTGCGGAAGTTCGACCTTTATCGTGTGCAGCTTGCCGATACGGCCGTTACGAACAAGCTGGCAGGCCAATCTGAATTTATTATCAGAACGCTGCTGTGTCCCCGCCTGGATAACCCGATTATATTTCTTTACTGTATCAGATAAAATTCTCCCTTCGGCAATATTAAACGCTACAGGTTTCTCACAATAAATATCTTTGCCCGCTTTTGCCGCTAAAATAGATATGGGCGAATGCCACTGGTCAGGTGTGCAAACTACTACAGCATCAACATCCTGCCTCGCAACCAGCTCGCGAAAATCATTATACGATGCATTTTCAGGTAATCTTCCTATTTTTCTTGCCTGCTCTCGATGACTGTAATCAACGTCGCAAACAGCTATAGCCTGCGCATCTGGTTTGTGCAAAAAACCTTTCAGATTCAATATTCCCTGTCCCCCTGTGCCGATAATTCCAATACCGATTCTATTGCTTGGAGCATATTCACCGAAAACAGACGCGGGGACGATAAAAGGCAATGCAAATAATCCTCCTGCGGCAAAACCTTTCCTCAAAAAAGCACGTCTTGATAATCTTTTATTTTTTCTACTCATCATCCTATCAAAATAAACGGCAGAGACCCGAAATTCCAGGCCCCTGCCGCATCATCACTTAAATAAAACGCCGTAATTATTTGTTCTGAGTCATCTCAACTGTCGGCGGCTGCAAACCTGCTTTTGCAAGAATTGCGTAAACTACAAGGCCTATAAAGAACGCTATTACCGGAGCCGGACTGATAAAAGCAAATTTATCAGGTTTTATCGTCGGCAGTATCGCTACTACAAAACCAATCGCCCAAGAAATATATCCTGCCAGGTTGACGCCCTTTCGAGGTCCGGCCCATTTTGCGCCGCTGAGGAAATAATCAGCAACTATCGCGCCGCAAATTGGCCCAAATGATGCCCCTATAATACTAAACACCCAGACAAGATTCAGTGCCCATCCGGTCGCGGCAAGTATAATGGCCACAATTGCGCCTATAGATACGGCTATAACCTTGTTTGTCTTTGGGAACATTGTGCCGATACTGTTGGCGGCTATAAATGTACTGAAACAGGCCGGAGCAAAACTTGCAATCGCGAACAGAATGAACATTGATTTTGCCAAAAAGCCGCCTTGTGCGCCAATTACTGCGTCAAATGTAAAACTCTTCATTTCCGGATTAGCAGCGTGAGCTCCTGCTATGGCTATGAGAGGTAATCCCCCTGCGACTAATATGGCAATTATTATGCCAAATAATCCGCCAAGCTGAATATCTTTCGAGTCTCGATTACCCATACCGAAATCAACACCTGCAGCTCCAGCAGTTGCAAAGAAACCAACAACAATAGTTATTATCATTAGAAAACCTTCAGATGCATCAGCACCGGGTAAAGGCTGAAATTTCCCCGCCGAGCCGACATTGGTGAAAAACACAAGCAAAATCATAATCAATGGGACAATCGGCAGGAATGTCGATACCTTACCAACATACTGAATTCCCTTCAATGCGACAAACACAGCCAGAACTGTCCAGATTATTGCTACTATTACAAATACAGGTGTCCCCGGCGTAGCATCGGTTCCAAATGCCTGGAGAATGAACTTTGTAGATACGGCTGAATTTACTGCAAGCCAGCCGAACTGCAATAACCCCATCAATAATCCCGGCATTAAAAAGCCGCCCACCGAACCATATGTTGATGAGCCAACTACATAAAGCGGATAACCGGTCTTCATCCCCAAAAGTCCGGGTACAAGATAAAACAGGAAATGACAAATCAACGCAGCCACGACCAGACCAAGTAAGCTGAGTCCTAAACCTGCTTTCGAAAGCGTCCCGTCGGCAATATTCATATAAAATACTACCCACAGAAAAATCCCTGCGTAAACAGGAGCTGTCCCCTTATACCACGGGGCCCGCTTATCCGCGGGGTTTGGCTTTGCCATGCTCAGATAGCTCGGCAGCATTCCGTTACTCATAATCTGTTCTCCTAATTATAAAATTCATATTTGCATAACCCGGCCACAAATCATCCGGGGACATACGCAAGCTTAATGAACTTTAGCCGCAGTCCTTTTCATTTCAGTTAATACCGATAAATACAGGTATATAATTGCAAATAATGACAAGAGTAAGGTGCTGTAACGATGAATCTGCAGAAGATTTCGGTTCCAATCTGTTCCAAAGAAAGGGAAAGTCCCCAAAATAGCGGAAAGTATCATCGGCAGTGACGATATTAAAATAAGCCAGAAAATAATTTTAAGCTCAAGTTCGAATTCTTGAGGCTCATCTGTGCTCTTTGGCTGGCGCTGCAGCGCTCGATTCAGCCATGGCCAGTAATTTTTATCAAACCGGTTTTTATCCGCCCAAAGAATTGCCAGTGCGGCTATGCAGGCAGCAAATACGGGCGCAAAAGTCGCGTGAATCATCAGCCACCATCCAAATATTAAGTGGTGATAAAAAATCATCGGGATAAAACCCGTAATGACTAGAATAACAAAACACAGCATCGCAAGCAGAAATAATAATTTTCTTAATGCCCCTACAAGACTCCATTTCTGCTCTATAAAAAGAAGTGTCACAAAGAAAAATACAAGCCGGAAAGGATCAAGTATCCGCATTGTCCTGTCTTTGCCGAAAACATCATTAAACTTCGGCTTAAACATAATAAAATGCAGAATTATCCCTATGAATACTGCTATGAAACAAGTTATTGCGGCTGAGCGAAACATAATTACTATGTTAACCTTTATTGACGACCACTTTAGCTATAAAACCAACCATTTTAAGTCCGTAAAAAGCCAGAACGCCTATTATAACCACAGATGACAAAACTGAAACCAGTTTAAACATAGGCCTGAACATAAATGACCATGCAAACGTCTTTGTCGCTAATTTGGACAGTTCCTGTAAATCAATCATCTTTACTGCGGAATCAGCAATAGCTTTAAGAGGTGAATCCGCAGGAACTGTTCCGAATATAAATCCTGAATTTGTCGTATGACAATCCGAGCAGCTACCAATCCCCAGCGACTGTGCGGCAGGCCTGACATCGTGTGCAATCGGCCACATATACGCAGAAGCAAACTTGCTGTCTTCGGTTTTGATTTTATCTCCTTCATCCAGGGACAATAATTTGCCGCCTGTTATATAAACCGGCTTAGTCCCTTCAGCGGCATCCGAACCGAGGTTTGTCAGAATTTTAACAATATCTTCTTCAGATAATTTAGGCCAGCTGCGTGTTTTTGAAAATGCATTTTTTGTAATTACCCGTGAAGCGGCGGATTTAACTGTATCTATATCAATTGGGGCTACATTTTCGTCTGTCATTGTTGCCCAGTATGCAGGCCACAATAATTTAAATACACCGATTTTGCCATCGCTTCCTCTGGCAAAAACCGGATAAAGCAGATGAGGAAGAACATCGCCTTCTTTCCTGGCTCCTGCGATACCCAAAGCATGGGCCCTTGCTGTTTTAGTTGCAACAGTTTGATTCTTGGGCCATGCTCCGGAATGGCAAGACGTGCAGGTAAGTTTATCAAAATGTATTATTGGTATTCCGAAGTGTTTGGGAACAGGCGCGGCTAACCGGCCGGCAACAGGTCTGTTGACATCTTTGCCAAGGTGACATCCTTCACATGAGCTGCTGACTGTTAAAGGATTTTTTGAATTATGCGATTCCCCCGGATAACCCCTGATTATATCATGGTCAAGCCCATTACGGTGACAATCGGCACATTTCAATCCCGCCGCAAGATGAACATCCTCATCCCTGAACCATTTTTCAGTTGTGCCATCCTCATTAACATCAATATTTGAATGACAGAAATAACACCTCTCCTTCGGGCCTTCGAGCTTGATATCAAACTTTATCCAGTCATCATGCCCGAACGCCTCTTTTTGATATTCTACAACAGGTGGTTTGAGTTTCGAACCCGCAGGCAAGTAAGGAGCTCTGAAATCATAATCATTAGGCAAATTAGCCGCTGTCCCGTCAACATAAGCAAACTCGCATGCAGCTGTAGCAGCCCACCTGTAATTGCGTTTAATTACCTGAATCGCATAACCTCTCGAGCCCCCCATATCCAGATACGGGCTTCCGCTATGACACGCAAGACAGTTTATCTCAAGTTTGCCTGTCACTTCCGATTTCAAGGATTCATCAGGATTACTGCTTTTATCTACCATTTCACCGATTACGCCGCCCGGCATTTGACGGCCGAAATTATCCAAAAACCGCATAGGTGTGAGGCCAATCTGCTCCGGTTTAAATGTCCCAGGCCAGTCTCTGTGTGACAATGGTATCTGTGTCGCGATTGTGTGGTCAGTATATATCCATGGCTGGCCCTTGCGGCCTGGATTAACGTTCGGGTCTACTGCGTTGAAATGCCAGCCTGTGCTAATTTGGTCATAACTGTGACAGTTGCCGCCACAAGTTGCCTTTGTTGAAAAAGGCAGGACAGGATCGGCATCGGGATAAATCTGGTCCGGCTCTTTATCGGGCAATGGTTCTGAAAGCAAAGGAATAAGATGAACAAAATTGCTCCTGCTGCCGTCCGGTATATCGCCCAGCTTCGCATCCGGGTCTGTCTGAGCACCAATAACAGAAACCGTCGCCAAAGCAACTATTAAAACAAGCGCCAAAGCTCTAAAACCGTTTTTCAAAGCTATCCAATCCCTTGAAGCTTTTTCTTTAATTAGGCTTTAAATTCTTCCGGTTTAAACTCCATCTTGCATCCTGATTCTACTGCCTCATTAACCTTCAAAACGCTTACTGCACTTTCGTATCCAACTTCCGCCGGACAGTTCAATTTGCATTTGCCTCGAACTGCGTTGAAGAAATTTTCTAAATGAGGCTTATGGTATGGGTCTTTGAAATCCATGCCAATTTTATACATATCCGGAACAGGAGACTCGCGAACGTCAACTAATGCGGCCGAATCTGAATTTTCTTGTTTCTTTTCAGGCGGCGCAAGCAGCATACCTGTTTTTACCCATTTATCCCATTGAGGAGCTGCGGATTCTCTGTAACCTTCGCCCCTGTTGGCTGACTCTGAAATAACAAGCGTGCCCTGGTCACCCATGAATGTCTCGTAATAACCCTGGCAGCAGTTAGTTGTGATTGTCTGGTAATACGCCCTTACAGGCCCCTTCTTTGTATCATAAGTATAAATAGCCATAACATTGTCATACCATTCGTGGTCTTTCTTATCGTAGTAATCAGTTCCGCCGCTTGCTATGACAACTTTCGGAATCGCATCGAGGAACCAGTTGTAAATATCAATCTGATGTGAGCCGAGGTCAACAATTGGTCCGCCGCCTAGTCCCTTATACCATCTCCAGTCACGGAACTGAGCCATTGATTTGAAGCCAAACTTGTTGAGAGTTGCCTCATCAATTTCCTTGCCTTTTGGATAACCTCTGCCATCAGGGGGCTGAACCGAGCGGTTCCACTGACCGTTTATTGTTGTAATCCGGCCGAGAATTCCGGCTTCATTTAACAATTTTTCTTTGCAGTGAATATAACGTGGATTGCTTCGCCTCTGATGACCTACCTGAAGAAGCTTGCCTGTTTCTTTGGCTGCCTGCACCATCTTTTTGGCGCCTTCGAGTGTATTGGACATCTCTTTTTCACAATAAACATTCAGTCCGGCTTTAAGACAGGCGACTGTCTGTTCGGAATGCCAGAAATCCGGTGTCGCTACGATGACAGCCTGCAGATCCTTTTCCTTATCGAGCATCTCTTTGTAATCTGTATAAACATTATGCTCATGTTTGTATGCCTTTAGAAAATTCGAATTGTTTTTCTGATTGAAACCCCAGATATCGCACAATGCCTTAAACTTAATGCCCTTTATCTTCACGGCAGATTCAAGAAGGACTCTTCCCTGGTCGCCGACCCCTATGATTGCAACATTTACATCATCTGATTTGGAAACAGCGCCTGGCCCGGTTTCCCCCAGGACCATAGGTGAAAAAATAAGGCCTGCGCCTAAAGCTGCCGTTGAACGCATAAAATCCCGTCTGTTAATTCCATCTATTGTATTTTTTTTGCTCATTTTCATCCTTTTCTAATCAATATATCGACTGATGCCTATAAAGCTGTTTAATATACCCAAAAAATTAGCATCGTGCAACTACAAAGTCCAACCTTCCCTGTATCTACGGCCGAGAAGCTCGTTGGATTCGGGAATATTTGTAATTTTCAAATTTGGACCATCCCATTCTATACGTTTCCCTGTTCGTATCGCTATATTGCCTAAAAGAACAGCTTCCGTCAGAGGCCCGGAATATTCGAAATTTGAGCAGGCAGCCTCCCCACCTTTGCATGCGTTAATCCAGTTTTGCTCATGACTGGTCGTGATTCTCGGGATAGTTTTAGAAGGCAATTTATAATCTTTCATTTTCGATTCAGGAACAAGGCGATTATCCATTATTATCCCTTTATCCCCTATGAAAATAGTCCCATTTGCGCCGAGGTTTCGCTCTTTTTCAAGTCCTTCCGGCCGGGCAGGCTTTAATCCTCCATCATACCACGTCAACTTTACTGAAGGTTTCCCATCTCTTTCCGGGAACTCATAACGGACTATTGAAGCATCAGGGTATGTCTCTTTATTGTGTTCTCTTTCCCAATCTTTCACTGATCTAAGAGAGCTATACGCCTCGACCGATACAGGAGCTGTCAGCTTCAGTGCCCAGTATGCATGATCAATTATATGACATCCCATATCGCCTAAAGAACCTGTTCCAAAATCTTGCCACCCTCTCCATTTAAACGGATGGTAAACCGGATTATATGGCCTCGTAGGTGCAGGTCCTACCCAATTGTCCCAATCTAATGTTTCAGGTACTTGAACGTCCTCAGGTCTTTTAGCAATCCCCTGCGGCCACAAAGGCCTGTCAGTCCATGAATGAACCTCACGAACATTACCTATCACACCTGACCATATCATCTCGCATAAAACTCTAATCTCTTCGCCTGAATGTCCCTGATTACCCATCTGGGTGGCAACTTTTGCTTCTCTTGCAGCCAAAGTTAATTTTCTTGCCTCTTCAACCGACCACGTTAATGGTTTTTGGACATAGACGTGCTTTCCCATCTTGATAGCCGCCATTGCAATTACGGCATGAGTATGGTCGGGCGTAGCGATAACTACCGCATCAATATCCTTGGCTTCATCAAGCATCTTGCGATAATCTTTATATTTTTTTACATCGGGAAATTCTTTGAAAACTCCCTCGGCATATTTCCAGTCAACGTCACATAGAGCGACTATGTTTTCGCCTGTGCAGGCCTTTAAATTTGCGTGGCCCTGACCGCCTATACCGACAAATGCGATATTGAGTTTTTCGCTTGCCGGCTTAAAACCTGCACCTCCAAGGACATCTCTCGGAACGATTGTAAACGCTGCAATTCCCGAAGCGGCAGTTGTCATAAAACCTCTTCGTGTAATCCTTGCATCAACCATATCAAAATCCTTTTTTCTTTTTATAATGTCCAGCTTGCCCTGTATGGGGGATTGACGTATTCATTGGCGGCTTCATCATTAGTAACCTTCATATTTTCGCCATCCCATTCAAGCATTTTATTCGGATTCAGCATCGCCAGATTTCCCATCACAACGGTTTCTGTAAATGGGCCTGAATAGTCAAAATTGGAAGAAGCCGCAGGACCGCCTTTGCATGCCGCAATCCAGTCCTTTTCATGTCCGTCCATACCATCCTTTATTCTCGGCAATGTCTTTGGCGGCCTCTTGTATGCCTCCATTTTCTTTTCTGGAATGAGTCTTGGATTACTGCCGTAGCAGCCGCACATCATCTTGCCCTTTTCACCGATGAATATCACGCCGCCATCCTCATCCCCCATCATCCGGCCTGGCTCGAGCTCATCTGGTCGGGCAGGCATTAGTCCGCCGTCATACCAGCAAACCTTCACTTCCGGCATCTTGCCTCTTGCCGGGAATTTATAACGAACGATGCTTGCCTGAGGATACGTTTCTCTTACTCCAACCTTGCCCCAGCCTTCACCCGACATTCTTGTCGACATGCATGCCTCGACACTGATTGGATATTTCAGCTTTAATGCCCAGAAAGCCGGGTCAAGAATATGACAGGCCATGTCGCCTAATGCTCCGCAGCCGAAATCAACCCATGCCCTCCATGAAAACGGATGATAAACCGGATTATACGGTCTCATCGGAGCAGGGCCAATCCAAAGGTCCCAATCCAGTCCTGCGGGTACTGGAGGTGTATCTTTGGGTCTGTCTATTCCCTGCGCCCATACAGGCCTGTTTGTCCACGCATGGGCCTCTTTAATCGGCCCAATCGCTCCATCCCATATCCATTCGCACATCAGGCGGATTCCCTCGCCCGAATGTCCCTGATTACCCATTTGAGTTGCTACTTTATATTGTCTTGCCGCCTCGGTCAGTTTTCTTGCCTCGTAAACGGTCCTTGTCAGCGGCTTTTGCACATAAACGTGCTTACCCATCTTTATCGCCATCATTGCCGCGACAGCATGCGTATGGTCAGGTGTGGCAACTATCACAGCATCGATATTGCGAACTTCCTCGAGCATCTTGCGGAAATCTGAATATTTTTTTGCATTGGGATACTCATCGAAAACCTTGGCTGCATGTTTTTCATCGACATCGCAAAGCGCAACTATATTTTCTCCGGCATCCGCGCATTTGCGTGTATTACTATGTCCCATACCGCCGATGCCTATTGTCGCTATATTTAATTTTTCACTTGGCGGCTTTTGTCCGCTGGCGTTTGCTCCAAGGACATAGCTGGGGACTATTGTAAACGCCCCGGCCGCTACTGCGGCCTTACCTAAAAGCTCCCGCCGAGAAATACTGTTTGCCCGAAGCGGGGCTCGAAGCGTGTCTTTCTCTTTGCCGTTGCTATCTTTAATCATATTCAGATCTCCTTTTTATTCGGATTTTAAATCTTATCATCTGCTTCTTTTAAGTAATTGTTCTGCCTGTTCACGTATTGTATCATTT
>Ga0105091_10001337_pt1 | contig 10722 bp, 6 predicted proteins | sample PPLLak1March2015_FD_87022 | JGI IMG/M metagenome (GOLD analysis project Ga0105091, IMG submission 87022) | Freshwater sediment microbial communities from Prairie Pothole Lake near Jamestown, North Dakota, USA - PPLs Lake P7 Core (1) Depth... | ecosystem: Environmental > Aquatic > Freshwater >... | reverse complement strand
GAGCGCGCCGAAATAGACCATGAACTCGCTCACGAACCCGTTCAGCGGCGGGAGGCCGCAGATGGCTACCGACCCGACGAGGAAGACCAGCCCCGTGGCGGGCATGCGCTTCAGCAGGCCGCCGAGACCATGCGCCGTGGCGGCGGGGTGGGCTATGACTTCTCTGACATCCGCCCCAAAGATGCTTTGGTCAAAGGCACCAATAGCCGCGCAAGTGGACCTGTGTCCTATATGCGCGTGTTTGACCGTTCCTGCGAAACGGTTGAGTCTGCCGGTGCGCGCCGTGGCGCGCAGATGGGTGTGTTGCGTTGCGACCATCCCGATATCGAGACCTTTATCCATGCCAAGGACAGCGGCGACCTGCGCAACTTCAACCTCTCGGTAGGCATCAGCGACGACTTCATGAAAGCGGTAGAAGCCGATGCAGATTGGGAGCTGGTGCATAAAGCCATGCCGTCACAAAGCGTGATGGATGCGGGAGCCTACCTGCGTGCCGACGGAAAATGGGCCTACCGCAAGATCAAGGCTGTCGAGTTGTGGAAGCAGATTATGCAGGCCACCTACAATCATGCCGAGCCGGGCGTGTTGTTTATCGACAAGATCAACCGCGACAACAACCTTTCGTATATCGAGAAGATAGAAGCGACAAATCCCTGTGTCACTGCCGACACCTGGGTGATGACCTCGGACGGCGCACGGCAGGTGGTCGAGCTGATGGGTAAACAATTTTCGGTGGTGGTGGACGGGCAAGTGCATCGCGCCGCACCAGCCGGATTCTTCAAGACCGGAGACAAGCCGGTGATCCGGGTGCGCAGCAAGGAAGGCTATGCAATCCGCCTGACTGAAGACCATCTGGTGCTCAGGGCAGATGTCAGCCGCTATGCACGCGAGACAGTATGGATCAAGGCCGGCGAGCTGAAAGTTGGGGACTCGCTAGTATTGAACAATCACCGCGAATTTTCCGGCTGGACAGGCAGCGGTAGCGCCGAGCAGGGCTATCTGCTCGGTCTGTTGGCCGGTGATGGACTGCTCAAGCAGGAAACTGCAATTTTGTCGGTATGGGAACATGCGGGCAGTGCATCTATTCGCGACGCAGTCTCGAATGCAGCCAGTTGCCTGTCGAACCGTGCCGATCACAATGGCTGGCACGTTATCGAAGGCCGCGGTGAATACCGCTACAAATCAGCCAGCCTGCGCAGGCTGGCCGAGCAGTTTGGTATGCAGAACACAAAAGAAGTTACTTCGGATATAGAGCAGGCGTCGTATGAATTTTATCGCGGTTACCTGCGCGGTTTCTTTGATGCGGATGGTTCCATTCAAGGCTCACAGGAAAAGGGTGTTAGCGTGCGCCTGGCGCAATCCAATATCGCAACACTGGAAGCGGTACAGCGCATGCTATCTCGTATGGGCATCGTTTCCACACTGTATTTGAATCGCCGCGATGAGCAAATGAAGGCGATGCCAGATGGTAAAGGTGGACTGAAGGATTATTTGGTCAAAGCGCAACACGAGCTGGTCATTGCCAACGACAATCTGGTGCGCTACGCAGACCTGATCGGTTTTGCCGACAGTGAAAAGCAGACAAAGCTTACTGCACTAATTGCGAATTATCGGCGCATACCTAACCGCGAACGCTTTGTGGCAGAAGTGGAGAGCATTACACAGGAAGGCATCGAAGCTGTGTTCGACGTTCAAGTGCCAGGAATCAATGCCTTCGATGCCAACGGCTTGTATGTGCACAATTGCGGTGAGCAGCCACTTCCCAGCTACGGTTGCTGCGACCTCGGCAGTATCAATCTCAACAGTTTCGTGCTTAATCCATTCAGCAAGGAAGCCGAGTTCGATTTCATCACTTTTGATCGCGTGACCGCACTGGCCACACGCATGCTCGACAACGTGCTCGATGTGACCGTGTGGCCGCTGCCGGAGCAGCAGGCCGAGGCGCATGCCAAGCGCCGCATCGGCATCGGCTTCACCGGGCTGGGTGACGCGCTGATCATGCTGTGCCTGAAGTACAACAGCGACGAAGGCCGCAAAATGGCGGCCAAAATTTCCGAGGCGATGCGCGATGCCGCGTATAACGCATCGGTCGATCTGGGTATTGAAAAAGGCGCATTCCCGCTACTCGAGGTCGAGCAGTATCTGATCGCGCCGCGCTTCGCCTCGCGTCTGCCGGAAAAAATCAAGCAGCGCATCAGACAGCATGGCCTGCGCAACAGCCACCTGCTGTCGATTGCCCCCACCGGCACCATCAGTCTGGCCTTTGCCGACAATGCCAGCAATGGCATCGAGCCGCCGTTCTCGTGGTTCTATAACCGCAACAAACGCATGCTGGATGGCAGCAAAAAAGCCATCCAGGTGGAAGATCACGCCTGGCGCCAGTATCGTCACCAGGGTGGCGATGTGAACAATCTGCCGGACTACTTTGTTACAGCACTGGAAATGTCTGCGATCGACCACATGGCGATGTCTGCCGCAGTGCAGCCTTATGTTGACACGGCAATCAGCAAAACCGTCAACGTGCCAGCCGACTATCCATTTGAATCCTTTGAAACTCTTTATATGGAGGCGTGGAAGCACGGCCTCAAGGGCATTACCACTTATCGACCCAATAGCGTGCTGGGTGCGGTGCTGGAAGTGACACCCACTGCGACGAGCAAAGAAGTCTCACAAGAAGTTGACCAGAACGAGCTTGATCGCCGCGTTGTTCTCGATAAAATGCCCACCCCCGCCCTTGCCAGCCTGCGCTGGCCGGGACGCCCCGAGCAGCCTGTAGGCAGCGATGGCTGGGCGTATATGATTGAACACCAGCATGGCGGTTTTGCAGTGTTTATCAGCCATATTCAGAACGGTAAAGCCAAACCTTTTGAAGTCTGGGTCAACGGTGCGGAGCAACCGCGCGGCCTTGGCGCAGTCGCCAAAACCCTGTCGATGGACATGCGCACCGAAGACCGTGGCTGGCTCAATATGAAACTTGCTGTGCTGGAAAAAGCGGCGGGTGACGATGCCTTTATGATGGCCTTTCCGCCCAGTGGCGAGAAAGTACGCATGCCCAGCCTGGTGTCAGGTTTTGCCAAAATCGTGCGCTACCGTTGCGAGCAACTGGATGCGCTGAGCATGCAGGAAGGCGAAGCTACACCTGTATTGGATGCGATGTTCTCGCGCAAGGAGCCTAAGGCGAGTCCGGACGGCACCATGAGCTGGACCGTAGATGTACTGAATACTGCTGCGGGTGACGATTTCGTGCTGGGCCTGAAAGAACTGGTTCTGCCCGACGGGCAACGCCGTCCTTACTCGCTGTGGCTGTCCGGAGAATATCCGCGCGCTTTGGATGGGCTGTGCAAACTGCTCAGTCTTGACATGCGCGTAATCGACCCGGCCTGGATAGGCATGAAACTGCGCAAGCTGCTGAATTTCGGCGAACCGCTCGGCGACTTCATGGCACGCGTACCCGGCAGTGACAAATCACAGACCTGGCCCTCCACTGTAGCCTATGTGGCGCGGCTGGTTATCCACCGCTATGCCATGCTGGGCCTGCTCAGTGAAGAGGGTTACCCGCTCACCGAAAGCGGCATTCTGTCGGCCCCGCATGGCAAACGGCCCCGCGTGGAACGGCGTAAACAGGCCGAAGTGCAGATGATGGCCGGCAAGAAATGTGAAGAGTGTGGCAACCGCACTGTAATCAAAAAAGACGGCTGTGATTTTTGCACCTCGTGCGGTGCTATTGGAGCATGCGGGTAAATTTTTTTGAATTGGCCGCAAAGGTGCTGGATGTTCAAATTATCCAGCTGTATTAGCAAAACGCTTGAGAAAATAACAACGCCGCATTAATGCGGCGTTGTTTTTCAGCTTATGGGATGCTGATATGGTCAGTTTTCAATACTGACTGTGTGGTGTTTACAAATGATTAATCGCTGAAGTGTCGATAGGCATCTCCCATTGAACAATTAACATTCCAAAAAACCGTACTAAAAACCTGCAATTGATTTATACGCTGAAGTTATTCTAAATTCAACTCAAAAATTTAACAGGAAACCTGCAAATACAAAGAGCAAAAAATTCTAAAGTGGCGCAGACTTTGCCGTCACAGGAAATTACTAGGCAGCGATTATGGTATTGCGTGATATTTCAATTGAAAAGAAAATTATTCTGCTTGTCACATTTGGCTTTCTGTTTTCAGCAGTCATTAGTGTTGTCTATTTTCTGCAGATCGAAAAACAGCAGATAGAACGTACGTTAATCAAGCAATCACGAACCCTTTTTGGGCAGATACTAATATCCAGGCGCTGGAATGCCGAGCACGGCGGTGTGTACGCTTACCTGAGGCCTGGAGAAAAAGCGAATCCATACCTTTATAAAGTGGGTCCCGGCGAAGGTAAAAAATCAAATATTGAACCGGAAATTCAAGATCAGAAGGGGCGCAAGCTAGGTTTCATCAATCCTGCACTGATGACACGCGAACTTTCTGCAGAGAGCTTGCTGCATACCAATATACGTTTTCATCTGACCAGCCTGCAACTGGTCAATCCTGATAATGCCCCCGACTTGTTCGAGAAGAGTGCACTGCAACACTTTGAACGCGGCATCAAATTCCAAATTCAGTATGCAGATATCGATGGCAAGCCTTATTTTAGATATATGGAACCCTTGCATATCGAAAAGGCATGTCTGGCGTGCCACGGATTCCAAGGGTACAAGATTGGCGATGTTCGCGGAGGCGTCAGCATCTCCATACCGATGAGTGAAGAGTTGGCAATATACAGACAGAGCCGGGTGTCTACTTTTATCATCGGAGCGCTGGTTTACCTGGTCATTATTTGGATATTGATTCTGGCGATACGCCGAATGATAGGCAGACCGCTCACTGAGATCGTCAATATGGCATCTCGCATAGGCGCGGAGGATTTTCCCGTCGCTACTTCAGCTACACATGGTGACGAGTTGGGGAAACTTTCGCGCACTTTAATTGCCACTGATAAGGAGATCAGAAAGCAACACCAGGAGTTGGCACGCATGGTCAATGAGTCAGAAAAAATGAGCCGGATTGACGCACTGACCCTGACGCACAATCGTCATCACCTGTATCTGGAAGCCCCCAGGATTTTTGCCCAGGCCGAGCGTAAAAATTCATCCATCTGCACACTAATGGTCGACATTGATTTCTTTAAAAAAATCAATGATACATACGGGCATAAAACTGGAGATGATGCTTTGAAATTATTGGCCAGTGTCATTCGTCCTGAAATACGCAGCTATGATTTGTTTATCCGTTACGGAGGCGAAGAGTTTCTGATTATTTTGCCTGATACACCTGCGCAGATGGGTCTTCAGATAGCAGAGCGCATACGACAACGCGTTGAAAACACACCGCTGAAGCTGGATGGCGGTGCTCTTATTAGCGTAAGTGTGAGTATCGGATTGTACTGTTCTGTTGCATTAACGTTGGAGCAGGCAATCGCCCATGCCGATGAGGCACTTTATAAGGCCAAGAACACCGGTCGTAACCGGGTTTGTGTCTTTGAAGGAGATGATCGCGCTTCCAATCATTAAGAAGGTAACCAAGCACAGTGTAGGGCATATTTTAATCAGATATGTTGGCTGAAACACTGCTTCGCTTGCCACACCCACCCTTGGGGGCATCGGTATTCAAACATCATTGAGCCAGATCAATAATTTGTTTTTTTACTCTTCCGCCTGCTGTTGCATCGCCCACATTATTGCGTAAACCCCATTCTTCGACAGCAACTCCGGATGCCGCCCGCGTTCGACAATGCGTCCGGCTTCGATCACCAGTATCTCATCGGCCTCCACCACGGTGGAAAGCCGGTGCGCGATGATGAGGCTGGTGCGGCTTTTGGCGATTTCCAGCAGCTCGGCCTGTATGGCTTTTTCGGTTTTGGTGTCGAGTGCGGAGGTAGCTTCGTCCAGTATCAAGATTGCCGGATTTTTGAGCAGGGTGCGGGCAATGGCAACGCGCTGTTTTTCGCCGCCGGAAAGTTTCAGGCCACGCTCGCCAACGACGGTGTCCCAGCCTTGCGGAAGAAGTTCGATAAAGCTCAAAATGTGTGCGGCACGGGCGGCGGCGATGACTTCATCGCGCGTGGCATCGGGGCGGCCGTAAGCGATGTTGTAGTAGATGCTGTCGTTGAATAATACGGTGTCCTGCGGTACCACACCGATAGCCGCGCGCAGGCTTTCCTGGCTGACCTGGCGAATGTCCTGGCCGTCTATCTTGATGCTGCCACCATTGACGTCATAGAAGCGGAACAGCAGGCGCGCCAGTGTTGATTTTCCGGCACCGCTTGCACCCACCGCAGCCACGGTTTTGCCGGCCGGAATGGTAACGCTCATATAATGCAGAATAGGGCGGTCGGCATTGTAGGCGAAGCTGACGTGGTCGAATTTAACTTCGCCACCACGCACTGCGAGTGTTAGTGATCCGGTGGCATCTTCCACTTCCCTGGGGCGGTTTAACAGGGTAAACATGCGCTCCACATCGGTGAGGGATTGTTTGATCTCACGGTACATCACGCCCAGAAAGCCCAAAGGCTGGAACATCTGTATCAGGAAGGCGTTGACCATGACCAGGTCGCCCAGCGTGAGTGTGCCATCAATCACGCCATTGGCAGCGCGAATCACCATCAGGGTGACGCCGATGGCGATGGTGGCAGCCTGTGCCGCATTGAGGAAGCCCAGCGAACGCTGCGATTGTAGGGCGGCTCGTTCCCAGTCCGCCAGGCTGCCGTCATAGCGCCTGGCCTCATAGCGTTCGTTGCCAAAATATTTTACGGTTTCATAGTTCAACAGGCTGTCGATTGCCTTGCCATAGGCCTCGGAATCCAGCGAGTTGGCGCGGCGCACAAACTGCGTGCGCCAGTCGGTGATGGTGACGGTAAAGCCGATATAGGCCGCCAGCGTCATCAGCGTAATCAGCCCGAATACCCAGTCCAGTTTAATGAACAGAATAACCGCAACCATCAGAATTTCCAGCACAGTCGGTGTGATGCGGAACAGTAAAAATCCTACCAGGCTGGAGATGGCTTTGGTGCCGCGCTCTATGTCGCGGGTGATGCCGCCGGTCTGGCGCTCCAGGTGAAAACGCAGCGATAGCGCATGTAGGTGCTCAAATACGGCCAGGCTCACCCGGCGCATTGCACGTTGTGTGACCTTGCCAAACACCACATCGCGCAGATCGGCAAAGGTAGTGCTGGCAAAGCGCAGCAGGCCGTAAGTGATAATCAGGCTTAGCGGCAATATCAGGCTGGCGTTGGATTTATCCAGTGCATCAATAATTTCCTTTAGCACCAATGGCACCATCACTGAAGCAAGCTTGGCGCCCAGCAGGAGTGCAAGTGCCAGCAGAACCCTGCCGCGAAACTCCCACAGATAGGGGAATAGTTTGCCAAGTGAGCGCAAGTTGGTTTGTACCGGCTGGGCAGGAGTGCCATCAGTAGATTGGAAAGAGGGGGAGTGCGGAGATCGGGACATCGGGTCAGAAAATGTGTTGGTTTAAAAAATAATGATGTTACTTTTGCATTTATTAATCCGACCAGATGAAGTTTGAAGTTCGCTCCCCCACCGAGCGTGTCTGTTGCCGCTTCAGCGGCAACAGACACGCTCGGTGGGGGAGCACTTTTGGCAGACTTCATTATTTAGTCAAACAAGTGACATGATGTAATTGCCAGTTATCTGCTTTACAGGTAATGCATAAGGGGTGAATTCTATCATCCCGGCCAGGGATTTATACCGGACTGGCAAAGTGGTTGAAAATCTGGATATTCACTTGTTCAAAACACTTTACCAATTAGCCACAAGGGATAATACTTATCACCATAGCAATTTTTTTGGAGCGTTGTCATGAGCCATAAACACGACAGCCTGCTGAATGCCATCTTTCATAATCCTGTCAGCGGCAATATTCATTGGCGTGAAATCGAATCGCTGCTGCATCATCTGGGAGCAAGCGTCACTCCCGCTCACGGAGCGCGCTTTCATGTCACGCTTAACGGTTTTGATTGTTTTTTGCATCACCCCCACCAGGGTAATGTTTGCGATAAGAATTTGATCAAATACCTGCGCGAATTCTTGGCTCGTGCAGGCGTCAAGCCACCCGGTGTAGAGGAAAGTACTTAACTATTCATGGACAGGATCAATAAATGAAAAAAGATTTTTGGCTGGAGCGCTGGCAGCGTGAAGAAACAGGTTTCCATGAGGGCGTAGCAAATGCCTATTTGACCCAATTTTGGCAAGAGTTGCGTCTTGCCAAAGGAGGCCGGGTATTTGTGCCGTTGTGCGGAAAAAGCATGGACATGAAATGGTTGCGTGAACAGGGGTATCCGGTTACGGGAGTGGAGCTGAGCAGCATTGCTGTACAAGCCTTTTTCAGGGAAAACGGTTACATTGCGAATGCATATACCAGCGGAAAATTTGAGCGTTATGATGCGAATGAAATTAGTATTTTCTGTGGTGATTTTTTTGATCTAAGCCGCGACGATCTGGCCATGGTGAGTGCAGTATGACCGCGCATCCATGGTTGCACTTCCGCCGGAGATGCGTGAGCGTTATGTGGAACACCTGGTGAGCATTCTGCCGCCTGCCACGAATATTTTGCTCATCACTTTCGATTATCCCCAGTCTGAAATGCCGGGCCCGCCCTTTGCCGTTTCCTCATCAGAGGTGGAAACTCTTTACCGCAAGCACGCTGAAATACGCCTGCTTGCGCAAATGGATGTGTTGGCGCAGAACCCCCGCTTCCAGCAGCGAGGCTTGACACGATTGCAGGAGAGTATCTTTCTGCTGACGCTGCGATAAACTTCAGGGCACTTTCAGTTATGGCTGATCTGGGTAAGCAGCAAATATGCGCCCAGTCCGGCCAAAGTCAAACCGCTGACAAATTTGAGCAGGCGTCCTTCTTTTTGTTTTAACTGACCCTGACTAAGGGTAATAATACCTGCGGTCAGTATGACGATGTCATCCAGCATGTAGGCGAAGTCATACAATAATAGATAGGCGTAGTTACTCAGCTTGTCCAGCTGTTGCAGGGTTAGCACCTGGGTATACAGCGCCGGGAAAATTGATTTATAGGAATGCTCAATTATTTGCACAAGGATAGCGAGACCTATGGTTGCAAGCAACGCTGCAACAAGGCTCTTTGATTCAACGATTTTTCGTATGCTGGTGTAAATGCCGGGCTTGGATATTTCATGTGACGAGAATGAAAAGCTCTGGCCGAAATATAAATATTTTTTAAAGTAAATGGCGCCCGCTATCAATGAAATGCCGGCGATGGCTATCTGTAATATGCGTGAAATTTCAATCGATAAGAACAGATTAAGCCAGGCTGCCATCAGGATGAAGTAGACGATGCCTTGCACGGCGATGAATGTTCCCGCTATCGCAAGCATATATGGCCGGTTTTTCATGGGTGCCAGCAGTGAAATCATCAGCATTAACACCCAAGTGGAGCCATGATTAAAGCCATCGAGTATGCCCATTGCCAATGTGAATAGCGGCAGGCCAATCTGTAATAGCGGGACACTGTGGCCAAAAAGACTGAGGGTTACGTTCTCGGTCTTTGCGACCGGCGCAGGCGGAATAAGGCCGCAGCTCAGTTCTTTTCCGGTCGTGCAGTTTTCTGTATCAATGTTCTCTTGCTGTCTTGCTGGATGGCTTGTAGCCAGGGTGTCCAATATGAGTTGTGCTGTGCTGTTTTCCTCGGAAAATCCCAATATGAGTTGCCCGCGCACCACGAATGCGGGGTAGTCTAACGTCCCCCCACCCTGGTTGAGTGCCATGCGTTTTAGAAGCTCCAGCGCCGCGGGCTCTTTGCGTACATCCCGGATGCTGATCCTTAGTTGGGGCTGCAGGTTTTGCAGTTTGGCCAAGAATTCTTTTGCCTTGTCACATTGCGGGCAGTCATCGCGGTCGAATACTTCAATATCGATTATGTGAGTGTCTGTATCTGGAAATGATTCTTGTGAAGTTGCTGATTGCAGAAGTGTTGCTTGAACCGCTGAAGACTTCGTGGGTGTTGTTATTGCCGGGGCAGGTTTTGCGGTGACGGGTTTCGCAACTGCGGGTGCAGATATGGCCGGTGCTTGTTTGGCGGTAAGTTGCGATGCAGGAGGCTGGGTAACCGTTGTTGGTGTTGAGACTTTGGGTGGTATGGAAACAGCTGCGGCAGGGGCTGGTTTAGCACTTAGGTGTGGTGCGGGTGTGACTGGTAGCGGTATTTTTGCTGTGGGTAATGTGGGAGCCGGTGCAGAAGGCGCAGGTTTTGCGGGGGCGAGCGGTACTGGAGCAGGTGTGGTGGTGGCGGGTAGTACGGGTACAGCTTGCACCGTCGTGGCTTGTGCAGGTGCAGATTGAGCGACAGGTGTCTCTCCGGATTCATTCAAAGCCCAACCGGAAGCAGGGGCAAGAAATAGTATGAAACCACAGGCAGAGAATAGCCGTCTTGTTATCATCTTCGAAAAAGTCTCCATGCGGCATATTAGCATAGTTAAAATACACTTTAGTTGCTCAAAAGCCTTCTGCGCTGCTCACGGATGTGTGTGCCCAAAATTTTTAGCTCCCATGCATACAGGCAATATCTTGCACCCATCACCCTAAACGTAACATTAAGTTTTCGAAGTTCATGTGCCCTTTTTGCAAATTTGGCAGACGTGTTATTTTGCAGTGGTAAAATTTGCAGGGGAAGGTTGAATAAGTCGATCCGCTTTG
>Ga0105091_10001335_pt1 | contig 10724 bp, 9 predicted proteins | sample PPLLak1March2015_FD_87022 | JGI IMG/M metagenome (GOLD analysis project Ga0105091, IMG submission 87022) | Freshwater sediment microbial communities from Prairie Pothole Lake near Jamestown, North Dakota, USA - PPLs Lake P7 Core (1) Depth... | ecosystem: Environmental > Aquatic > Freshwater >... | reverse complement strand
TGATTTTATGCAGGCGTACATCCGCGGCGAGGTGGGCGATCCGGGAGCCCTCGGCGTCTACAAACCGATAGCTACTCGCCTGACTCGCGTGGGTCGATTGCTCCGCCCTTCCAGCCTGGACGAATTGCCCCAGCTGATCAATGTGCTCAAGGGGGAAATGAGCCTGGTAGGACCACGGCCCCATGTCCCAAGCGAGGTCGCCGCTTATGAGCTGTGGCACCGTCGTAGGCTCGATGCCCTGCCCGGCCTTACGGGCCTTGCCCAGGTGAACGGAAGAAGCTCGCTGCCGTTCGACAAGATGGTCCGTTACGACGTTGAGTACGTCGAGAGGCAGTGTCTGGCGCTCGACCTTCGCATTCTCCTATCGACAGTTCCTGCAGTACTACGGCGAGCCGGAGCGGGATGCGTTCTCATAGTACTGCAGCTCAGTTTCTGGGCTGGTCTCTTCTCACCATTCGCTTAATCCCTATGAATCCTCTTGCGGCAGCCGTGCGCGGTAAGGGCGGGCTTGGATGCGTTCGCCGAGCCAGGACGATCGCGCGCCAGTACGGGAATTCAGGGGCCCGAATGGCGGCGGCGCTGGCTCAATTCGCTCGTTTGCTCGGCGAATTTGGTTGTTCTGCCACCTTTCCCATCACCTCCGTTGTCCTCGCACGGCACCCGGGGTTGATCCGTTACTACCAACGACAAGGGATCGAATTCGCCGTGCACGGGTACCGCCACACGGATTTCTCAATGATGAGCCTCAAGACACAGATCGATCAGTTATGCCGTGCGCGGGAAGTGTTTGACCGATGCGGGATCCCCGCGCACGGCTTTCGAAGCCCATACCTTCGTCATACGCATGAAACCCGGGCTGCACTCAATCGTTGCGGGTTCATGTACGACGCCAGTCAAGCGCTCGCCTGGAATTGCTTGCCATGCCAGCCCGCCCCCGGATACATCCGAGCGCTGTCCTTCTACCACGCGATTTCGTCCGAAGACTCTCTGTCGCTGCCCCAACTCGAGAACGGTATAGTCCGGATCCCTTACTGCCTGCCCGACGACGAATCCGTGATCGACCGACTCGGCTTCACGGCGGAGCAGATAGCAGAGGCCTGGCTGACTGTCCTAGAGCGGACGATGGAGACAGGCGAGTTGTTCTGTCTGGGGATCCACCCTGAACGGATAGGCCCGTGCGCGGAACCGGTACGCCGGGTGCTGTCAGTGGCAAGGCAGAACGCAACCGTGTGGATTGCCCGGCTCGATGAAATCGCAACGTGGTGGAAAGCTCGCTCGCAGGCGCAGGTGCGGATCTCATCCCCCGAGAAGCGGAAATTCAGGGTCCAAGTGGAAGGACCACCGGGAACAGTGGTGTTGTTGCGTGGCGTTGAGGCGGACGACCGCACCGACCCGGCTTTTGGGGCCTACCGGAAGTCGCCTTCCCTGGACTTCAGTGTGACCTGCGCAGTTCGCCCCTTTATCCGGTTTGACCGACGGACCGGCGCCGATGTCGTGAACTTTCTGCGCGAACAGGGTTACGTCCTGCAAACGGGGGATGGACCGGGTTTCTATTCCCATTATGTCGATCTTCCGGAATTAGGACACTCGGGAAGACGCCTGTTGCTGGACCAGCTGGAAAACTCCGAGCGGCCGCTGATTCGCCTCGCGCGTTGGCCCCGCGGCTATCGTAGCGCTCTCGCAGTGACCGGAGATATCGACGCGCTGACCTGCTGGGACTATGGGCTTCGCCTTCTCGGTCGGTAAAAGAATCTCCTCGAACCGATGCTCAGGAGCAACGATTTATGGCAACTACTCTAGAAATCCCAATTTCCAGTCAACAAACCTATGTCCACCCTACCGCTGACATCTCGCCTCAAGCGGTGCTTGGGAATGGGGTGAGAATCTGGAACGGCGCTCAGATTCGCGAGAGAGCCCGAATAGGCGACAACTGCATAGTTGGCAAAGAGGTTTACATAGACTTCGACGTTTGCGTCGGCGCGAACTGCAAGATCCAGAACGGAGCCTATCTTTACCATGGTTCTTACCTGGAGGAAGGAATCTTCATCGGGCCGCGCGTCTGCCTGACGAACGATCGCCTCCCTCGCGCCATCACCCCTGCCGGCAATCTCAAGCAAGCGGACGACTGGCAAGTCGGTCCGATCAACATTCGCTACGGCGCGTCGCTCGGCACCGGAGTAATCGTCGTTCCCGGGGTCACCATCGGGCGTTTCGCCATGGTCGGAGCCGGGGCAGTGGTGACGGCAGACGTCCCGGACCACGGCTTGGTCATTGGCGTCCCAGCGCACCTGGTCGGGTATGTCTGTTGCGATGGAGCCCGACTCCAAAAGCACAACGGCTGCTTTTTCTGCCCTCAGTGTAAATGGAGACAGGAAGGCAGCTAAGGGAGCCGCGAAACGTATGCGAATCGTTCTGACTGGTGACTATCCGGAGGACGGGCAGGTGATCAAAGGTGGGGTACAGGCCGCCTTTGCCTACCTGGCCCAAGCCCTGAGCCGGGTGCCGGACGTGGAGTTGCATGTAATCACCCGTCGAAAAGAGCAGGGTCGGGGACCCAGCGAGATCTGGACCGCCCGGATGCGTGTTCATTACCTCCCGGTCCCCCCGAGGCACGAGTTGGCGCGAGGCCTGATAAATCACCGGCGATCCTTTAACAGCAAGCTGGCTCAGATCAAACCTGACGTCGTCCATGCTCACGATGCCACGGATTACGGGTACGCCGCCGTGCGGTCGGGATACCCAGCCGTCATCACCGTGCACGGAATTCGCCGAGAGGACAGCAGGTACTACGGCCGCCTCCGTTTGCGCGCCCGCAATTACCTGCATAGCTGGCTGATCGAACGCTACATCATGCACCACGCGCGGTTCCTGATCGCGATCAGCCGGTACGTCACTGATTACTTCCGTCGCTCCCTGCGGTCCGACGTCGAGGTGCATTACATCTATAACGCTATTGACCGACGCTTTTTCGAGCACCGGGGGGAGAGGAAAAGAGCGCCTGTCGTGCTCTACGCCGGTCGCGTTATACCGCGTAAGCGGGTTGACGATCTCGTCCGGGCTTTTGCCCAGGTCGCACCATTGGTCCCTGGAAGCCGGTTACGAATCGCCGGAGAGATGGACAGCGAACCGGACTACGCTGCTTACATCTGGGAGGTGGCAGCGGCTTGCGGACTCAGCAACCGAATTGATTTTCTCGGTCAATTGACAGAGGCGAGAGTACTGGAAGAGTTCCGGACCTGCCGCGTTCTTGCCTTAGCGTCCGCCCAGGAAACCGCACCGATGGTCATCGCGCAAGCACAGGCGGCAGCGATTCCTGTCGTTGCGACGGCAGTCGGCGGAGTGCCGGAGATGATCGACGACGGCAAGACCGGATTGCTGGTCCCAGTCGGAGAAATCGGAATGCTGGCAGGCCGGCTGCACCAGGTCCTGACCGAGCCATCCCTGGTGGAGGATATCGGCCGGCGGGCATATGGTTTTGCCAGAAAGAATTACCGTGCCGATGCGGTTGCCGAGCGAACCATTCAGGTTTACCGCCGTGTGAGCCAGATGAACCGGAGTCACGCGGCATGAGCACAGATAAGGTTTTCATCGTCGGATGCGCCCGCTCCGGATCCACCTTGCTGCGGCTGATACTTAATCGGTCACCCAGGATCTGCATTACTCCCGAGACGCATTTCCTCAGAAGATTCAGCTGCGTCGGCAGGCGGCGCCAGATCCCGAAGATCGGGGACCTGCGCGAGGACAGGAGCCTCGCGAAATTGACCGATTTGATGTATCAGCCTGACTCTGGATGGTCGAGCGGCTACGGGAATTGGCTCAGGAAGAGGATCGACAAACAGACTCTGTACGAGCGATTGGCCCAGTCGGATCGGAGTGAGAGAGGCATCTTTCTGGTCCTGCTGCAGCTGTACGCCGAGAGGAAAAAGGGAGATTTGGCCGGAAGCGTGGCTCTTGGAGAAAAGACGCCCACTCATCTCTACTACGTCCCGACCCTCATCTCGTGGTTCCCGGGTGCGAAGATCATCCACACGTTTAGAGATCCGCGTGGGCTTTTCGTCTCCCGCCTGGTAAAGGCCAAGTCAGGCCAGTGGGGGCTCAAAGCGAAGTTCCCCGCCCTTCCCGGATGGCTCGTAGATCCCTTCCTCCTGCCGCTTGAAGTGCAGCTCACTGCCAGGTCTTGGAAGGATGCGGTCGATCTCCACGAGAAATACTCGCGGCTCTATCCCAACCAATATTTATTGCAGCGGTTTGAGGACCTGATCACGAACCCGGAAGAAAGCGTGCGGAACATCTGCAGGTTCCTGGAGACTGACTATCACCCGGACATGACCCGCGAGGTCGTCGTCGTCGGCTCCAGTTACCACGAGGAAAAGCGGAAACCGGGCGGATTTGAGAGGCAGGCGATCGACCGTTGGAAAACAGTGATACACCCGTCAGCCAAGGCTTGGTTGACGTTTTGGACCCGGCGGGAGTTGGTCCAGTTCGGCTACGCTCCGTAACGCGAAGGCGAAAGTATGAAGTACGCCGTAATTACGCCTGTCCGAAATGAAGCGCAATACATCATCCGGACCCTGGACTCGATGGCTCACCAGACAATGAAGCCGAGAGCGTGGATTATCGTTGACGACGGCTCCTCGGACGGCACCGCCGAGATCGTGGAACAGTTTCGATCCGAGTATCCGTGGATTCAGCTCGTTCGGAGAAGCGACCGAGGGTTCCGGCAGCGCGGTCAGGGCGTCGTGGCCGCCTTCTATGCCGGCTATCACGAGCTGCGACACCCGGATTCCGACGTGATCGTCAAACTGGATGCGGACGTCTCCTTCAACATCGACTATTTCGAGCGCCTGTTCCAACTCCTCGCGGCGGAACCAAGGCTGGGCATTACGGGTGGCGCAGTATATGAACCGGCTGGCGCGAAATGGGTGCTCAAGTCGGTTCGGGACCATGTTCGCGGTCCCACCAAGGTCTACCGCCGCACCTGCTTTGAGGCGATCGGAGGAATCGTGCAGTCACTCGGATGGGACGGGTTGGATGAATGGAAAGCACGCGCCCGGGGTTGGAAAGTGCAGACGGCAATGGATGTGCCGCTGCGCCACTACCGGGCGACCGGCGGGGCCACCGGCTCTCTGAAGACCCGGGTGGAGCTCGGGTACGGCGCCTACTCGATCGGGTATCACCCGCTGTTCATGCTCGCACGGTCGATTCGCCATCTCGTCAGGCGACCCTACCTGGTTGGCGGCTGCACCATGATGGCTGCCTACCTGTGGGCCGGTCTAACAGGACGCGAGCGCGTGGCGGATGGAGAGGTGGTTCGCTATGTGCGGCGTGTCCAGCTCTCGCAACTCGGGGGCTTCTTTCTGGGAAAAGGCATACATCAGTAAGTAGGGCTTAGCCACCCGAGTCGAAGGGCCGCCTTTTATTGTGGCCGGACTCTCCAGAGTCCGGTGCCGGGCTCGCCGAGAGCCCGGCCGCAAATCAGAGTAGCCGCAACCACCGAGCTTCTGGTGTGAATCCCAGTCCGCCTTCACTTACGATGGTGTTGTCCCAACAATTGCGTGGCCGGGCTCTCGGCGAGCCCGGCACCGGACTCTGGAGAGTCCGGCCACAATAAAAGGCGGCCCTCGGAGCAGAGGGAAGCTTTTTTAACACCCTCGTCCGTGGCGGCTCTGAAAAATCGGCCGTCCGAGCCGGCGCATTCCATATTAGGAAACACCCGTGGCGTTAACACAGACACTAAGCGAGCAGGACAGGGAGATTCCTGGCAAGAAACCGCTGGATCTCTTGATCAACTTCTTCACGCAACTAAACACTGAATCCATACGGTATTGCCATTGGAAGAGCACCTGCCGCCTGGCTGATGGTCTGGCCGGAAATACCGATCTCGACTTGTTGCTCGATCGAACGCAATCCCAGCAGCTGCGCCAGATACTTGCTCATCTCGACTTCAAACCGGTTCTTTCAGCTCCGCACCGGCAGTTCCCCGCAATCGAAGACTACTTGGGGATGGATCGTGCCTCCGGACGCCTGGCGCATCTTCACGTCCACTATCGCCTGGTCCTCGGTGAACAATACGTTAAGAACTACTACCTGCCCGTCGCCGACTGCTTCTTCTCCAACACTCGCCTGATGGGGAGTGTCCGGATTCCCATACCGGAGTTGGAACTTGTCGTCTTCGTGTTGCGCTGTTTGCTGAAGTACCGGGATCGCGACCTGCTTCGAGACCTCGTCAAACAAGGGCAGACCGGTTTGCCTCCGGGCAGGCGGGCAGAACTTGCTTACCTGCGAGCACAGGCGGACGCCAAGGAAATCGGCCGGGTTCTGACTTATTTCCCGTTTCTCTCATCGGATCTGGTCTTTGAATTCCTTGAGTTGACTCGTAGGACCCCACGGGCAGGAACAGCTCTTTATGCGCTGCGCCGTCGTACCAGAAAGCAACTCGCACCTTACCAGCGATACAGTCGCGTTCAAGCCCGGGCAAAATACTACGCCGTGCTTTTTTCACGCAGTCGGCTCCGCCCGGCATTCTTTTCCCGCCGGAGCGCCGGGAAGAAGAAGACACCCGGCACCGGCGGCATTTCATTGGCCTTTACTGGTTCTGACGGAGCCGGGAAATCAACGATCACGCGGTCAATCATGAGCTGGCTGTCGTGGCGGTTGGAGGCGAGGGTCTTTTACATGGGAAACACCACTCCCTCGGCTGTCAACCGGTTCATCAGAAATCTCCGCCGTTTGTCTGTCCGCCTTGAGCGGCTCTCGGCGCGGAAACTGGGCCGCTCGGCCGCCTCACTTTTCGCTCGTTGCTCAATGTTTTGTGAATGTCTCCGGTATGTCGCCGACGGTGTTGATCGATACAGGCGTTACGAGAAAGGGCGGAAATGGGCCGCCACAGGGGGAATCACGCTCTACGACCGGTATCCGCTGCCTCAGCTCAAAGTCATGGGCCGGCCCATGGATGGACCGCGCATTGGCTGTCTCGAAAGCGGACAGGCGGGCCGGATCCAAAGGGTTCTCGCCCGGCTTGAAGAAAGTCTTTACCGTCGGATCCAACCGCCCGAGAATCTCATGGTTCTGATGGCCAGACCCGAGGTATGCCTCGCTCGAAAGCCGGGGCACCGGGTTAGCAGCATAAAGGCCAAGACCGAAGCTATCGGAAGTATCGAGACAGATGGCATGAAGGTCATCAGGATCGATGCGGAGAAACCGGCAGAAGAAACCCTGCTCGATGTGAAAACCGCCCTATGGCAGCTCTTCTGAAAGGCTAATATGCACACCGCTCGGGATCTGCTCAGAAAGATAGTCCAGCCTTGCCGTCAGAAGGCAAAGGCGACCAGGTTGTGGGAGTACACCGTTCTCCCGGTGGTGTATTCAACCTCGAAGGTCAGAGCGCGTGCCCACTCGGATCTCTTCAGTCAGATCACGGCTTACTGCCTGTTCATCGGCCATGGCCGAAGCGGCCACAGCGTCGTCGGCGCGCTCCTCGATGCGCATCCGGACGCTGTGATACCAGATGAGCTTGATACCCTGCGCTACCTGGAAGCGGGCTTCAAAAAGGACCAGATCTGCGAAATGCTCCTGACCCGTTCGGCCAGACTGGCGGCCCATAGAAGGGTAAAGCCGGGCCGCCAAGGCAAAGACTATTGCTATTACGTTCCGGGCCAGTGGCAGGGTCGCTTCCGGAACCTGAGAGTCGTCGGTGACAGCCAGGCCGGCCTGACCACTCGGCGCCTGGCCAAGCGACCGGAGCTCCTCCAACAACTCGAGCAGTTCATGGGGGTTCCAATCAGGATAATCCACGTCGTGAGGAACCCTTTCGACAATATCGCAACTCTGATGGTGCGTGGAAAATGGACTTTTGACCAAGGCGTGACGCGTTACTTCGAAAACTGCGAGACTATTGAGCGCTTGCGTGCTCGATTCCCTGCCTCCGGATTCCTGGTCCTGCGCCACGAGGACCTGCTTGACGATCCGAAGGCACGATTGACAGAGAGCTGCCGATTCCTGGGCCTCGAACCGGACGAGGACTATCTCCAGGCGTGCGGCGGCATCCTTTTTAAATCACCTTCCGGAAGTCGCGCCCAGGTTCCCTGGACTAGCTTCCTCGTGCACAACGTCCAAGAGCAAATTGCTCGCTTTGACTTCCTGCACGGTTACCACTACTAGCGGCCTGATGGCCCCTGATCCAGCCTGCCTGGGTCGCCGACAGCGAAAGGTATTTTCATGCCTCGCGTTTGTGCTTTTGTTTTCCTGGCTTCTTTGACCGGGGCCCTGCTTGCCCAGGACCGCCCGGTTAACGTCGTGCGGGAGATCTATTCAAACGACCTAAATCTGAGCAGTATTCCCGGCATGACTTTCTCGCCGAAAGCCAACGCCTTCCTGCTAATGTCTCCTGCCTCTGAAGTGGTGCTCATGAATCTCTACGAGGACGTTGTTCAGACGGCGAAGTTGCCGTCAGGCACGCTCCAGCCGAAGGAAATCGCTGCGGACTGGAAAACCGGCTCTCTTGTCAGCCTGAACCTGTCGGCAGCCGAATTACTGGAAATCGCGCCGGGTGCAAACGGAATCCCCCAAGCATCCGCCACCGCTCAAAAACGATACAGTATTGCGACATTAGGCCTTTCCGCAGCCACGGCGATCAGCTTTGATCCCGTTTCGGGTGATTTGCTGATTCTCGACCCATCGGTCCCTCAAATCGTTCGCGTGAAACCGGATCCAAAAGCCCGGTTCTCCAGTGAGGCAATAGGAAGAAGCGGAGCGATCTCCTATATCTCCCTCTCAGGTCTCGGCGGCCACAAACTTACGGGCCTGGCAGTAGAGCCGGGGACCGGGAACCTCTACCTGCTGGATTCAGGGGACGCCAAGTTATTGCTCCTGGCGCCAAACGGGATGCTGAAGGAAATCTTCGAACTGTCACCCTTGAAGTTACGGGATCCGAACAGCCTGACCATAGCGCCGAGCGGCGATCCGACCGACAAGGATACGGCACTGAGCCTGTATACGGTCGACACGACCTTGGCTGGATCCCGAATCACGGAATTCTCAACTACCGCCGTCACCCAGGTCTCCGCCACTCCGCAGCAACCTGTCCTCGTTAACACCATCCAGACTTCAAACTGGAATCCACCCAGCCCCGACCCATCCGGCGTTGTCTATTTGCCCGGCGTTGGGCGGTTGTTGGCTGTCGACGGGGAGGTCGACGAGATGTCGATCTTCAATGATGCGAATGTGTTCGAAACGGCCCTCAACGGCAATCTCTTCGATGCAGAGGATCTAACGTCGATTACTAAGGAACCGGCCGGAGTCGCATGGAATGCCAACAACGGGCGATTCTTTGTCTCCGACGACAATCGAGACCGGATATATCAGATCGACCCCGGAGGGGACGGTTTTCTGGGCACCTCGGACGATAGCGCGACCAGTTTCAACACCCGGAACTTCAACTCCACCGACCCTGAAGGATTGGGCTTCGACGCCGGAAGGAACACCCTGTATGTCGCCGACGGGACGGGCAGCGAGATTTACATCATCGATCCCGGAAACAACGGCGTGTTTGACGGTGCGTCACCCGAGGGTGACGATCACGTCAATCACTTTGATACTGCTGCCATCGGTTTGACCGATCCGGAGGGAGTCGAGTACGACGACGCCAACAATTCGCTTTACATCGTGAGCACCAAGAAGGTGCTGATCGAGACGACCACAAGCGGTTCACTCATCCGTAACATCGGCATCAACTTCGCGGTGAAGCCCTCAGGTATTGCCATCGCCCCCGGGAGCGTGGATCCCACTGCCCGAAACCTGTACGTCTCTGACCGGGTAGTAGACAACGGCGTGGACCCGAACGAAAACGACGGAAAGATCTACGAAATCGGGTTCCAGGATCAGACGCCCCCGCCGCCGACAACCAATCTGCTCGCGAATCCCGATTTTGAGCTGGATGCCAATGGCGATGGCCGGCCGGACTCCTGGAGCACGAACACACACGTAACGACCGACAGTACTGTCGTACAAAACGGCTCGTTCTCCATGCGCCATCAGGCCACGGACGGTTCTTCATACACCATCACTCAGACGGTAAGCGGCATTGCCGCCGGAAAGGGCTATTCTTTCAACGGTTGGGTCAACATCCCTACCACCTCGGACACCTTCACCTTCAAGCTGCAGATCCAGTGGCAGACCTCCTCAGGCTCCAACATCAGCAACATCAATATCAAGACTTTCAAGGCCACAACTCCGGGATGGAGTCAGGTTACTGCGACGATGACGGCGCCGAGTTCAGCCGCCAGGGCGAGGTTCAAGATGGTCGTCAGCAGCCTGAATGCGACGGTTTACGTGGATAACTTCGATCTCCACTAGAGGGGCGTTCTTACAGCCCCGGCCCGGACACAATCTCCTTTGGAATTGCGGGTGGCCTCTGAAGCGACCCCGGAGCCGTGGCAAGCTCTCTTTCGGAGTGCGGTGGCCATGGCCCTGCTCCTTGTACACATCTTGGGACCGCCGCCGGATGCAGAGAGCCGCGCACGGAGCGAACGGGCTTTTCAGCCCGGAGCGCAGTAAGCGGGCCACCCAGTGAACCCCTGGAGCTCGGTAGTTGGCGGGCCGCCCGAACTTGGCACTTCGAAACTACCGAGCTCCAGGGGTCACTGGGTGGCCCGCTTACTGCGCTCCGGGCTGAAGCCCGTTCGCTCCGTGCGCGGCTCTCTGCATCCGGCGGCGGTCCCGAGATG
>Ga0105091_10001333_pt1 | contig 10729 bp, 11 predicted proteins | sample PPLLak1March2015_FD_87022 | JGI IMG/M metagenome (GOLD analysis project Ga0105091, IMG submission 87022) | Freshwater sediment microbial communities from Prairie Pothole Lake near Jamestown, North Dakota, USA - PPLs Lake P7 Core (1) Depth... | ecosystem: Environmental > Aquatic > Freshwater >... | reverse complement strand
ATGGAATGCCGGCCACCGCAAAAGCCTTCTTGTGGTTGAGCGCTTCCAGTTCGGCCTGCGCCTGGTTGACGCGCGCACTGGCGGCCCCGAACACGCTGTCCCATTTCACCCCGACCACTGGGGTCAGGCCGCCGCCATTGAAGGAGTCGTTGAGATAGGGGTTGTCGAGCCGCTCGCGCCGCGAGGCATAGTCGAACTGGCCGACCACGCCGGCATACACGTCGGGCATGCGGTCGGCTTTTTTGGCAGCGACCAAGGCGCGGCGGGAGCGCAGCCCGGCCTCCAGCTGTTGCATCTCGGGACGCTCCAGCAATGCGCGCGCCTGCAGATCAGCCAGGTCGACGTGCGGAAAGGCAACCGGCTCGATCCGGTCGTCGGCCACCTGCAAATCGGCCTTGAGGCCGGTGCCGGTCAGGACTTTCAAACCATCGAGGCTGATTTTCTCGATGGCGCGCGACTGGTGCACATATTTGGACAACATGCCTTTTGCGGTTTGCAGCGCATACAGCTCGGACTGTTTGGATTCGCCGGTCTCTTCCTCGAGATTACGCTCGACCGAGCTTATGGCCTGATTCAGCCGCCCCTGCATGTCTTCCAGGAAAACCCGGATGTCGCGCGCGGTCAGATAGCCAAAATAGGCACGTTTGGTATCGTAGATCGTGTCACCGCGGGTTTGCCGGAGCTCGCCGCGCTTGAGGTCGATGTTGCCGCGTGCCGCCTCACCGTAACGCTCGATCTTGCCGAAGGTGTACAGCGGCTTGATCAGGGCGAATTCGAGATGGGTCCAGTCGGAAACGCCGTTCCAATCGTCGCCGTCGGACCGCAGCGTGCAGCCACCCGGAGCGCAGGTGTTGGTGCCGTCGGCAAAAAACCCGCCCTCGACTTTGGGCGCCAGCCCGACGAAGGCATTGGCGCTAGCACGCCAGCCGGCGTTGCCCTGCGCTTCCTGCAGCAGGCCGCGCGCGGCTTCGACCACCTGCTCGCGTTCCTTGATGCGGGGATCGGCAGCCAGGCTCATTTGCACCGCCTGCTGCAGGTTGATGGTGTCCGCCTGCGCGGGCAGCGCGGCCAGCGCACCGGCTGCCAGCAGCAGGCGCGTGAGGATAGTGAGTTTGATTGTGGCGAGTTTCATTCTGGCGCTCCTTCTTGAGCCTTACCGTAAATAAACTGACCGATCAGATTTTCCAGCACCACGGCGGACTGGGTGAGGAAGAGCTTGTCCTGATCCTTCAACAGTTCGCTGTCGCCGCCAGCTTCCAGCCCGATATATTGTTCGCCGAGCAGGCCCGAGGTCATGATGCCGGCCGAGGTGTCCTTGGGAAAAGCATAGCGCTTGTCCAGCCGAAGCGTCACGGCGGCTTCATAGGTTTCATTGTCGAAACGGATGTCCGCCACCCGGCCCACCACGACCCCGGCGCTTTTAACCGGCGCGCGCGGCTTGAGGCCACCGATGTTGTCGAAACGGGCAACGACTTCGTAGCTGTTCGCGGCACTAACGGCGCTCGTGCTGCCAACTTTCAGCGCCAGAAACAACAGCGCGACGACACCTGCGATGACAAATAGTCCCACCCAGAAATCGAGTACGGTCTTGTTCATGATATTAGCTAAGTCCCCGGAACATGAATGCGGTCAAAACAAAATCCAGCGCCAGGATGACCAGGCTGGAGGTCACCACCGTGCGCGTGGTGGCGCGGGACACGCCCTCGGCGGTCGGCGGCGCATCGTAGCCTTCAAACAACGCGATGGTGGTGATGGCAATGCCGAACACCACGCTCTTGATGACGCCATTGAGAATATCCTGCTCGAAATCGACGGCATTCTTCATCTGCGACCAGAATGCACCTTCATCCACGCCGATCAGCTGCACGCCAACCAGATAGCCCCCGAATATTCCCATCGCCGAGAACAGCGCAGCCAGCAAGGGCATGGAAATCACGCCGGCCCAGAAGCGCGGTGCCACCACGCGGGCGATCGGATCGACCGCCATCATTTCCATCGCCGACAACTGCTCAGTCGCCTTCATCAGGCCGATTTCAGCGGTGATGGCCGACCCGGCACGGCTGGCAAACAACAGCGCCGCCACCACCGGCCCCAGTTCGCGCACCAGTGACAAGGCCACCAGGACGCCCAGCGCCTCTTCCGAGCCGTAGGTCTGCAAGGTTTCGTAGCCCTGCAGGCCCAGCACCATGCCGACGAACAGGCCCGACACCAGAATAATGATGAGCGAGAGCACGCCGGTGAAATACATCTCACGGATGGTGAGGCCGAAACGGCGGAAAGCAGTTCCCGAATGCAGCAGCACCGCAAGGAAAAAGCGGGCAGCAAAGCCGATCCGCCACACACCCTGGATGGTGCGATGCCCCAGCTTTTCAATCGATTGCCTAAGCACGCTGCGCTCCCAGTCTCAAGTCATCGGCATAAGGCGGCGCCGGGTAGTGGAACGGCACCGGGCCATCGGCCTCGCCATGCACAAACTGATGCACGTACGGCAAGCCGGATGCCTGGATTTCTGCTGCCGTGCCTTCGGCGACGATCACGCCTTCCGAGACGAAGTAAATGTAGTCGACGATCTTCAGCGACTCCTGCACATCGTGCGTCACCACCAGCGAGGTCAACCCCAGCGTGTCGGTCAGACGACGGATCAGGTTGCCTGTGATGCCCAGTGAAATAGGATCGAGCCCGGCAAACGGTTCGTCGTACATCACCAGCATGGGGTCCAGTGCAATCGCGCGCGCCAGCGCCACCCGCCGCGCCATGCCGCCCGAAAGCTCGGCAGGCATCAACTGTGCGGCCCCACGTAGCCCGACAGCATGCAGCTTCATCAGCACCAGGTCGCGAATGGCGTCTTCCGGCAGGTCGGTGTGTTCGCGCAACTGGTATGCCACGTTGTCGAACACCGAGATGTCGGTGAACAGCGCGCCGAACTGGAACAACATGCCCATCTTGCGGCGCAGGCGGTACAGGCCAGTCTGGTCGAGTTCGTTCACCGACTCGCCCGCCACCCGCACTTTCCCCTGGCCGGGCTTGATCTGCCCGCCAATCAGACGCAAAAGTGTGGTTTTGCCGCAACCGCTGCTGCCCATTATGGCGATGACCTGCCCGCGCCTGGCGGTCTGGTTGATACCCTTCAAAACCGGCCGGGCGCCATAGCCAAATTCGACATCTTCGATTTCGACCAGATTGTCGTTATGCAAGAAATCCAGCCTGTGTCTTCATGTTCGGACGGCTATTTTACAGAAGCACTCGCGCTGCCGCGCCACAAACCGAAACATGAGTGCAGATTCAGTAACCCATCACCTGCCTCAGGGTGTTCACCTGCTGCAGCAAACCGAGATCGCCGCCGCGACTGAAGACGAACAAGGGTTCTCCCGTTGCCGCATGCTGGGTAACGCGTTGCGCCAGCGCGCGTAGATCAGGCGACGCATCCAGCCACCAGACATGGCTCGCCTCCCACGCCTGGGTCGCCAGCACCACGCGCTCTGAAGCAGGTTTGACGCCCCCCCCATCGCCCGGCTCAAGCACGAAAACAAATCTGTCCCGGGTATCGTGCAGCCACTGCGCCCAGCTTGCTTCGGACACCCCCTGCCAGAGGGCTGCCGGCAGATAAACCGCCTGGAATTGGGTGTTGTAATAAGACAACAGCCAGTCATCCGGCAAGTCATCGGGGTAAAAAGCACCGCGCCATGCGGGCTGCGTCCAGTCAACGGCACCCGTAAAAACAAGTTGGTTGGATTGCATATTTTTTCTATTATCAAATGGTTGTTATCAGGTTAAACATAAAACATTGACAACCCGTCAGCACGGAAAAATAATTAGACAAACCTGTCTTTTTTGTTTAATTGTGTGTCGTACATTTCAACTGTTAAGGAGTCTTCCATGAAAGTGAAATCCCTCGTTCTCGCTGTTGGCATGGTTGCCGCATCCACTGCATTTGCCAATGGCACTGCGCCTGCCGCACCTGAAGCGTCGGCGGCTTATTCCACACCGCAGACCAGCCAGCAGTGGCTGGAGCGCATGACCGACTTTACCCGCAACATGTCGGCCTACCGTGATCCCAAGGTGTTCGTGCCTTGGGCCAATGCCGTGACCGAGCCCGGCTTCTATTCGACCATGGGGATCAACATGATGGATCCGGGCAACTGGTACCGCATGATGGGTTCGATGATGGATCCGCGTTCGCTCGCCAACTACATGCAGTTTGCCGATCCCGACATGTACATGAAGTGGATGGCTGCCTCCATGGACCCCAACTTCTACACCGCACTGATGACCCAGTTGCTGGATCCGGGCAAGATGATGCGCTGGATGATGATGCCGATGGATCCGCAAATGTGGAACATGACGATGCAATCGCTGAATCCGGCCATGTACATGAAGTGGCTGACAGCACCGCTGGATCCGCGCGCGATGCAACTGGCGACGGCACCGATCAACCCCGCGCTTTACACCAACTGGATGGGCGCCAGCATGAACCCGGCAACCTATGGTTCCTGGGGCACCTGGATGAATCCCAACACCTACACGGCTCCGCTGACAGGCAGCATGCCCGCCGCCCCAGCCACGTTCAACTTCTTCAACCCCGCTATGACCGCGCCTTATGGTCAGCCCGCGATGGCACCCGCCGGCGCACCTGGCTATGTGAATCCGTTCGACCCGAACGTGCTGTTGCAGATGTTCAACCCGGCGGCTTTCATGCAGCCGGCCCCAGCTGCTCCGACCGCTCCCGCGGCTCCGGCTGCACCTGCGCAGTAATCAGGGCAGGCTGCAGCAACAAAAATGGACGGCTTGGCCGTCCATTTTTTGTTTCAGCTGTCCTAATTTCAGACTAGCTTCATTTTTGGCTTACCGATATTTTCCTGACTGGATTCAGGCACGGCGCCAGCCTGTGCCGCCCGCACCATCTTCAAGCACAACGCCCGCTGCAATCAACTGGTCGCGAATACGGTCGGATTCGGCAAAGTTTTTCGCCTGACGCGCCGCCTGGCGGGCCGCGATCAGCGCTTCAATCTCGGTTTCAGAGATGCCGCCCGCAGCCGCCCCGGCTTTCAGGAACGTCTCGGCATCGCGCTGCAGCAGCCCCAGCGTGGCGGCCAGTGCGCGCAGCCTCTGCGCCGCCGCGCTATCGCCCCGATTCGCCGAACTTGCCAGATCAAATAGCACCGCCAGCGCCTCGGGCGTGTTGAAGTCATCGTCCATCGCCGCACGGAAGCGCGCTGCATCCGCCTGGCTCCAGTCGATCGTCCAGGTTTCGGCAGGGGCATGCTTGAGCGCGGTATACAAGCGCGTCAGCGCACCCTTGGCGTCATCCAGGTGCGCATCGGAATAATTCAGCGGGCTGCGGTAATGCGCGCGCAGGATAAAGAAGCGCACCACTTCGGCATCGTATCGCTCCAGCACTTCGCGGATGGTGAAGAAATTGCCCAGGCTTTTGGACATTTTCTCGTTGTCGACCCGCACGAAGCCGTTGTGCAGCCAGTAATTGACGAACTTGCAGGCGTGGGCGCCTTCGGACTGGGCGATTTCGTTTTCGTGATGCGGAAACTGCAAATCCTGGCCGCCGCCATGAATATCGAAGTGCTTACCGAGCAGATCGGCGCTCATCGCCGAGCATTCGATGTGCCAACCGGGACGGCCCGATCCCCACGGGGACGCCCAGGCGGGCTCGCCTGGTTTGGCGGCTTTCCACAACACGAAATCCATCGGATCGTGCTTGTTGGGATCGACTTCAACGCGCTCGCCCGCGCGCAATTCGTCGAGGCTTTTACCAGACAGGCGGCCATATTCGGGAAACGAACGCACGCTGTAATACACGTCGCCATTGGGCGCCGGATAGGCCAGGCCGTTGTGGATCAATTGTTCGATCAGCGCCAGCATCTGCGCCACGTATTGGGTGGCACGCGGCTCATGGTCGGGCGGCAACACACCGAGCGCACGTTCGTCCTCGTGCATCGCGGCGATGAAGCGCTCGGTCAATTCGGCCGGGGTTTCACCATTTTCCTGCGCACGGTTAATGATCTTGTCGTCGATGTCCGTAATGTTTCTAACGTACTCGACCTGATAACCGCTGGCGCGCAACCAGCGCGTCACCATGTCGAACACCACGAATACCCGTGCATGTCCCAGATGACACAGGTCGTACACGGTCATGCCGCATACATACATGCGAACCCGGCCAGGTGTGAGCGGGATGAATTCTTCCTTGGTGCGCGTGAGGGAATTGGTAATCTGCAACATGGATGCAAATGAACTACGAACGGGATGGGGACACGGGGGAATCAAGCAGACGAACCGACTGTCTCAGTTGGGTCGATAATTGTTAGAATGCCTGTTTTCCAAGATGATCCGAGCATATCACATGGCCTTGTCACGTTTCTTCGCCGCCGTTGCCGTCAGCGTCATCCTCATCAGCGCGCCTGCGCTGGCCAATGAAATCCAGGAAATCAACCAGCAGTTTCGTAAAGGCGACCTGAACGGCGCGCTGGACCGCGCCAACCGCTATCTGGCCAAAAACCCCCAGGATGCCCAGGCACGCTTCCTGAAAGGTCTGATTCTCGCCGACCAGGGCAAGACCAATGATGCCATCACCGTATTCACCGGGCTGACCGAGGACTACCCCGAACTGCCCGAGCCATACAACAACCTGGCCGTGCTCTACGCTTCGCAAAGCAAGTACGAGGCAGCGAAAAACGCCCTGGAAATGGCGATCCGCACCCATCCAAGCTACGCTACCGCCCACGAAAACCTGGGCGACATTTACGCCAAGATGGCCTCGATTGCTTATGACAAGGCGCTCGCGCTGGACAACAAGAACGCCACTGCGCAAACCAAACTTGCGCTGATTCAGGACATGATCGGTGGGCAACCGCGCAAGCCTGCAGCGGCCAAGCCGGTCGCCGCAGTGACGGCCAAGCCGGCGGCGAAACCAGCAGCAGCAGGTCCGGCCCCCGTCCAGGCCACGCAGGCAAACACCGGCATCGAAAGCGCCATTGCCAATTGGGCACAAGCCTGGTCCCAACGTGACGTCAATGCCTACCTGGCGGCTTATGCCAGCGATTTTGCCGCCAGCGGCATGACGCGCGCCGACTGGGAAGCCCAGCGCCGTGCCCGCATCACCGCGCCCAAGTCGATCGACGTCAAAATCAGCGACCTGAAGATCGATCAGCAAGGGGACACCGCGAGCGCCACTTTTCGCCAGGTTTACCGCTCGGACCGCCTTAACTCCACCGTCACCAAGACGCTGAAACTGACGCTGCAGAATGGCGTGTGGCGCATTGTCGGTGAAACGTCCCAATAGGCATGATCCGTTTTCTACTCACCCTTCTGCTTGCCGCCCCGACGCTTCATGCTGCCGGGCTGGATGCCGATCGCCAGTTGGCCAACAGCCTGCTGGCAATTTCCCAGAGCCGGATGCCGGAAGCGCTCACCTCCATCGACCAGTTGACCGAGCAACATCCAAATTTCCGTCTGGCGCATCTGGTCAAGGGGGATTTGCTGCTGGCACGCGCCCGCCCCCTGAACACACTGGGCGATACTGGCAACGCACCCAGCACGGATCTCGATCAATTGCGCGACGAAGCCCGCCAGCGCGTACGCGCCCTCACCGATACCCTGCCCAACGACAAGGTGCCCGCCTACCTGCTGACGCTGGACGACAGTTATCGCCATGCGCTGGTGGTCGATGCCAGCCGCTCGCGCCTGTATGTCTATGCCAACCGGGCCGGGATGCCCATCCGGGTAGCCGATTTTTACGTCACCATAGGCAAGGCAGGTGCAGGCAAGCAGAAGGAAGGCGACAACCGCACCCCGATCGGCATCTACTCGGTTTCAGGTTTCAAGTCGCCGCGTGAACTCCCCGATTTCTATGGCAGCGGTGCGTTCACCCTGTCCTACCCCAACGAATGGGATACCCGCCAGGGCCGCAATGGCTACGGCATTTGGATCCACGGTAGTCCGAGCAATACCTACAGCCGCACCCCGCTCGCCAGCGAGGGCTGCGTGGTGCTGGCCCACGACGACCTGCCTCGGCTGGGCCAATACATCCAGACGGGCAAAACCCCCGTCATCATTGCCGAACAGGTCGAATGGGTCGCCTATGACGCGCTCAATGCGCGCCGCGACGACCTGGCCAGCGCCATCGATCAGTGGCGGCAGGACTGGGAAAGCCGCGACACTGCGCGTCTGCTCAGTCACTACAGTGCGTCATTCCGCACCGGCCCGCAGAATTTGCAGGCGTTTGGCGCCAGCAAACAGAAAGTCAACGCCGCCAAGTCGTGGATCAAGGTCGGACTCAACAACCTCAGCCTCATGCTCTACCCGGAGCGTCCGGATTTCGCGCTGGTCAGCTTTGTGCAGGACTATCAGAGCAACAATCTCAGCGACCGCACCGTCAAACGGCAGTTCTGGAGCCGCGAAAACGGCCGCTGGAAAATCATTCACGAAACCTCTCTTTAGGAATTATTCATGGTCAAGCTGCACACCAATCACGGCATCATCACCCTTGAACTCGACGCCGAGAAAGCCCCGAAAACAGTCGAAAACTTCCTGCAATATGTGCGTGACGGCTTCTTTGACGGCACGATTTTTCATCGCGTGATCGACGGTTTCATGATTCAGGGCGGCGGTTTCGAGCCCGGCATGACGCAGAAGCCCACCCGTGATCCGGTTGAAAACGAAGCGTCCAATGGCCTCAAGAACGAAGCCTATACCATCGCCATGGCGCGCACGCCCAACCCCAATTCGGCTACCGCGCAGTTCTTCATCAACATCGCCAACAACAGCTTCCTCAACTTCACCGCGCCCACCCCGCAGGGCTACGGCTATGCCGTGTTCGGCAAGGTGGTCGATGGCACGGACGTGGTGGACAAGATCAAGAAGGTTAAAACCGGCAACCGTGCCGGCCACCAGGACGTGCCGCTGGAAGATGTGGTGATCACCAAAGCGGAAATCGTCTGAAGGCTTCGATGAGCCCTGCTTCAGGACCGGGTGCGGGTCGCAGCTTCTTTGTAGCCGACCTGCATCTCACCGACGAACGCCCGGTCGCCACCGGGCGTTTTTTTCGTTTTCTGCAGGAAGACGTGGCCGGTGCGGATGCGCTCTACATCCTGGGCGATCTGTTCGAGGCCTGGATCGGCGACGACCACGACGAGCAGGTGGCACACGATACTGCGCGCCACCTGAAATCTCTGGTCGATTCCGGGACGCCGGTGTATTTCATCCACGGCAACCGCGACTTCATGCTGGCCGCGCGCTACGCAGCCTTGTCCGGCATGACGCTGCTGCCCGACCCCGCCCGCATCGATCTGTATGGCACGCCGACCCTGCTGATGCATGGCGACACGCTATGCACCGACGACATCGCCTACCAGACCTTTCGCCGCCGGCTGCGTCATCCGCTGACGCTCGCTTTAATCAAACGTCTGCCACTCAGCCTGCGTCGACGCCTGGCACGCCAGGCACGCGCCGGCAGTCAATCAGCGAAGGCCAGCAAGTCCGCCGAAATCATGGATGTGAATGCGGGTGAAGTGATGCGCATCATGCGCGAACAACAAGTCTGCCGCCTGATCCACGGCCATACCCACCGCCCGGCACGCCATGTTCATGTGGTCGACGGCCACGACTGCGAGCGCTGGGTGTTGCCGGACTGGTATGCCCACTGGGGCTATGGAGTGTGCGACGCGGCGGGCTGCGCGCTCAAGACCGAAGCGTTATGACGGTGCGCTGAGCGCCGTCAGGCCGTCCGGCACGCGAAACAGTTCCGGCTGCAGGGGATGTTTCGATTCGCTCTCAAACTGGCGCGTCCGGCCGCCGAACTCGCGCGTTTCCAGCGGCAACCCGAGCTTCAGTGTCGTACCCGATTCCCACACCTGATTCGCCAGGTCGCAGTCATGCTGCATGTCGCGCGGTGAATCCTTCCACACGCGGTACTGCGTGGCGGCGAGGATGGATTTCAGTTCGGCCATCGCACGTGCGGCATCCGGTGCAGCAGCGCGGGCAGCGATGCCTTCGCTGCACACCACGCCGTTGATCTTCAGGCTGAAACGCTGAGTGCCGCGCACAGCCGGTTTCGCGTCAAGCTGGGGCTTCCAGCCAGCAGGCTTGGGCGGCAACTCGCCCGGCGTAAACACCATCGCCAGCTGGCTGTCGTGCATGACATTGATGACCTGACGCTGACGGCGATCCAGCAGGATGAAGTCGCCCTCATCCTCACCGCCATCCATGCGCATGAAATCCGGCGTCACCAGGATACGCGTCAGCGCGGGCGGGTCACCCGGGTCCTGGTCGATATAGCGTAGCTCGATCATGTCGGCGGCGTATGCCGTGCTCATGCCAAGCAACCACAGTGTCAGCCACTTCATCACACCAACCCACGCGCCAGATCGGCCTGGATGTCGGCCACCGACTCCAGCCCCACTGCGATGCGCACCAGACCATCGCTGATGCCAGCGGCTGCGCGCTGTTCCGGCGTCATGCGGCTGTGGGTGGTGGTGGCGGGATGGGTGATGGTGGTCTTGGTATCGCCCAGGTTGGCGGTGATCGACAGCATCCGGGTCGCGTCGATCAGCTTCCACGCCGCCGCCTGGCCGCCTTTCAATTCGAACGCGACGATGCCGCCGCCGGTTTTCTGCTGCGCCATCGCCAGCGCATGTTGCGGATGCGAGGGCAGCCCGGGATAGAGCACGCGCGCAACCTGCGGCTGTGCCTCCAGCCATTGCGCCAAGGCCAGCGCATT
>Ga0105091_10001332_pt1 | contig 10730 bp, 4 predicted proteins | sample PPLLak1March2015_FD_87022 | JGI IMG/M metagenome (GOLD analysis project Ga0105091, IMG submission 87022) | Freshwater sediment microbial communities from Prairie Pothole Lake near Jamestown, North Dakota, USA - PPLs Lake P7 Core (1) Depth... | ecosystem: Environmental > Aquatic > Freshwater >... | reverse complement strand
CCTGGATGGATCAGTCATTATTTGGGATGGTTCCAGCGATACCCCGCTGCAGTTGGACGGGCACACAGACTCAATCGAGGAGCTGACTTTTAGCCCTGACGGGAAATGGCTGGTCACAGCAGGTGATGAACCTGCGATGAAGATCTGGGATGTGCTCAGCGGAGCTCTATTGCATGATTACACAGGTTTTACAGAGATAGTTCAAACTTTGGCCTTCAGCCCGGATGGAAAGCAGTTCACATTTTCTGATGGAACGCTCCATATGTGGCAATTCAGTCTTGATGTAGTAGAAGATCAGACCATCATATCGAATCAAGAACTCTTCACCATACCATACGCAGCCGCTAGTAGTTTCAGCCCGGATGGCAAAACAATAGCAGGCGCTGGCGGAAGCAATACCAGCGGGATCACGATCAAGCTGTGGGAGGCTGCCACCGGGCGCGAGCTGCTCACGTTGGTTGGTGGTCACACTGGTTGGCTGATGAGCCTCGTGTTCAGCCCGGATGGCAAATCGCTGGCAAGCACAAGCCTTGATGGAACCATAAGAATATGGAGTCTCTCACCAGGAAGTGAATCGGTCACGGTATCAGGTCCGGAGGCAGCAGCGTTTGGGACTCGGGTTGAATACAATCCAAATGGGCAGGAATTTGCAACGAGTGGAGGAGATGGCACAGTAACATTATGGGACGCTGAAACCGGCAAGCCAAGGTTGAAATTGGCTGGCCACAAGCTGGAGATTTTGAGTGTGGCTTTCAGTTCCGATGGGAAACAGATTGCAACAGGCAGTTCCGATGGGACTGCAATTGTATGGGATGCAATCACAGGTAAGGAGTTGCTCACCCTCTTGGTGAACGAGATCGGGGTACGAGATATAGCATTCAGCCCGGACGGAAACCTGATCGCCACAGGTGGTTTCGACGGAAAGGCAATAGTTTGGGACGCCAGGACAGGAGCACTCATCCATGAAATCACAGAACATCAAGGCCTGGTATTAGGCGTGGCATTCAGCCCGGATGGTAGCCAATTTGCCACCTCGAGCACAGACGCGACTGCGAAAATCTGGGATGTAAAAACGGGCGAGTTATTGCTTACGCTTGAGGGACACGAAAATGGAATCCGCGATATTGTTTACAGCCCTGACGGATCGATCATTGCTTCCGGCGATGGGGATGGCACCGTGATCCTTTGGGACACGGCGACGGGCTCCGAAATGTTGACACTAATTGGTCACAGCGCCGGCCTTCGATCGGTGATATTTACCCCGGACGGCAAATTACTCGCCACAGGCAGTGAGGATAATACAGCGAAAATATGGGATGTGAACTCGGGTCAGGAAATACTCACACTGCCCGGCAGCCAGGGCGGCATAACAGGCATGGCTTTTAGTCCATCAGACAATGGTGCTCACCTCGCTGTCTCAAGCCCGGATGGAGTGGCGCGCATATTCCTCCTGCGGATTGATGAATTGCTGACACTGGCTCAATCCCGTGTAACGCGTCCATTTACAACAGAGGAGTGCAAAAAGTATTTACACGTGGAGCAATGCCCCGTGATCGAGTAGCGACATTCATGGAAGCGACTTAAATTGACATCCGAAGCCCTGGCGACTTCGGATGTCCGTTTTCCACTCCAAACTCACTGATTACTGAAAACTGATTACTGGCTACTGGCCTTATCCGTGATCCCCAGCGCTTTGTCCAGCACTTCCATCCCCTCCCCCAACTGCGCCTCCGTAATGATCAGCGGCGGGATGACCAGCACCGTGTGCCAGTGCGTATACAGGAACAGGCCGTTCTCCAGGCAAAACTTGCGCAATGCGGTCATCTCTGGCGAAGATCCGTTCCAGGGAGCCATGGGCTCTTTCGTTTTGCGATCTTTGACCAGTTCCAGGATGCCGAACAAACCGATATTGCGGACCTCGCCAACCGATGGGTGACTCTCGCCCAGGTCGGTCAGCATGCGCTTCAAGACTGGACCCATGGCTGCCGCGTGCTCGATGATTTTATCGCCTCTCATGACTTCGATATTCGCCACCGCTGCCGCCAGCGAGACCGGGTGCGACGTATACGTCAACCCTGATTCGAAGACGCGCTCATCGAAAGCGGAAGCAATCTCGGGTTTCATCGCGACCGCTCCCAGCGGCGCATAAGCGGAGGTCAGTCCCTTTGCCATGGTCATGACGTCAGGGACAACATCCCAGTGTTCGATTGCAAACCATTTGCCAGTCCGGCCAAATCCGCTCATCACTTCGTCCGCGATCATGACGATGCCATACTTGTCGCACAATGTGCGCACACCCTGCATGTAACCTTCCGGCGGGATGATGATGCCATTCGTACCGGTGACAGATTCCATCAGGATGCCAGCAATAGTTTCCGGGCCTTCGTAGCGGATGATCTCTTCCAGGTGGTTGAGATAATCCAGCGTGAACTCGGCTTCGGGAATGTCAGGATTGGTGCGGTGGAAAGTGGAGCGGTAGCGGTACGGGTCCAGGAAATGCACCACGCCCGGCATAGTTAGCGGCTCCCACATTTGGCGGCGCGGGTCGCCGGTAGCAGCCATCGCGCCCATCGTCGCGCCGTGATAGGAACGGTAGCGGGTCAGGATCTTGTGCTTTCCGGTATAACCGCGGGCCAGCTTGATGGCGTTTTCGTTGGCGTCCGCTCCCCCTAACGTAAACAGGACCTTCGTCAGGGCTTGATGCGGGGTCACATCCGCCACGGCTTTGCTGGCCAGGGCGCGGATTTTGGTGGTCATGCCGGGCGCAGCGTAGGGTAGCTCTGCAACCTGTTCCTGCATAGCCTTGATAATACGCTCGTCGCCGTGGCCGACGTTGACGCACATGGTCATCGAGTTGAAGTCCAGGTAACGTTTCTCGCTGGTATCCCAAAAGTAAACGCCTTTGGCTCGTTTCAGCGGGATCGGATTGACCCTGGCTTGCGCTGACCAGGTGTAAAAGACATGATCCTTAGAAAGAGGAAGAATTTCATCATCGGGAAGGTTGAACATCGAAATTTCCTTGGAAAAGGGATTGAAGTTTGTGAGTTCGTCTATCAGCTACGCAGTCACATTACAAACACGTATGACAGATAATGAATGTTTCACGATTATAATACCCGCCCGCCGGTGTTTCGATCAGCGCTGCTCGTTTATCACAAAGGACGGTTATGGAAACGATCCCCTATAAAAAAATTGTTGTTATCGGAACGACTGGTTCGGGCAAATCTACCCTGGCAGAACGACTCGCAAACAAGCTCGGCCTGGATTTTATCGAGCTGGACGCGCTCAACTGGGGTCCCAACTGGACGCCTGCCGGGGGTGAAGTCCTGCGCGCCCGGGTTGAAGCGGCTACCCGCTCTCCCGGCTGGGTGGTGGCCGGGAATTACAGCGCGACCCGCCCGGTCACCTGGTCGCGCGCCGACGCGATCATCTGGCTGGATTATTCGCTGTGGGTAATCTTTTGGCGTCTGGTACGGCGCACCTGGCAGCGGATTGTTTATAAAGAAGAACTCTGGAATGGCAACCGCGAAAACGTATGGACACAGCTCAAACTCTGGTCCGAAGACTCGCTCTTTCATTGGCTATTTATAACGTATTGGCGGCGCAAGTGGGAATATCCGCAGTTGTTCGCAATGCCAGAGCATGCTCACCTGTACATTTTCCACTTCACAAACCCCAAACAAGCACAAACGTGGCTTAATAAAACTGTTTGAGTAGGACACTCGCATTTCAACCATTGAGCATCGGTAGCAGGTAATCCTGGTCCCAGGCAGCTTGCAGACATTTCGCACGGATCCTGCCTTCGGCAGTTTTTTTATTCCAGGAGTTACGCAATTGAATGAGAGAAGCCTTGTCTCACACAACGATTGTCCTATATTTCACATACAGTTACCCTACAATAAGGTAATTTGGCTCCCTTAATTGAGTCGCATAAGTATAATTTGCGGAGCAAAAAACCAAAGTAACCAACTCGGTGAAAACCTGGGTGCAAAGCTACGGGTCAAGGCTGTTCTAACACTATGATTTCAACGCTGCAGAAAATTTCGGTAAGACTGCCACATAGTATGGCAGTTTTATTTTTAACGGAAAACATCGGTCCTGCCTTAGCTTGCTTTCAGCTCGAGATATCTTTAAAAACAGACTAAGTAAAACCCGGCACACAAAAACGCTACTGGCTCAAACCCTTTCACCGGTTTGAAAACCAGCCACTGAAGACACATGATTCCATTCTCAACCAACGCGCGCCAAAACTTCGACTCCCACAATGGAAAAGGGCACAGTATGGCCGGAATATTCAAATACGTTTGGGGTCTCTTTTTCATCAGCCTATTCGTTCTTGCTGCTTTTGTCCCTTCATCAGCAGCCAAACAAGGTAACAGCAATTTTGACCTAGGGCAAGTCCCTGATGAATTGGATGTGAAAAATCACGCGGTCTTTCCCGCGGATCGGCCAGCGAAAAAAAGAAAAAAGGTCACTTATTTATCTCCTCCCAATCAAGTTAGCCAACCTGCCAATGAAGGAGATTCGCAGTTAATCCGCAGCGTACACGTCCCCAATGCGTTTTCCTATGAGGTGGTCCAACAGCCAGAAAACAATCCTTTTTATGTGTCTTCTTCTAAAAACCTGGTCACAGAATTTGGCCTTGCTAAGGATTACAACAATATTGGTCTACTGGCACATAACAACCTGGCTGGCAAATCATTTAAGCACTTAAACTTAGGTCAGGAAATCTATATCGTCCATAAAGGCGGACATTCAGATCGTTATACCGTTAGCGCAATATACCGTTTCCAAGCCCTGGAGCCAACCAACACCGAAAGTCGATTTGTAGACCTGGATACCAATAAAATTCTTACCGCCACTGAGTTGTTCGGTAGAATGTACACGGGCGCACCGCACTTGGTCCTTCAAACTTGTATCAATGCAGAGGGCAAACCCAGCTGGGGAAGATTGTTCGTGATCGCAATACCAGATGCCGAAACAGACTAGGGAGATCCTCTAACGATTCAACAAAGAAAACAGCCTTTCCTGTTTTTGACGAGAGAGACAGAAAACATCGATCTTGCGAATAATGTGGCTTAGCGATCAAAAAAACAAACCATCAAAGTTGATTTCAGAGTAAACATGAAGCGGAATGAGCGTTAAGTTTCTCATTCCGCTTCATGTTATTGATCCCTCTACTTATCACAACCGGTATAGACTATTATTTCCTTTTCTTTGGATTACCATGCCAGTGATTCAAACCACTGAGTCACCGTTACGTAGAGTTCGTTTACCCAGGCAATTGCCGAGGGGGCCTGCGCACTTTCAGTTGCGTTTTTGTCAACCATTACAAAGTTGGCAGGGAAGAAAACTGGAGTACCGGGGGAGAGCAACACAACGGCCTGACCATCCTCCACCGTAGTCTCCAACTCAATCCAGTCACCTTCACCATTCTTTGCAAATGGATCCCAGTACATGACCACGAACTCATGCTTGGCCAGTTCTTCTGACTTGGTCATCTCTTCGGGAATCTCGAAGAACAACTGCATGCTTGTGCCTTGGGGCATCTGGGTCACAATTGAGCCATCAACCAACAATGTAATCGTTGTCTCAAGACCGGAGATATGCTCGATCTCTACGGGTATATCTGCCGGGAGGATATCCAAGGCTACATTGTAAAAACACAGGTTATTAAGGATTACCAGGATTTCCAGGTCTTCGTCAAAGAATTTCTCTTCAACACTGAACGGGTCACAAACACCAGTCACCGGGATAGTAAATTCTGGCTCTTCCGGTTCAGTCACGATCTGAGGTTCGTCAGGCGGATCTTCTTCGCCTTCTGGTGGCACACACACGTTACCAACCAAAACCAACCCAAATGGGCAACTGATCGGTTCTTCGCAAGCGTCCCCAATCCCGTCCCCGTCCGTATCCGTCTGGTCCGAGTTGCTCGTGGCGGGACAGTTATCCACATTATCGCAGACACCGTCACCATCCGCATCGCCTGCCACGCAGTCATCGCAGGCGTCTCCAATCCCGTCTCCGTCTGTATCTGCCTGGTTCGGGTTGTACACAGCGGAGCAGTTATCCACATCATCGCAGACACCGTCCTCATCCGCATCGCCTGCCACGCAGTTGTCACAGGCATCGCCGAATCCGTCCTCATCCGTGTCCAATTGGTCCGGATTGTAGGTCGTAGGACAGTTATCTGCATCATCGCAAACGCCATCACCATCCGCGTCGCCGACCACGCAGTCGTCACAGACATCACCAACGCCATCCTGATCTGTATCCAACTGGTCAGGATTGAAGCTCGTGGGACAGTTGTCTACGTTATCGCAGACGCCATCATTATCCGTATCGCCTGCCACGCAGTTGTCACAGGCATCTCCGATCCCATCCTCATCCGTGTCTAACTGGTCCGGATTGTACGTGGTTGGGCAATTATCGACGCCATCGCAGACACCGTCTTTGTCTACGTCCAGACAGTTGTCGCAGGCATCGCCAATCCCGTCCCCATCAGTATCTTCCTGGCTCGGGTTGTATGTGGTGGGACAGTTGTCCACACCATCGCAGACGCCGTCCCGGTCTACATCCTGACAGTCGTCACATGCGTCGCCGATCCCGTCGCCATCTGTGTCGGCCTGATCGGGATTAGCCACGAGGAGACAGTTGTCCGTGTCATCGCAAACACCGTCGCCGTCTCCGTCGCCTGATACGCAATTGTCACAGGCATCGCCGATCCCGTCGCCATCCGTATCGGCCTGGTCGGGATTGGCTACGAGGAGACAGTTGTCTGTGTCATCACAGACGCCGTCACCGTCCCCATCGCCAGAAACGCAGTCGTCACAGGCATCGCCAATCCCGTCCCCATCAGTATCTTCCTGGCTCGGGTTGTATGTGGTGGGACAGTTGTCATCGCCATCGCAGACCCCATCCTGGTCTACATCCGTGCAGTTATCGCACGCATCGCCGATTCCATCACCGTCCGCATCCTGCTGGTTCGGATTGTAAGTCGCAGGACAATTATCTGCGTTATCGCAGATGCCGTCCTGGTCTAAGTCCTGACAGGTGTCGCAGACATCGCCGATTCCATCGCCATCTATGTCGGCCTGGTCGGGATTAGGTGTGGTGGGACAGTTGTCCACAGTGTCACAGACACCGTCACCATCGGAATCCGAGCATACACAACCACCCTGGGCCGGATCCCAAACTTCACCTTCCTCACAATACAGGATAGCGCAGTCCTCAGAACTCAAAGTCGGAGTAATAGATGATTGGTAATCACCCAGAGTGTTTCCATCAAAATACACTCCGCTCAGGAGCAAAGTATCCGATGTATGTAGGTTTGCGACCAAACCATAACTGTTATTCTCAGTAAGTATTCCGCAGGCAATAGCAACTTGACTCCTGCCCGTCTGCGTGGTGATGGCTATGCCATTGCCTAGATTACCACTGGCAGTCACTCTATTCAGGTAAACATCGCCCTTTGAATCAAGAGTCAGGCCATTACCACCATTATTATTAAACTCACTATTGTTTATTGTGATTGGATTATTATCACGATTGCCTGGGACATTGGTTGAGAGATTCGCGCCAACACCTGTGTTATTGCTCGATGTAACCTCGTTGAGTTCAATAGCGCCATTAGCAAGGACACTTAGACCCGTTCCTTGGACGCCGGTAATCAGAAGGTTGTTGATCGTAACCGCGTTTTCCCAGTTTAGGATTCCAAAGGGAATGTGGAAGGTCGACACACCATTGACCGAATTGGTCGAAAAATCCCAGCCACCCTGGATCGTCAGAGCAGATTGCTCCCAATGGCAATTTTGATTAGAAACCCCTGGGCCGCAGGGGGCGCTCCCGTTGATGACAACCTGTGTCGTACCAACTGGCTCATTGTTCGAGGTGTAGTCATTGGCAATATAAATTGTTCCAGCTACGTTCGGCTGACCGTTGGTGGAAAAATAGTTCAACAGCGCGGTCATAGATGTGAACGACGTGGTACAGCCTGAACCTCCCGGCAAGCTTCCATTCGGGCACCACATCGGGTCGCCTGCAACTACAACGGCGGCCGCTTCTTCTGTGACCAATGGCTCGACATGGCCATCTTCATCCAACACAATTACTTCTGTGCCTTCAGGTAACTGCTCGAGGACGCTGGTGAGGCTCTCGTCTGGAGATTCCTCTTCAGTGGTAGCAGGTTCCTCGACCACTTCTTCGCCTGTTGCGTCAGGGGCAACTTCTTCCGTCGGCGCTTCGGTTGCTATGCTTTCAACAGTTTCTTCTCCCGCGAGGGGTTCTTCAGGAGATGAGACCGGCTCCTGCGTCTCATTGGACGGGAGTACCGGTTCCTCTGTTTCTTCTGTTGCGGGAACAGGTTCCTCCGTTTCCTCAGAAGGGGGAGATGGTTCCTGTGTTTCTTCGGCCGGCGGCGCAGTATCATCAGCCAGCGCTACGGAAGAGGGATAGAGCATCGATAGAGTCAAAATCAAAAGAACAAAAAAAGAAAAGATTTTTAGTTTGATGTTGCCGTTCATTGTGCATCTCCTTTCCAGTATTTCTACTGAGATTTGTAAAACGTGTCATGCTGTTTGTGGTTGACAGGTTTCATTCAGTAAAGCCTCCTATTGTATTTAAAAAAAAGACCGGCCGAAAAGGTCGGTTTCGCTATTGCTCGCCAGGAACTACGCCCGCTATCGGGGTTTGCGACCAGATTCCGTTCCAGGGTCAACACATCCAATTCTAAACTTACGACTTCTTGTTAATGTGCTATGTGTATCTTATTGCTAAGTACAAGACGGACTAATAAGGTAAAAGTTACGAGATAATAATTCAGGCTTTTAGACAAAAATAAACTTACGGTCTCTGGAAAACTTCTCCAGAGACCGTAGACTAATTTATTAGAAGTAAGAAAATCTATGGCAGTGTCAGATTAAAGGTCTTTTGTAGGAACACTGCCATCTGGTCACGAGTGACCGAGCTATCAGGACAGTAGTTTCCGCCACCACAACCACCCGTGATTGCCTCGGAAGCCAACTGCTCGATCCAGGCCCCCGCCCAGTGCCCAGCCGGCACATCAGCAAACACCGTGCCTGCCGCAACCGGAGGAGCGTAAGTACTTCCATGCCTGGCACGTAGCAAGAACACCGCCATCTGGGCACGCGTCACAGTAGCATCCGGGCAATAGTTTCCGCCTCCGCAGCCACCGGTGATCCCTTCGGATGCCAACTGTTCGATCCAGGCTCCCGCCCAGTGCCCGTTCGGCACATCACTAAACACAGTGCCTGTTGCTGCCGGAGGTGTGTAGCCGTTGCCGTGAACGCCTCTCAGGATGAAGATCGCCATCTGGGCACGCGTCACAGGCTCCGTTGGGCAGTAAGTCAGCGGACTAAAGCTACAACCACCAGTGATCCCTGCCGCATAGATCGACTCAATGTATGCCCAGGACCAATAGCTGGTTGGAACATCTGCGAACGTGGCAGTATCGATCTTATTGTTGATAGTGACTGTGAAAGGCTTGGTGAAGGACGAGGCGCCGCTGTCAGTGGAACGGACGCAGATCGAATAGCTGCTCTTCGTCTCATAGTCGAAGATGGCCGCAGTTTGTAGATTGCTGCCGCTGACCGAGAAGAAAGCGTTATCGGTTAGCACAGGGCAATTGACCACATCCGTAACCAGGGCATAGGTGAAAGTATCACCCGCATCCGGGTCGCTGGTGGAGAGTGCGCCGACTATGGTGCCGACCGGTCGGTTCTCATCGACACTGCTCGGGGAAAGGGCGATATTGGTCGAGGCGTTGTTCACCGCGTTGATGGTGAGGGTCCCATTCACGTAATTGGCGATGGTGTAATTGGCCCCCGCGTTGCCGCCGGAACAGATGATAGAGTAAGAACCTTGGCTAGTATGTGTAGCGGGAACATTACAGGTCGGTGGGGCAACAAAGGTGTCTGAGCCGACGAACCCACTGGCAACGAAAGTGAAGACCGGGTCAGGATCGCCGACTATCTTCGCTTTATTATCGGCTGTAACAGTAAGAGCTTTGACAGTGATGTCAGCAGTTAAGCCTGAAGGCTGGGAAAGCGCGTAATTGCCTATGTCCAAGCCGCTGAGGCTGTATCCGCTAACGGTAACAGGTTTGCCTGTACCAACATTCTTATTGGCGAAGGAAGCGCTGGGTGCGCCACCAAGGGTGACATCGTCCCCGCCGAGTATTACGCCCGAGAGAACTGCCGTCCCGCTGAGGGTGGCATTGGTGTTGCCGTCATAGACCTTGTTATCAGCCGTCAGGCCGCTGACTGTTAGGCCTAAGGGGGTGATATTAGCAGTAGTGGTTGCAGTGGTTGGAGAGAGGTGGTAGTTACCCGCCTGCGCGCCGCCCAGGCTAAAGCCACCGCCGGTCACTGTCTTGCCGTTACCGACGTTCTTTTCATCGAAGGTAGCGGTGCCACCGGTCAGGGAGACATCATCCCCCACAACAAAGCCAGTTACTGAGCGTGTAGCGATGGTGGCCGTATTGTTGCCGTCATAAACCTTGCTGTTGGCAGTGATGCTTGGAACCAAAGCTATCGTAGTAACCGTTACATCCTGGTTGCCGCTGCTATCGTTGAAATTGGCATCGCCAGCATAAGTAGCAGTAACTTTGTGTGAACCATCCCCCACTGCGCTAGGCGTATAGTCCGCGGTGCAGGTTAAAGTCCCAAGTCCTGTATCCTGGAGGCAGGACCTGGTTCCGAAGGAACAGCCGT
>Ga0105091_10001331_pt1 | contig 10733 bp, 9 predicted proteins | sample PPLLak1March2015_FD_87022 | JGI IMG/M metagenome (GOLD analysis project Ga0105091, IMG submission 87022) | Freshwater sediment microbial communities from Prairie Pothole Lake near Jamestown, North Dakota, USA - PPLs Lake P7 Core (1) Depth... | ecosystem: Environmental > Aquatic > Freshwater >... | reverse complement strand
GCATCAAACGTCACCATTCAGTTCGGCGCCAAGCCGCTTTTCGAGAACGTCTCGGTCAAGTTCGGCGAGGGCAACCGCTATGGCCTGATCGGCGCCAACGGCTGCGGCAAGTCGACTTTCATGAAAATTCTCGGCGGCGATCTGGAGCCCTCTGCGGGCAACGTTTCGATCGATCCTGGCGAACGCCTCGGCAAGCTGAGTCAGGATCAGTTCGCCTACGAGAACAACGTGGTGCTTGACGTGGTGATGATGGGCAACGTCGAACTGTGGAAAGTAAAGCTGGAGAAGGACACGATCTACGCCAATCTGGAGGCGACCGAGGAAGATTACATGCGCGCTGCCGAACTGGAAATCCAGTTCGGCGAACTCGACGGCTATACCGCCGAATCCCGCGCCGGCGAGTTGCTGATCGGCGTTGGCATCCCGGTCGAACTCCACACCGGCCAGATGAAGGAAGTCGCTCCCGGCTTCAAGCTGCGCGTGTTGCTGGCGCAGGCTCTGTTTTCCGACCCCGATATCCTGCTGCTGGACGAGCCCACCAACAACCTCGACATCAACACCATTCGCTGGCTGGAAGACGTGATCAACGCGCGCGCCAGCACCATGGTCATCATCTCGCACGATCGCCACTTTCTGAACAGCGTGTGCACCCACATGGCCGACCTGGATTTCGGCGAGATCCGCATCTACCCCGGCAATTACGACGAATACATGGTCGCATCGACACAGGCGCGCCAGCGGATGCTCTCAGACAACGCCAAGAAAAAGGAGCAGGTTGCCGAATTACAGGCCTTCGTCGCCCGCTTTTCTGCCAATGCCTCCAAGGCGCGCCAGGCGACCAGCCGCGCCAAGCAGGTCGACAAGCTCAAGTCGGGCATGGTCGAGGTCAAACCCTCCAGCCGCCAGAACCCCTACATCCGTTTCGAAACCGATGACCGCGAGAAACTGCACCGCCAGGCAGTGGAGCTGCTGGACGTTGCCAAAGGCTACGACAAGGTGCTGTTCCACGGCCTCAACCTGCTGCTCGATGCCGGTCAGCGCCTTGCCATCATCGGCCCCAACGGCGCCGGCAAATCTACCCTGCTGAAAATCCTGGTGGGCGAGATCGAGCCCGACCAGGGCAAGGCGAAATGGGCGGAAAAGGCCAAGATCGGATACTTCGCCCAGGATCACCATGCCGATTTCGAGGATGACATGACCCTGTTCGAATGGATGGAGCGCTGGGGCCGCAAGAGCGACGACGACCAGATCATCCGCGCTACCCTTGGCAGACTGCTGTTTACCGGCGACGATTCGAAAAAATCGGTCAAGGTGCTGTCTGGCGGTGAAAAAGGCCGCATGCTCTACGGCAAGCTGATTCTGGAGCGGCCCAACGTGCTGGTAATGGACGAGCCGACCAACCACATGGACATGGAATCGATCGAATCCCTCAACCTCGCACTGGAACAATACAAAGGCACACTGATTTTCGTCAGCCACGACCGCCAGCTGATCTCGTCACTCGCCACCCAGGTACTGGAACTCGATGGCAACGGTGGCTTCAGGCATTTCGCCGGAGATTACGAGGAATACCTGCACAGCCAGGGCATCGAGGCATAAAGCCAGCCCCATGGAGTGAGAGCCGGGGCTCACCCGCCATTTGCGCGGGTAGCCGTCTGCCCTGGCAAAATCCGGAAATACGCCACCAGCCGCCCAAGTTGCTCTGCGGTCTCCTTGAGTTGGGTGGTGCTTTCCTCTGCTTCAACCAGATGACTGAGGTTTTCCTCGATCACCCCGGCAATATTGTTGATCTGGCGTGCGATTTCCTGGATTGCCGATGATTCCTCTGTCGTCGCCGTAACCATGTGGTGCGCCATATTGTAGATTTTTGCACCCTGCTGAACCACGGTATCGAGACTTTCCTCGGCGCCCAGTATTTGAGCGTCGGCCTTGCCGACCTGCCCACCCGCCTCTTCCATCGTCGTCACGGTGATTTGCGTCGCCTGCTGGATGACCTGCACGGTTTTGGTGATTTCATCAGTTTGCTGTCGAGTGCGCTCAGCCAGTTTTCTGACCTCGTCAGCCACCACCGCAAAACCCCGCCCCTGCTCTCCGGCGCGCGCCGCCTCGATGGCGGCATTAAGTGCAATCAGATTGGTCTGGCCGGCGATTTCCTGAATGGCCTGGGTAATCGTGCCGATCTGGTAAATTGACTTGAACAATTCGAGCATGGTTGTGCTGGCCTGGCTGACCGTCGCCACCACCAGCTGGGAAGCTTCCCGGCTCTGTTCCATCTGGTGGGTCGCCCGTGCCAGAAGGCCTCGTGAGGTTTCGGTCGAGTCTGCGGAATCCCGTGCATCGCTGGCAACGTTTTCAATCGATGCCGTCATCTCACTGATTGCAGCTGCGATTTCATTTGCCGCACCGGACTGTGATGCGCTTTGCCGTCCGACCGCCGCCATTTTATCCTCCAGCCGTCCGGAACTTCTTCCAACCGCCTCTGTGACCTCTGAAATCTCGGCCAGCATCACCTTCAGGTGCGACTGCATCGTAATCAGTGCGTCGTAAATCTGGCCAACTTCATCCAGCCGGGTGTTATCGATACGCTCGGCAAGATTGCCCTGGGCAATACAGTCGAGATCCTGTGTGGCCGCACCCAATGCCTTGAAAATGCCGTTTTGCATGACGATCAGCGACATGCCAATGACGATGCTGAGGAAAGCCAGGACGGGATGAACAAAAGCAGGCAGGGTCAGCTCGCCATCAAAGAAGCCCGATACGGCTGACAGAGCCTGAAGCAGGATCAGGCCCAGCGCCAAACTGAACATCTTGGTGCGCAGCGTGACCTTGCACCACGCCGAGGGCCGCGGTATGGACTTTCCGCTGGCATTGAGCGCACGGTACAGCGGCTCGGCGGCAGCAATCTGCTGGCGCGTCGCCTCGGTGCGCACCGACATGTACCCGATGGTCTGGTTATCCTTGCGTACCGGCACTACCAATGCGTCAACCCAGTAATGATCGCCATTTTTGGCTCGGTTCTTGACGATGCCCCGCCATGGACGGCCTTCCTTGAGGTTTTCCCAAAGATCGGCGAAAGCCTGCGGCGGAACATCGGGGTGGCGGACAATGTTGTGGTTCTTACCGAGCAGCTCTTCGTAGGTAAAGCCACTCATTTCGATGAAGGCGTCGTTGGCGTAGGTGATACTGCCTTTGAGGTCGGTCTTGGAGACGATGTACTTACCCTTGATAAAGGGCTTTTCCTGCTGGGTAACCGGTAAATTCTTTTTCACTATTTTGCCCTGATCCAATTAGTATTTTTATACCCAGAGAATATAAGAATTTACCTTGCGGCGACCATAGGGGTTTCCCCTATTCTTCACAGGGTTACTCGGCCAGCAGTGGCGTGACCAGCTCCTTCAGCCGGGCATAATGGACCTGCCCGCTGATTTTCTTGCGAATTCGGCCCTGTTTGTCGATCAGAAATGAGGTGGGTAACCGGCTCACACCGCCGAAGGAAGCAGCATGCCCGGCTTCCGCCATCGCCACCGGAAAATGGTAACTTTCTTTTGCCATAAACTGGCGTACCGGCTCCGGTGCGTCATCCTGGCTCAGGGCCAGAATTTCGAAGCCCTGTGCACGATAATCGCGATAAAAACGTTCCATGTCGGGCATTTCATGGCGGCAATAGGGACACCAGGTGGCCCAGAAGTTGATCAGCACCACTTTGCCGCGCAACTGTTCCAGGCTGGTTTGCCTGCCGTCCAGCAACACCACCTTCATCGCCGGGGCCACGCGATTTTCATCCGATACCCATGCCGGCGGACGGAACCAGACATAAACGATCAGCCCGAGCAGCGCCAGCGTCAGCCAGTCCGGCCGGTACTTTCTGACCCGCGTCCAAATGTCGTGTGCTTTCACCCTGGCTCCCGATACGTTATAGTTGCCCCGGATTTTAACATTGGAGCCTGACATGCTCTGGGTCAAAGCTTTTCACATCATTTCCGTGGTGACCTGGTTCGCCGCGCTGTTCTACCTGCCGAGGCTGTTCGTCTATCACGCCATGAGCGAAGACGCCGTCAGCATCGAGCGTTTCAAGGTGATGGAGCGCAAGCTCTACCGCGGCATCATGACGCCCAGCGCAATCATCGCGGTTACGCTCGGCCTGTGGCTGTGGCTCGGCTTCGGTTTTTCGGGCGGCTGGCTGCACGCCAAGCTGGCGCTGGTGACAGTGTTGCTGATTTACCACGTGTATTGCGGCAAATTGCTCAGGGATTTCCGTGATGGCCGCAACACTCGCAACCATGTTTTCTACCGCTGGTTCAACGAATTTCCGGTGCTGATCCTGGTCACAGTAGTGATCCTGGTCGTGGTCAAGCCATTCTAGCCTATCAAACCTGCCCCCAAAGGGGCATGATCGCTCCTTCTCCCTCCGGGAGAAGGTTGGGATGAGGGCAGCCCCCGCTCACAACCTGATCCCTGTCCGATAGCTTTCCTCGATCCGCTCGCGATACTTGTCGTATACCGCGTTGCGCTTGACCTTGAGGGTGGGCGTCAACAATCCGTCCGCCAGCGTCCACGGCTCCTGCAAGGCGATCACCCGGCGCACCCGTACCCAGCGGGAAAACGACTTGAGCCGGGCATTGGCGTGTTTGACCAAAGTTCTTTCATCGATTTCCTGGGTCACGGCCAGCAGCACGAGATAGGCGCGCCCTTCGCCCACCAGCATCGCCTGCTCGAACAGGGGATCGTCGAGTATCGCCATTTCCGCATCCTGGGGTGATACTTTCTCGCCGTTGGAAAGCACCATAATATCCTTGGTGCGCCCCTTGATGATGATCTTGCCCGCCTGGATTTCCGCCAGATCGCCGGTATTCAGCCAGCCCTCCGCATCCAACACTTGCGCGGTGGCCTGCGGATTATGCCAGTAGCCCAGCATCACGGATGGCCCACGCACCAGCAGCTCGCCGGCTTCGTTGACCCTGACCGCCACGCCCGACAAGGGCGCGCCGACCGTAACTGGGTCATTGTCCTGCTCGCGGTTGCCGGCCACTATCGGCGACGCTTCGGTCAGGCCATAACCCTGGATCATGCTCAGCCCCAAGCCGATGAATGATCGCGCCACGCGCAACTCCAGCGGCGCTCCGCCGACCACGGTCAGACGCATGCGCCCGCCGAGCCGGTTCAGCACCGGACCGGCAACCAGGGGTTGCAGCAACCACAACAGCGCCTGCTCCAGCTTGCCAGCGCGCCGCTCGAATTTGCGCCAGCCCAGCGCGACCGTCAGCGAAAACAACGAGCGTTTAAGCGGGGAGGTGGCCAACGCCTGCTCGACCCGCGCCAGAAAGCGCTGGAACACCCGCGGCACGGCAACCATCACCGTCGGCTTGAGAAAAGCCAGGTCCTCGGCCAGCTGATTGATGGAGCGGGCATAGGCAACCGGCACCCCGGCCTTGAGCGGCACGTAATAACCGCAGGTGCGTTCGAACATATGGGAAAGCGGCAACACCGAAATCAACAGATCGCCCGGATGCAAGCTGACTAATTCCAGCGCCGCCGCCACGTTGCTGAGTATGTTGCGATGGGACAGCATCACGCCCTTGGGGCGCCCGGTGGTGCCGGAAGTGTAAACAAGCGTGGCGAGCGTGTTTTCGTCCACCCCGATTACCTTGAATGCGCCGCCATTGTCAGGCAGCCAGCGGCTGGCCAGGATGGCCGGGGCAGGCGCGTCTCCATGCAAACAGACGATAGTGGGAAGGGCGCGCATCGCCCGGGTCAGGGCGTCAATCAGGCGCGTGTTTTCCAGTACCAGCAGGCGCGCGCCGGAATCGGTCAAACACCAGGCCAGGTTTTCCGGATTGTCGTCCGCATACAACGGCACCACTACCAAGCCAAGACCCAACGCGGCCTGATCGATCGCCACCCAGTCGACGCCATTTTTCAGGCATAGCGCAATGCGGTCACCCGGCCCATAACCCGCACTACGGAAGGCCTGCTGCCAGCGAGCCGCCAGCGCTAATACATCATCAGCGGAAAAGTCGCGCCAGACATTGTCGATGCATTGCCGATAGAGGATGGTTTGCGGGTTAGCGCAATGTTGTTCAAGCAAGCAGGCGAGGTTAGCCATGGAAGTCAGCGATCAGGCAAAGTGCACGGCGACAATATCCATTGCCTATAGCCTACCGCCTCTTGCCTGCTTTCAGGCTAAACGATATCCAGATGATCGAGTCCATCCATCAGATTCGCATCCTTGGCGGCCTTGCCATGAAGTTTGATCTTGAGGCGCAAGTCGTTGACCGAATCGGCGTTCCTGAGCGCATCCTCGTAGCTGATCAAATCGGCCTCGTAGAGCTTGAACAATGCCTGATCAAAGGTAACCATACCGAGTTCGTTGGACCTGGCCATGAGCTCCTTGATCTCGTGGACCTCGCCCTTGAAGATCAGATCGGCAATCAGCGGCGAGTTGAGCATGATCTCGACTGCTGCCACCCGCCCCTTGCCACCGGCTTTGGGAAGGAGACGCTGTGACACGAATGCCTTGAGGTTGAGGGACAAATCCATCAGCAGTTGCTGACGCCGCTCCTCCGGGAAGAAGTTGATGATCCGGTCGAGCGCCTGGTTGGCACTGTTGGCATGCAGAGTGGACATGCACAGGTGCCCGGTTTCGGCAAAGGCAATGGCGTATTCCATGGTTTCGCGGTCGCGGATCTCGCCGATCAGGATCACGTCCGGTGCCTGGCGCAGGGTATTTTTCAGCGCTGCCTGCCAGGAGTCGGTATCCACACCAACCTCGCGCTGGGTCAGAATGCAATTGAGGTGAGGGTGCACGTATTCGACCGGATCCTCGATGGTGATAATGTGGCCATAGCTGTTCTGGTTACGATAGCCAATCATTGCCGCCAGGGAGGTGGATTTGCCCGAACCGGTGCCACCGACGAACACCACCAGACCGCGCTTGGTCATCGCCACGTCCTTGAGCACAACAGGCAACCCCAGGTCTTCGAAATCAGGAATCTCGGTGGTAATGGTACGCAGCACCATGCCGATCCGCCCCTGCTGGATAAAGGCGCTGACGCGGAAACGTCCAATATCTGCCGGACTGATGGCGAAATTGCACTCCTTGCTCGCCTCGAACTCGCTCGACTGCTTGTCGTTCATGATGGAGCGCGCAAGTTCCTTAGTGTGCTGCGGCATCAGTTTCTGGTTGGAAACCGGCGTCATCTTGCCATCCACCTTGATGGCAGGCGGGAAATCGGCGGTGATGAACAGGTCGGAAGCTTTTTTCGACAGCATCAACCGCAACAGGTCGTGCATGAATTTGATAGCTTGATCGCGTTCCATAGTGCGCTTCCTTAGCCTGGAAAGGTGTCTTTGTTGGCGGCCTTGGTGCGCGCCTCGACGACCGAGATCACATTGCGCTTGACCAGTTCGGTCAGGTTCTGGTCCAGCGTCTGCATGCCGATATTCCCGCCGGTCTGGATCGCCGAGTACATCTGGGCGATCTTGGCCTCGCGGATCAGGTTGCGAATCGCAGGCGTACCAATCATGATCTCGTGTGCAGCTACCCGTCCGGCGCCATCCTTGGTCTTGAGCAGGGTCTGCGAGATAACCGCGCGCAGGGATTCCGACAGCATCGATCGCACCATGTCCTTTTCCGCGGCCGGGAACACGTCCACGATCCGGTCGATGGTTTTGGCGGCGGAGCTGGTATGCAGGGTGCCGAACACCAGGTGGCCGGTTTCTGCTGCGGTCAGCGCCAGGCGGATGGTTTCCAGATCGCGCAACTCGCCCACCAGAATCACGTCAGGATCTTCACGCAGGGCTGAACGCAGCGCATTGTTGAAAGATAGGGTGTGCGGCCCGACCTCGCGCTGGTTGATCAGACACTTTTTGCTTTCATGCACGAATTCGATCGGGTCTTCCACCGTCAGAATGTGGCCGTACTCTTTTTCGTTGATGTGGTTGACCATCGCCGCCAGCGTGGTGGACTTGCCCGAACCCGTCGGCCCGGTCACCAGCACGATGCCGCGCGGCTGGTCGGAGATTTCCTTGAAGATCTCCGGGCACTTCAGCTCTTCCAACGTCAGAACCTTGGAAGGAATGGTCCGGAACACTGCGGCGGCGCCGCGGTTCTGGACATAAGCATTGACCCGGAAACGCGCCAGGTTGGGAATCTCGAAGGAGAAGTCGACTTCCAGATTTTCCTCATAAAATTTGCGCTGGCCGTCGTTCATGATGTCGTACACCATGCCGTGCACATCCTTGTGCTCCAGCACCGGCACATTGATGCGGCGGATATCGCCATGCACCCGGATCATCGGCGGCAAGCCGGACGAAAGGTGCAGGTCGGAAGCCTTGTTTTTTACCGAAAAGGCAAGCAAATCCGAGATTTCCATTATAATTTCCCTGTATGCACAAACGCGTCCCATCATTATGACAACTATCGCAAACGCATTGCAAGCAGTGCGGCAGCGCATCGAGCTGGCTGCCGCTACGGCGGGCCGGTCGGCTGCGAGCATCCAGCTCCTGGCCGTCAGCAAAACCTTTCCCGCCGCCGCAGTGCGCCAGGCCTATACGGCCGGACAGCGCGCCTTCGGCGAAAGCTACGTGCAGGAAGCGGTGGGGAAAGTCGCCGCACTCAACGACCTGCCGCTGAGATGGCACTTCATCGGCCCAATCCAGAGCAACAAAACACGCCCGATCGCCGAAAGCTTTGCCTGGGTGCACAGCCTGGATCGAACCCGAATCGCCGACCGGCTGTCTGCAGGGCGGCCCAAAAACCTGCCAGAACTGCAGGTGTGTCTGCAGGTCAACGTCAGCGGCGAAGCCAGCAAAAGTGGCGTTGCCCCGGAAGAATTGCCGGCTCTGGCACGCTACGTACGAGCCCTGCCGCACCTGAAACTGCGCGGGTTGATGGCGATTCCCGAACCAACCGACGACCCGGCGAAACAGCGCCAGGCCTTCGTCCGCCTGCGCCAGCTACTGGAACAACTCAACGCCGAAGGCTTCCAGCTCGATACCTTGTCGATGGGCATGTCGGACGATCTGGAAGCGGCGATAGCCGAGGGCGCGACGATAGTGCGAGTGGGCTCGGCAATCTTCGGCGCAAGACAATACAACAAGGAATATTTATGAACATCACCTTCATCGGCGGCGGCAACATGGCCGGCGCACTCATCACCGGCATGTTGCAGAAAGGCTTTGATCCTACCGCCATCGGCGTAATCGAAATCTCTGCGGAAGGCCGTGCCCAGCTAAGTAAAAAATTCGGCATCGCCACCCTTGAGGAAATCAGCGCAACGGCCATTGCCGCCGCCGACGTTATCGTTCTCGCAGTAAAGCCGCAGCAGCTCCACGGCGTTGCCACGCAACTGCACGGACTGCTCGACGGCAAGCTGGTCATTTCCATCGCCGCCGGCGTGCGTAGTGCCGATCTCTCTATCTGGCTGGGCGGCCATAACGTGATCGTCCGCGCCATGCCGAATACGCCGGCGATGGTGCTGGCGGGCGTTACTGGCCTCTATGCCCTGCCCGAGGTACCCGAGCATCAGCGCCGGCAGGCCGAAACCATACTCGGCGCGGTAGGCACGACGCTGTGGCTGGAGCGGGAAGTGCAAATGGACTCCATCACCGCCATTTCCGGCAGCGGTCCGGCCTACGTGTTCCTGTTCATCGAAGCATTGCAGGAAGCCGCCGCGGAACTGGGCTTCACCCCGGAAGAAGCGCGCACCCTCAGCCTGGAAACCTTCCTCGGTGCCGCCAAGCTTGCCATCCAGAGCAGCGAGGATGCCGCCACCCTGCGCGCGCGCGTCACCTCCAAGGGCGGCACCACCGAACGCGCCCTTCTTGTGATGGAGGCCGCCGGAATCAAGCAGACCATCATCCAGGCCGCACAGGCCGCCAGCTTGCGTTCGCGGGAGTTGGGGGACGAGCTTGGCAGATTGGGCACGGGAGGATAAGTTAACCATGCTAAATCAAGCCCTGCAGTTCCTGATCGAAACCCTGCTCGGCCTGTTCGTGCTGGCCGCGCTGCTGCGCTTCTACCTGCAATGGACGCGCGCCCCCTTCCGCAACCCGGTATCCCTGTTCATCGCGGCACTCACCGATTTTGCAGTGAAGCCGTTGCGCCGCTTCATCCCCGGCCTGTTCGGGCTGGATCTGGCCTCCCTGGTGCTGGCCTGGCTGGTGGAATACGCCATGCTGCTCGCCCTGTTCGGTCTGGGCGGCCTGTTTCTGCTGAAGGCCGGCCCTTCCATTTTTCTTGCGATCGCCTTCCTGGCGGTGATCAAGCTGCTGAAAATCAGCATCTATATTCTGCTCGGCGCGGTCTTCATCCAGGCGATCCTGTCCTGGACCAACCCGCACACGCCCCTGGCACCAGTGCTGAGCCGGCTTACCGACCCGTTTCTCCTGCCACTGCGCAGGGTCATCCCGCTGCTGGCCAATGTCGATCTTTCTCCGCTGGTCCTGTTCATCATCTGCGAACTGGTACTGATGGTACCTTTAGCGTGGCTGGAAAGCCTCGCCATGCAACTCGCCTAAGGGCACCTCTGAACATGGCTGACTGGTACCAGCTCAAAGAAGACCGTCTCACCCTCACCTTACACGTGCAACCCGGTGCCAAGCGCACCGAAGTGATCGGACTGCACGGCGACGCCCTGAAAATCAGGGTCGCCGCCGCAGCCGTTGAAGGGCAGGCGAATACCCGGCTGCTGGATTTTTTGCGCAAGGCATTCAAGGTTCCGACCAGCCAGATC
>Ga0105091_10001329_pt1 | contig 10742 bp, 10 predicted proteins | sample PPLLak1March2015_FD_87022 | JGI IMG/M metagenome (GOLD analysis project Ga0105091, IMG submission 87022) | Freshwater sediment microbial communities from Prairie Pothole Lake near Jamestown, North Dakota, USA - PPLs Lake P7 Core (1) Depth... | ecosystem: Environmental > Aquatic > Freshwater >... | reverse complement strand
TGAGGAAGTCCAACAGGCATTTCGAGAATCAGTTGATGATTATCTTGAGTTTTGCGCGCAGCGGGGCGAGTCGCCTGAAAAACCATTCTCTGGCAAGTTCGTTGTTCGCTTGCCTACGGAGTTACATAGCAAAGCCTACATTCAAGCAAAACTGAAAGATAAGAGTCTCAATAGTTGGATTACAGAAGTTTTACAGTCCGTTCTTAGAAACCAATAAGGTCTTCAAGACGAAAAGCCAGCCAACACAGCGTGCACTTGACGGTGGGTACGCGGCGCGTTTTTTGGCAGTTTTCCAGCTTTGGGTTTTTTCCGTTTCGACAGGGAATCCACCCTCCCACCCACCGCAAGTAACGCGAGCCGTTAGCCACCTTCTTCGAGAAAGGCATTAATCAAAGAATGAATCTAGATTCCAAGTACAAGGCTGACCAGATTGGTGAATTCGTTACCAATGCCAACTTAACTTTCGCCCAAAATCTACAAAAAATACAAGGATCAAAGGTAAACAATCAATTTGCTTTAATAGTGAATTTGCTCAATCTGCAATACGATTTTGCATTAATTTACTGGTCAGTAGCGGCGATGGTTGTGCATTACGAGACAGGGTTATTGTCTGTAATGGTTTCAGCTTTTTATAAAAATCTATTCGCCTTTTATGCTGCCGTCGAGCTTACCCAAAAAGGTCTGTACGGGCCAGCACGACCTATATTGCGGTACATATTTGAAAGTCTAATGATTGCGAAGTTTTGTTCGGTTAGTCGAAATCAGGACTTAATTCAGAAGTGGCATAATGAAGAACATATCGGTCTGAGTAATGAGGTCATAAATAAGATTAAAACTCCCGACAATTCAGGTCTTAAGAAGTTCTTAAGACCTTTGAATTCCTTCACCCATGCTACAAGATCTGCGCAACAGATACTATTTAATGTGGATGAAAATTGGAATGAGATTTATCTCAATACCATCTTATTGAAAGTCTTGCTCGAGTGCAATTATCATGTGCTAAATCGGCATATAGTGAATCCGTCCGCCATTTACTATGTTAAGGAGTATGGCGAAAACTTGCACGATCATGCTGTGAAGCTGAAAAAGGAATTGCGAGAGAAATTTTCCGCATCAAGAAAAGACATGCCAAAGGAGTACAAAGAAGTTGTTCGTAGCTTCACACAAACATGGCTTATCAAAACATGAACGGTGGCTAACACAGCGTGCACCCGACGGGTGGGAGTCGCCGCGTTTTCAGGCAGTTTCCGTGGCTTGAAGTTGGTTCCGGCAAAGCGGCGTTGCCTCGTCCCGCCCACCCGCGGGTAACGCACACCGTTGGGCGCTCAATATATAACTTATTATGAATTTTCCAAAACCAATTCGCCGAACGGCCAGTTGCCTGGCTATTGCAATAGTAACCTTACCTATAATGTTGAAAGTTTGGCAAGCTTTCCGAAGCGTGATACCTTTGCCAATCTTCTTTGACATAACTGAAAAAATGGTTTTTATCACCTTAATAGCTCAATGTCTCTTTTTGCCTGCGCTGTTAATTTCTAGCTTGAAGATTTGGATAAAAATAAGCTTGGGAGTATTGTTTATTCCTGTCTGCTTGCTTTACTTGGTACTATTTCTTCAGTCACCAGAACATATAGCGAATTCCGTGAAAGTCAGTAAACGCAATATTTATCTTGTAGATTTCCTGGAGATACCTAAGCCGAGAACGACTTATTTTTTATACGAATGTAATTCACAAGACTTGCAATGCAAAAAGGTTGATGGTTTTTTCCTCTCGGGTGGTTTAGACTTGTATGATACAGAGTTTGTGGTTGACAATGACAATATCCATCTTTTTGCAGGCGGCGAGCTCGTATTCACATACGGCAGAGAATCAAGGAATTACGATCTTCTTGATTGGGTGGTCTTAGGGAATTACACCTATTCACTTGCCATAAGCAAATATACTGCTCCACACACATTAGCCTTATATCGATCTCTGTCTGACACAGAAATCGGACTTGAAGTCTTGCCATTTAAATACACCGCCGACAAATTCCGTGATATTGAATTGAAAGTTGATAATCAAAAAGGAGAGATTTATGTTGTGGTTGATGATCAATTAATTTACAGGCATGGTTCAACGCCGCAGTGTTTCGTAGAAAATTGCTTCACTTCATCAGAGTAATGCGCCCAACACAGCGTGCACCCGACGGGTGGGAGTCGCCGCGTTTTTAGGCAGTTTATGTGGCTAGAGGTTGGCTCCGTCAAAATGGCGTTGTCTCGTCCCGCCCACCCGCGGGTAACGCAGACCGTTGGGCGCTAACACATGACAATATTAATCTGTTGTGAAAACAAATGGTGATATATGAGTAATGAAATTCTTATCTCCTTCATCGGCTTGTTGGGAGTAATTATTGGAGCGATTCCAACTTATTTATTCATGCGACAAAAGAATATTGCCGAAATTGGCAAACTCAATGCTGAAACCGACAAACTGAAAGCGGAAGCAGAAAAAATACGATCAGAGTATCAAAGAGAACTTTTATCCAGTAACGACACCAAGATTAATATTCTTTTTGTTGCTGCAAATCCAATTGATACACAGCACCTAAGATTAGATCAAGAAGTACGTGGCATAAAAGAAAGTTTATTGAATTCCAAGCACTTCTCCTTTGTTTTAGATCAAGCATGGAGCGTTCGTTGGGATGATTTCCGAAGTTATATACTAAAGCATACACCGACCGTTTTGCACATTTCAGGTCATGGAAGAAAAGAAGGTATTTTGCTAGAAGATGAAACTGGCAAGTCTCGTGTCGTGGTAATAGAATCTTTAAAAAATTTGTTATCCTTATTCAGTGATAAGATCAAAATAGTGGTTCTTAACACTGAGTTTTCAGAAGAGGCAGGAAAAGCATTATCCCAAAATATTGATTTTGTAATTTGCGCCGACGGGAAACTTACTGACGAATCTGCGGCGAAATTTGCTGCTGCCTTCTACGAAGCATTGGCTGATAAAAAAGATATCTATGCATCATTTGAGTTTGCTAAAGCTAGTATTGATACAAAAAGTTTTTCGGAACATGGAAGTTACAATTTTTTTACACACAAAAAGAAATCCGAAAAATACTATCTGTAGCAAGACCAGAATGAAACAAAGAGAAAGCGCCCAACACAGCGTGCACCCGACTGGTGGGAGTCTGCGCGTTTTCAAGCACTTTGCGTGGCTGGAAGTTGGTTCCGTCAAAGTGGCGTTGTCTCGTCCCGCCCACCAGCGGGTAACGCGAGCCGTTAGCCCGTTTCCTGCAAAATCGAAATAAATGGCTTTACGAGGGAACTATATCCATACAGTAACCGTCAAACGCCACAAGGAAACTACAAAGATGAAAAAGATTGTTTCAGTTCTTGCGGTATCAGTTTTTGGTCTTTCAGCCTGTAGCGCTCCAGCAACCCCCACTCGTGAACCAACTATGCCGCCCACCGCTACAGTGATGATTACAAATACTCCTCTTCCCACAGTAACTTCAAGTCCTACTGAAACACTGGCTCCAATATCTACTTTTCCCGCCCCGTATGATGAAATGAGCAATCCTGTACTTACCCCCACAGACATTCGAGTAAATGTAAAAAACGATTTGGCAACTGCTGTCTTTCATTTGAAGGATGTGCCGACAGAACTAACTTTCGATCAAGAAAGCGGTGTGGTTACAGGTGGTATGGAATATATGTGGAAAGTCTGCATTGACACCGATAATAATAAGAACACAGGAGCATCGTTCGGATGGTTAGCAGGGGCAGATTATTGTTTATGGGCAGCACATTTTAAGTCCAGTGACACTCCACAAGCCATACCGATTGAACAAGGAATGCAAGTTAGCGTGAGTGAATTAGACGGTGAGTCAGAGAAGAAGATTTCGGATGGAATCATCCAAGTAGATGTAGAAGGAGATACTATACAACTTTCTGGAGCAATTCCTGGTGTAACCAGTGCCTCTCAGTTATATTATGAGATTTATGATGGTTATTCTGGCGCAGATGTATCTAGCCCGTTGTTTGACCGAATCTTTGTCGAAAAATAGGAACTCGAGTTGACATAAACGGGCTAACATAGCGTGCACTTGACTGGCGGGTACGCGCCGCGTTTTCAAACGTTTTCTTTGGCTTAAATCAGTCCCGTTAAAATAGCGTTACCTCGTCCCACCCGCCAGCAAGTAACGCACACCGTTAGCCCGCTAATACCATGACTTCACAGTGGTTAAATTATGTTCATTGACGATGATGGTTCGGTAAACTTAACAGCGTTTCTTCTCAGCCCGGGGCGATCGGTGGATATTATTGCACGCTCTATAGACGCTTTCTTCGGGGATACTCTGAAAAACATTGTAACTTTTATCGATTCTCGCTTGCAACTTCGATGTATCCTAAATTTCACGCCGAACAAGCACGAACATCAAAGATTAATAAGATCATTGGAGGAGCAAGGCTGGTATATTCGGATTTTGGATCAAATGGCTTCAGCGGACACTATTATTGGTGATGGTGAGTATGTCGTAGTTTCTGCTAACACTCCGCAAAACAACCTTGTTCATTATTCTGATGATTTTGAGTATTGTCAAAAGGTTCAGCAACATTTTGATTTGCTTTGGACAGAGTCCACCGAAGTTATCTTTGAAGATCTGCTCGCAAGTTCAATTCCTTCAATACAACATGAATTAGTGACTCTATCTGCAGAGTTTTGGAACTCTATTTTGGCTGAGTTGGTGAAAAATCCCAAGAATATTTATAAATTGCCACCAAGAAAATTTGAAGAACTTGTAGCCGAAATGCTAATTCGTGATGGCTTTTCAGTTACCTTAACTCCCGAGACAAGGGACGGCGGGAAGGACATCCTCGCAGTCAACAAAACATCGTTAGGAAATCATCTTTTTCTGGTGGAATGCAAACGATACGCGCCCGAAAGACCCGTAGATGTTAGTTTAGTCCGAACATTGTACGGTGTTGTCGAGGCTGAAAAAGCAAATGCAGGTGTATTGGTCACAACTTCATATTTTACGAATGAAGCAATTAAGTTTCGAGACACTATCCGACACAGGATGTCCTTTAAAGATTATGAAAATCTTCTTGAGTGGATACGTTCTTTTCAACAAAAAGCGGGCTAACACAGCGTGCACTTGACTGGCGGGTACGCGCCGCGTTTTCAAGCATTTTCTGTGGCTTCAGCCAGCTCCGCTAAAACGGCGTTTCCTTGTCCCGCCCGCCAGCAAGTAACGCAAGCCGTTGGGCGCTGATGGAACAATGAAAATCACGTAAAGTTTTTTATGCAAAAGCTTATTGAAATCAGCCGACAATATTTTCTCAAAACTGGTGATCGCCAATCGCGTGTATGGGTATTTCGACCAGATCAGCCATCACCCTTTCTGCGGTCATCGGCCCATTTTGGTGACAGGGATTTCAAAATTCGCATTGTTGACCTCTTTGCCGGTCTCCAGCCAATTCTTCTGAACTATGAGGCGTTCTCTCAGGACGAGTTGAAGATTCCATTTCGTCCCACTGTTATTCTGGACTCGAACATGGTTAGCTATGTTCATCAATATGTTAGTTCAAGCGCGTCGCTCAGTTCAAAGCGTCGAAACACTGTGTTTGAAGCCCTACGCTTCATAATATCGAACAAACTAGATTACAACCCATTCTTCTATTACATGGAGGGAGCAGCCAAGGATGTAGGCAATAATCTATTGGGGTACGCGGAAGATATCTCACTTTCTATTTTGACGTTGCACACTATGAATGAGGAGCTTTTCCTTAATTCGGGCAAAATTGCAACTGATCCCGAGCAGCTAGCTATTTATGCCAAAGAATTCGGCGCACAAACCATTGAAGAAATTGCCCCACTGTATGCGCGTGCCATGATTGGACCAACCGACCCTTGGATAGATGGATTAAGCCGACTATTTTATGCTGCACTGTTGAAGACAGGTCTTATCCACAAGAAGAGCCGTCGAGACGTAGCCGCAAAATACAAGGAATTGCAACGCTTCATGCAAGATGATTTCAATATCGCACTTGGCATTGAGCGAATGCTTGCACTTGGCTATTTTGCAGGCCAGTTTGATGAATTTATTCCTCTACAGCGAGGAGCGAATTCTGACCGGCTTCTTAGACGATTGCGCGCTGCGGCATCGGATCTAGTGCTACTACAACTACCATTACATCTCCTAATGTCGAAAGTAGGAGGCGGGATAGTTCTTGGGTATATTGGCACAAGCGACCGAGCCTTGGCGCAAATTGCTCAAGCATGCAAAGTTGAAGCTGTAATGGGTCTCGGTCCCGAGGGGGATCGACCAAAACCATTTATCTCATACGACCTCTCAGCTCTGGAAAAAAGAGTTGGTCACAAAGTCGTGGCTTCGATTATGTCAGAAGACACGAACTGGCAGCAATCTAGGCTATCGAATCTTACTGAACATAGCGAACATATCTCCTATGACAACCTATTGAAGCTAATAACTAATCTTGAGACTGAGGTTATGGAGTTCTGTGGTGCCTAATCGTTTTGAACCTCAACTTGAAGATCATAAAATGCAGTCTGTCCAATCGTGTTATGCAAAAAGCGCCCAACACAGCGTGCACTTGACTGGCGGGTACGCGCCGCGTTTTTAGGCAGTTTTCTTGGCTCAAGCCAGTTCCGTTAAAATGGCGTTATCTTGTCCCTCCCGCCAGCAAGTAACGCAAACCGTTAGGCAGTTTGATAGCTGATGATAAATTGAGGGTGCAATGATCACAGAAAAGACATACACAGAGCATCCTGTTTTCGAGCAGTTAAAAAAGTATTCTGAGTTTTACGATAATCTTGCCACTTCAATATTTCAGTTTGTGTCAATGGGCGTGCACTCAGCACTAAACATAGATACTTATGTTTACTCATCAATGCAAGGGACGCTTGAGTCCATTAGAGAAATACTGTTACACGGGCGGATAAATGATGCCTACACATTATTGCGGAAATATTATGATGCTGCCACAATCAATATATACACCAACTTATATTTGGATGACCATTTCAGCATTGAAAATTTTGTAGTTGAGAAGATAGAGAATTGGCTCAGAGGGAAGGAACAATTACCAAATATCCGGGAGATGAACAGTTACATTCAAAAATCAGAAAGAGTATCCCCGATTCATCAGTTGCTTCACATAGATAAGCGGTATACAGAGTTACGAGGGCGCTGTAATGACAATACGCATTACAATTTCTATCACAACGTTTTATTGAATAACCATCAGATGATTCCAGAAAAGAAAGTTGCTATTCTGAACAGGTTTGGAGAAGATCTGGAAAACATTTTTATATTACACTTGGCATATCTTTTTTACATAAAAGATCATTACATGATGGGAGGCGATTATATTGACAGTTTAGATATTGGCATAACTCCAGAGCCAGACTCTCAATACTGGGTCGCGCCATTTGTTCAAGAAATATTTGATACAGTCATTAAGAAAAACAGAATGGACTTAGCTCTTGAGATAAAGAGAAATACTGTAATGAAGTTAGAGTGAGAGGTTCCTAAGACCAAAACTGCCTAACACAGCGTGCACTTGACTGGTGGGTACGCGCCGCGTTTTCAAGCGTTTTCTTTGGCTCAAGCCAATTCCGTTAAAATGGCGTTATCTCAGCCCTCCCGCCAGCAAGTAACGCGAGCCGTTAGGTGGCTTGTTGCAGAATAAGGAAAACGATGGATACTCTCCAAAAAATGTTTGAGAAACAAATACAAGATGCATTTTCTTTTCCGGTCATAGGCGTAAAACTCATAAAAAGGCAATTGGAGAAAAAGGGTGTTTTTCTCAACAAGAAACAAACAAAGGAACTTGAAAAGAAATTAGAAAACATCAGTATTGATGCGATTGACTTAGATTTCGAATTCAATCGCAAGCAAAGCAAAATATTGGGCATCTCTGATGGTGAGAAAGTCATGATAGATATTGGTGGGAGTGAAGAGGAACTCGACGAAATTTACCAAGACTTCGTTGCAAAGCTAGAAAGTTCAACTCCTACAATAATCAATGACATGGCAACTCCCATTATGTCTGGGCTTAAGAAAAGCGCTCCGTCTGTGTTGAGGTCCCGCAGAAAAGACATGAAAGAATTTGAGCAAAGGCTAAATAAAGATTGGAAGAAGCCTTTTGATTTGTTTGAAGCATTTTTAGTGTTGGCACTCGAAGCTGGTGACGAGTTTAATTGCGAGTTTCGTAAGAATAAAGAGGATTCAGAAAACTATGTTCTTGAAGTATTGACAAGAATACATGCGAGAGCTTGCCAAATCGCATCGGAAATTTTAGTGCTGCTAAAAAGTGGTTTTGCAGATGGTGCTCATGCAAGGTGGCGTTCATTACATGAGTTAGCCGTAGTTGGCTCATTCATAAAAACGCATGGAAATGAAGTTGCTGAGAGATATTTGCTTCACAATAACATTGAGTCCTATAAAGCTGCCACCCTTTATCAAAAGTATTATGAAGCATTAGGTGATGAGCCAATCTCTCAAGATGAATACGACTTAATAAAAGCAAAGCGTGATAAATTGATTGAGCGCTTTGGGAACTCTTACAAAAATAATTATGGATGGGCATCGCTGACTCTGAACAAGGAAGATCCAACTTTCGCAGATATCGAAGCAAACTCTGGATTAGATCATCTGCGCCCATACTATAAATTAGCCAGCCACAATGTTCATGCTAACCCAAAAGGCATGATGTTTAGATTGGGTCTTCTGCACAATACTGATAATATTCTTTTGGCTGGACCAAGCAATGTCGGCTTCACAGATCCTGCTCAAAGCGCAGCAATTTCATTAGGGTTTATCACTGTGATACTACTTACTACAAAGCCAACCATTGACAATCTTGTGTTATGCAATATCTTATTAAAATTCCAATCTGAAATTGGCGAAGAATTCTTGAAAGTTCAAAAAGAGATTGAAGACAGAGACGCCACCTAACACAGCGTGCACTTGACGGTGGGTACGCGGCGCGTTTTTTGGCAGTTTTCGCGGCTTTTAGTTTTTCCCGTTTCGACAGGGAATCTACCCTCCCACCCACCGCAAGTAACGCAAATCGTTGGGTTGCTCACAGGAGATAATCTATGTCATTCATTATTACCATCGCAACGCAAGAAGGTATTGTCATGGCAACTGATAGCCGGATAACCATCAATGGCATAAGGCAAGTTGATGGAAAGACAGTTGTTGATCCAGCAGTAAGTCAAAGCGACACAAGCTATAAGACATTCCTTGCCGGTGGAACAATTGGAATCTCAACCTTCGGTGCAGCCACAGTTCAAGGAGTACCTCTCAGTGGCTACATTGATGCTTTCATATTGGAAAAGGTTTCAAAAGACGTCAATATTGAAGACATTCCTTCGCTCATTACATCCTATGTGAAATCGTTGCCTGAGGTAATTGATGCTGGCTTTCATGTCGCCGGTTACACTACCAAGGATGGAAAAAAAGTACCCTATATTTCGCGTGTTTTCCCAATCAACGAGAGAATAGATAATATTGTTCCGAGTAAGCAAATAAGAGGAGTTATTTGGGATGGGGAATCGGATGTCATGATTAGAATTATTTACTCGAATTTGTTTTTGCAGGATGAACAGGGAAAGTTCAATCAATTACCAAGTTATGGCATTCCTTTTGATATGTTCACACTACAGGACGCGATAGATTTCGCGGTTTATGCAGTTAGGGTCACTAGCGACACAATGCGCTTTCAATTAAGATATAAAACTGTTGGAGGTCCTGTCGATGTTCTAGTCCTTAAACCAGAGGGAGCCACATGGCTACAAAGGAAAGACCTATATTTAGGCAAGTAGAGCCAAAGCAACCCAACACAGCGTGCACTTGACTGGCGGGTATGCGCCGCGTTTTCAGGCATTTTCTGCGGCTCAAAACAATTCCGTTAAATGGCGTTATCTCGTCCCACCCGCCAGCAAGTAACGCACGCCGTTAGGTGCTTGTATGGCATCACAAGAAATAATTAGATTCATAAGATTAAGAAGCAGATATGAAAATGAAAATCGTCGTATTTGGAGCCTCACGCGGATTAGGATTGCATGTTGTAAAACAAGCATTGGAAAGAGGATATATAGTCACTGCTTTTGTCCGTTCGCCTGATAGCATTGAAGTCAAACATAGAAATCTAAGTGTATGCAAAGGCGATTCGATGGAGGCGGCCACAGTTGATGATGCAATTGCTGGGCAAGAAGCGGTTATCAGCACCTTGGGACCCACACGCCCGCCAGTTGCGCACATGATGGAAACGTCCGCAAAGAATATCGTGATCGGAATGAAGAAACATGGAGTGCGCCGTTTGATTTCAACAACGGGTGCCGGCGTTCGCCAACCTGAAGATAGTCCCAAGTTTATTGACTACTTTATTGGCTTTTTGCTCAATGTTGTGGCAAAAGATGTTGTGATGGACTCCGCTGAAAACGTCCATATAATTCAGGGGTCAGACCTGGAGTGGACAGTTGTACGCTTTCCACGCTTGATGGATGGTGAACATACAGGCAAATATCGAGTCGGTTTTGTGAGTAAAGAGTCCGGCACACAAATCTCTCGTGCGGATGCAGCTGATTTCGTGTTGAAGGAATTGACGGAGCAGAAATGGTTGAAAAAATTGCCACTGGTGAGTTACTAGAAATCTCCAATGGCAAGCGAGTTTTTTTTATCGGCACGCGCCTAACACAGCGTGCACTTGACTGGCGGGTA
>Ga0105091_10001328_pt1 | contig 10752 bp, 8 predicted proteins | sample PPLLak1March2015_FD_87022 | JGI IMG/M metagenome (GOLD analysis project Ga0105091, IMG submission 87022) | Freshwater sediment microbial communities from Prairie Pothole Lake near Jamestown, North Dakota, USA - PPLs Lake P7 Core (1) Depth... | ecosystem: Environmental > Aquatic > Freshwater >... | reverse complement strand
TCAAATTCCTCCTACTTTAGAAGAATTCATCTTTGAAGGGTATTCAAATCGAATTGAAAAGGTTCTTGACGGATTGAACCTAACTCATAATATCTTCAATTTTCGTTTGCTTCCACCAATCACTAGATCATTTAAGATAATTTGTTTGGCATTTAATTACAAAGACCAAGATACTTGGTTACGCTTTGGAAAGTTTCCGCCCAAGGACCCTGTGATTTATATGAAGGCCAGAACCAGTTTGGCTGGGGCATTTGAAGATATAATCTGTCCCTCATTTGTAAAGCAGCTTGATTATGAAGGAGAGTTAGCTTTTGTGATTGATAAGAAGTGCAGAGACGTAGAGATGAATAAGGCATTGGAATATGTAGGAGGATATTTCGTGCTAAATGACATTTCAGCGCGAGATGTACAGTTTATTGATAAACAATATAGTCGAGCAAAGAGCTTTGATTCATTTGGACCATGCGGACCATGGCTTGTCACCCGCGATGACATCCCCGATCCAAACGATTTGCAGCTGATCACTAAAGTAAACGAAGAAGTTAGACAATGTTCTTCTACTTCTAAGCTTGTTCTAAACATTGAGAAAATAGTAAATAGTCTAAGTAGTGTCATGACGCTTGAAGCTGGAGATATTATATCAACAGGAACTCCCAGTGGAACGGCTTTATCGATGTCTTCACATCTTAAATATTTACAACACGGAGACATCGTAGAAGTTGAGGTTGAAGGAATAGGCAAAATAAGGAATAAAGTAAAATTTGTCAACTAGTCAATTCATGAGGTTTCGGAAAATATTTACTAATAATTTCGTGTTCCCCCCTTAAATCATTATTGCAAATCCAACTATCTTTGATTGTGTTCGCTAACCCAAAATGAAAAATAAATCTTAGCCATCACTCCGAGTTAGAGAATGGATTACTATTAGTAGGAACAGCAGCTGATCCTATCTTTCTCCTCTCTTGTAGGGTGTTGCCAATGCAGCGGGTGCTACACTCTTCTTAAACGTAGCTGCCAGGATGGCGATTGGTAGTAAGTACGGTAGCATGAGCAAAAACTGAAAAGGAATTGTCGTTCCTATCGACTGTAGCCCCAATGCAGTTGCATTGACCATTCCGTAAACGAGAGCCCCTATTACTATCCAAAAAGGTCTCCATCTGCCGAAGATTACAGCTGCAAGAGCAATCCATCCTTGTCCCGCAGCAATGTCTTCAGAAAAAGAACCAGTAGTTACTAAGGCGATATAGGAGCCTCCCAAACCTGCAAACGCGCCGCCTATGATTACCGACATGTAGCGAATCCTGTTTACGTTTACACCAAGTGTATCAGCCTGCTTTGGGTTCTCTCCCACTGTTCTTATCTTCAGACCAATGTTTGTCTTGAAGAGAAAAATATGAGTCAAAGGAATTAGCAAAAACGCAAGATAGATCATTGCGTCATGATGAAAAATAATGGGTCCCAAAATTGGAATTGAACTCAAAAATGGGATGTCGAGAGGAGGGATAGTTGGTACTGTGGGCGCCACCGTGACTACGCCAAAAGTCAGTCGATAAAGCAGCGCTGCAAGGCCGACCCCTAAGAGCCAGATGGCCAAACCAGCAACCAACTGGTTCGTGCGTAAACTTACACTTAGAAAGGCCATTAGGGCTGCCATGACCATCGGGCCGGATATAGCAAACATAATTCCTATGATTACATTCCCGGTGACAAACGTTCCAATAAAACCAGCAAATGCTCCGATTAGCATCATTCCTTCAACCCCAAGATTGAGGACACCTGAACGTTCTGCAATATTTTCACCTAGGGCAGCAAAGAGCGACGGTGTACTCATACGAATACCTGACGCTACTATTCCGATAATAAAATCAATCATTTCTACCAATTTGTCAATTCACTCCAGTTTCCCCCTCTCCGCAGGCGCTCCAACCTGCTTCCCAAGGTTCTCTAATTTGGCTTCATCGACTCTCTTGATTCTTTTTGGAAGGTGAATTCTGGTAAATACTTCTCCGATTAGCACGAAAACTAAAACGAGTGCCTGCAATGTTTGAGCAAAAGCAACTGGTATGCCTAACGTTCTATACATAGATTCGGATCCTGCTAACAAGACCGCAAAAAAGAAAGCGACAAGACAAACTCCCAAGGCATTTTCTCTCCCCAAAAGTGCAATGATCACAGCGATGAATCCATAGCCAGGAGAAATACCCTCAATGAGTCGGTGTTGGACTCCAGCTAGAAGCACAGCTCCCGTTAGTCCTGCCAGCCCTCCGCTAATAGCCATAGTTATCAGGATACTTTTAGTTATATTCATCCCTGCATAACGCGCGGCTGAAATATTCATGCCTACACTCTTTAATTCAAATCCAATCTTACTTTTCCATAGAAAATGGACAAAAATAGCGGCTAAGGCGGCTATGATTAGTCCCGCATGCAATCTGGTATGTTCTACCAAAATAGGCAGCTCAGACTCCGGAAAAATATCAGGACTGTAAGGCAAAAACCCTGGCGCTTTGATTGGTCCATGTAGAAGGTATGAAATAAAGAGTAGAGCTACAAAATTGAGAAGAACGGTTACAATTATTTCACTTACGCCCAATTTGACCTTGAGTACCGCTGGCACAAGACTGAACATTGCTCCAAATGCAATACCTGCAATGAGAACGAAAATAACTGATACTACAGGAATCATACCCACCACTGCAATCCCAACCAGCAATCCTCCCAAAGCTCCCATATAGAGCTGACCTTCGGCGCCGATATTCCATAATTTACACTTAAATGCGACAGCTACTGCAAGTCCCGTAATGAGCAGCGATATTGTCTTTACAAGGGTATCTGCAATTGCACGCGTAGTTCCGAGTGATCCCTTAATTAGTAAAGCATAGGCTTCTAGTGGATCCACGCCTGCAGCATAAAGTATGATTCCTCCGACCAAAAAAGCCAGCCCTCCTGACAGGAACGGGACGATGTGTTTAAAACTGAGTCTCTTCCCGAGTATGAGAGTTGTGGTCAATCTTGTAGATCACAATCTCCCATATTTCCAGAATCCATATGCATCATTTCAAGCATTAGCGTCCACCACATAACCCCCCATTAACGGACCTATTTTTTCGACGTCTGCTGTTGTCCTGTCGAATACCCCCATTACCCTACCGGCATAAATCACTGCTATCCTATCGCTGACTAAGAGAATTTCATCTAAATCTAAGGACAACAATAAAACTCCTACTCCAGAATCTCTTTGTTTAAAAAGTTGTTTGCGAACATATTCGGCAGCACCCACGTCCAATCCTCGTGTTGGATTATGAGCAATAAGCAGTTTATGTTCCCTTGACAATTCTCTTCCAAGTACGATTTTTTGTAGATTTCCACCCGATAAATAGCGTACTTGAATATCTAAACTTGGAGTTCTCACATCAAAATTTGACACGATCTCCTCAGCAAATCGCTTCATTTCGTGTTTATTTAAGAATATTTTACCAGAGTACGGTCTAGTATACCACCTGTCCAAAATTAGGTTTTCAGCAATACTGTATTCTAGAATAAGACCAGTGTTGAGTCGATCTTCGGGTATGTACGCGAGGCCCCATTGTCTAATCTGCTTCGGTGACATTCCTACTATGTTGCGTCCATCAATGAATACCTGTCCACTTTGAATCTTCCTCAAACCAGAAACAATCTCTGCCAATTCGCTCTGACCATTTCCATCGACACCTGCAATTCCCACTATCTCACCTTTTGATACTGTTAATGACAAGTCCTTAAGCGCTTGTACCCCAGAATTGTTCAATGCAAACACGTTTTTAAGTTCCAGCACATTGGCAAGTCCAGCTGAGGCTCTCTCACTAGGTGATTTCTGAATTCCTGCTTGGATCTCTTCTTGGCTTTGGGCTAGACTTTGAGTGAGTGACCTTCCTATCATCAATTTTGCAAGTTCTGTTTCGGTTGTTTGAGCAGTCATTACCGTGCCAATTACTTTTCCACCTCTAAGAACCGTTACACGTGTGCTTGCTTCAATGACTTCTTTTAACTTGTGTGTGATGAATATTATCGAAAGTCCGGCTTTTACCATAGCAGATAGTGTCGAAAACAACGCCTTTTCTTCAACGGGAGTTAGCATTGAAGTAGGCTCATCTAGAATTAGAATATCAATGTCCCTATAGAGTGCTTTTATTATTTCTACACGTTGTTGTTCGCCCACAGATAGGTCACCTACGATTGCTTTTGGGTCAATCTTAAGACCATATTTCCTGGATAATTCCAAGATCCTTTTTTCGGCTTCCGCCGTATTCAGGAAAATAGATCTTCCAGGTGACTTTAGCCCAACAATAATGTTCTCTGTAACCGTATGGCTGGGTGTCAATAAGAAATGCTGATGAACCATTGCTATCCCAAGTGATATGGCATCAAGAGGAGATTTTACGTCAACCCTTTTTCCCTTTACAAAAATTTCTCCCGCTTCTGGTTTGTATAGCCCATAGAGTACACTCATCAAAGTTGTCTTTCCAGCACCGTTTTCTCCAAGAAGCCCATGAATTTCACCTCTAAAAAGATCGAAGTACACGTCGTTATTGGCTATAACCTCATTAAATCTGCACGTTATGCCGTTCATAGAAAGCACGGGCTGGTCATCCTGCGTTCCGGCCGAAAACGGCTGTGAGGGTTTCGGGTTCGAAGGGGAGGAGGAAGTGTAAGCAGGATGGTCAACATTCGAGTTTGAAAGCGGAGGAGAACCAGCATCAGACATATTCAGTTAGGTACTCCTCACCGTCCTCGAAGTGGACAAGATTATGAATAAATTAATCCTACCAGTGTTGACATCTTTCCCACTTTTTACCTCATGGTTGGAGAATTGACTCTGCAAGTAATCTACAAGGTTGTCATGTCCAATGATTCTTTTCCGACCCTTTCTATGGAACAAAAATTAAGATGATGCTTCTGTCCGCTCCGGAACTACGATCTTGCCACTTATTATATCTTGGACGATTTGGTTAAGCCTCTGTTTCACGTCAGCTGAAACCTTGGTATCGAGATTATGGAATGGTGCAATGAATACGATACCATCTCCGGAGGCACCTTTTGCAGTCTCTAATCCAGGCTTATAAAGCTGGCCACTAAAGTTATCATTCTGAACCATTTTTATTGCTCCATCAAAAGCCTTTTCCATATCAAGTACAAAAGAGGTCAATACAGTATCTGGCGCAAGATTATGTTGATCTGCTACTACTCCCAAAGCATAAATGCCCTTTTCTTTCGCTGCCTGAATCACTCCCTGTCCTGACAGGTCAGCGACGTGAAATAGGAAATCAGCACCATTATTTATTAAAGAAACTCCAGCCTCCTTCCCTCTAGCAGGGTCAGTGAAAGTATCGATGTATTGTCCTATTACCTTTATGTCCGGATTGATGGACCTGGCTCCCTGCTTATACCCCTCGAATATATTTATTATGTTAGGATATGCTTGACCACCTACAAAGCCAATGGTGCCAGTCTTTGACATCATAGCCGCCAATGCTCCAAGAACATATGATCCCTCCTGCTGCATTGGAAAAACAGATGCTACATTACTACCGTTTGTTAGTCCTGTAAAGACTACAAACTTTGTATCAGGATAGTCAGCACCAACTCTCAGAGCTGGATCGCCCCACTCAAACCCATGAGCGATGATAAGATTATTTCCTTGATCGGCAAAATCTCTCAAAGTTGGCTCTATATCAGGAATCGCAACATTCTCGACAGTAGTCAATTCCAAACCATATTTTTCCTTTAAGGCCTGCGAGGCGTTATACGCTGTGGCACCCCATCCGCCATCACTGAATAGTGCATCGGTTAATAGTGCCACCTTCATTGGTGTACCTTCCTCTTGTGCCCAGACTCGTTCCCACGTCGGATTTGACAAACTAGACCCACTGATCAAGATTACAGCGACCATAATTCCGGCTAAAGTGCCTGTAAGCTTCCTTACTTCAGATCTTTTGGACATGTCTCCAAGATTCATAGCGATTGTAGATCGTAATATAGTTTGTCTGATTTATGCTAAAGATTTATGATATATCATAAAAAAGAAAGTTTAGATTGAACAGGTGCCAGATCAAATGTCCAAGTTTTTCAGGCTTTAGGACACACTCTTGATGTTACGTGGAAATCAAATCTTTTTCAAATGCCTGTCTCATCCGAGGCTAGAGGAACGAAAATTGAACCTCATCTTCTCGGAGTCTACTATCAAAACAGTGGTAAGTCCTCGAAAACCACCTTTCAATTATCCCGTATAATCCTAATTACCGGGAATGTACATCTACCACATATGATTGTTTATAACATCTACAATATGATTTAATCAAATGATGACTGTATTTATGCGCCTTTTTAGCTGAAAGCTCAACTATGCTTAAATACCATAGCTTTGAACGCTGAACTACGAAAACGGGCAGATCCATACCTTCTGTGAATACTCATCAAAACGTTCTAGTTAAGCGCAATTACTATAGAGATTCACTTGAACTTCTTAGATTGTCAGATGAGATCAAGCGATATCCTGGAATAATAGAAGCCTCTCTGGTTATGGGCACTAAAACTAACAAAGAAATCTTGATTAAGTTAGGTTTTCCCACTCACGAAATTGCAAAGGCAGAGAGCTCCGATATGATAATTGCCTTAAGAGCTAAGGATGCCGGCTCGTTGATTGCAACGATCCCGAAAATCGAAGCTATTCTACGTGGGATTGGCAGCGAGCAGACCCTAAATATAGACCATTCCTCGACTAATGAGACACATGATCTTGAGTCAGTGCTTAGTTCTTTTAAGGACACTAACTTTGCATTAATTTCTGTACCCGGTGAACACGTTAGAGGCTTAGCATTCAAATTGATCGATGAGGGAATTCATCAACAAATTTTCAGCGATCATGTCAGTATGGATGATGAGCTTGAGATAAAAAGATATGCAGTGAAGAATCGTGTATTAATTTTGGGACCAGGTGCTGGGACGTCCATTATCAATGGAAGAGGAATTGGGTTCTCAAATGCGGTTACCACGGGTCCTGTCGCGATTGTAGCAGCAGCGGGTACGGGATTACAAGAGGTTTCTACATTACTAGATCATTGTGGAATAGGGGTTAGGCATGGACTGGGGGTCGGAGGAAATGATCCTAAAGAGAAGATTGGCGGCTTAATGATGTCAGAGGCGTTAAAGATGCTAGATGAATGTGAAGATATCGATGTGATTAATATAGTGTCAAAGCCTCCCGCACCAAGTGTCCAGCAGAAAATAATTGATCATGCAACAAGGCACGGAAAGAAAAAGTACGTAATGACTTTTATCGGCAGTAACGCATATGCAGAGAATACCAAAGTGAAAAAAGTTAGCAGTAACAGGAGGCTTACCAGGCAACCAAACAAAATCATTATCGCCAGTACTCTTACATCATCGGTTTTTGCAACCGCAAAACATATCGATAACGTAAGCAAGTCTGAATCGACAATGGATCCTATTTACGTCAAGATTGAGGATCTCAAACGAATTGTTATGACAGAACGGAAGCGCCTTAAGAATGAACAAAAGTACCTAAGAGCATTATACACCGGTGGCACTTTTGCATATGAAACACAGGTTATTCTTAATGGCCTTGCTGTTAGGCCACTCTATTCTAACGCTCCACTAACCAAGGCACAACTTCTACAGGACACAATGAGAAGTTTCAAGAATTCAGTTATCGATCTTGGTGAGGAAGAGTTTACTAAAGGAAGGGCACATCCAATGATAGACCCTACAATAAGAAAACTCAGAATTGCTGAAGAGGCCTCTTATGAGGATGTAGCTGTGATACTCCTCGATTTTGTACTTGGTTATGGCTCCAATCCTGATCCAGTTGGCTCAGTTATTGACGAAATTAGAAATGCAAAGCTAATAGCTTCTAAAGCCAAGCGATACCTTAGCATTGTAGCTCATGTCTGTGGGACGCGAAGAGACCCTCAAGGTTACGATCAATCTTTGACAAGATTGAAGGATGCAGGTGTCCTGGTTCTCCCTACCAATGCGTTCGCTGCAATCGCTGCTGCAGGCATAGTAGCCAAAAGGCATATTGACTTCCGAGAGGCATATTCACAGTTTATTGGAGAAAAACATCTAGGCGAATTGACATAATGACCAACACACAAAAGAAATTATTGGATACAGATTTGAAAGTAATTAACATAGGTATGAGCATCTTTTATGATGCACTAAAGGTTCAAAATATTAAAGTCGTTCAAGTAGACTGGAAACCAGGTCCTGTCCTTGACAAGCTTAGTGAAGAGATTCTATCAAAAATTATGTAATCTCATCGATAACAATAATTAATGTATACAAAAGGCTTAAAAGAGTTAATGCAACTTGATGTAGGCGAAGAGACTGACATATCAATCAGATGCATCTAGTGGAGATACGTCCACAGCAGAGGTACGCGAAGACATGGTTTCTTTCAATTGCGAGTGCATAGGAGTGTTACAAAAATACATGCGCAAGTCTACAGCCAAGAAGAATTTAGTTGGTAAGGTCATAAGCTCGTTTCCCTCTAGTCTCAATGTCATGACTTCAAGAAATGAACTGTTAGTCATAAGTCTAAACAAGGTACAATCTCCTATCACAATAAACTTGACGCCCCAATCTAGTAACTCCAATTTTGCAGGACTTGTCGATTATGGATGTGATGTCTTTAGATTCCGAGACTGGCTCTCCATTGGAGAGAGAATAAAATTGCACACAGCAAAGAGCATTATCTTTAAAAACTTTTTTGTGAGGCCTACTAATACTAAATTGGTCGAATTTAGCGAGGCTGCAGAAAAAATTTTGAGTTCCCTCATGAAATTAAGGAGGAGTGGTTGTCTGTTGGAACCGGAGATAACAAATCGAGGTCTCTTTCATCAGTTCATTGCTGAAACTTCAGAGAATAACATTAGGAACAAAGATGACACCAAATTTGTTAGGATGTTGTCCCATTCATTGATGAAAATGTGCGGAAGGGGCCCCGGATTCACACCGTCTGGAGATGATTTCATCTGCGGTTTTAGTTCCTTGTTTAATTGGCTATCACAAAGTCTGAAATGTCCTCCTATATCGCTACCAATGAAGAGTGTCTACGATTTGACCACTTGGATCAGCTTCAAATTCATTGGATACTACCAAAAATTGATCGTCGATGAACAAATTCAAGGTTTGATCAATTCGATTGGAGAAGGGCATATTGAACGCTACATGTCATTGTTATCTACGCTAAGTTGCAGAGGACACACCTCTGGAATAGATATTGGTACCGGTCTCTCAATAGCTTTATTCACGTTAGGCGATCGGTTCCTTAGCACAGATCTCTTACCTAAGGTTCACAGTTTTTCAGAGGCAAGAAACTGACAAAAAGACCAATATCTGAAACGATATCAAGAAAATGCGTTCGAAAGAATTTAAATTTTATCCCTACCCTGGAATGGAGTGAGTTCAGCTTCAATGCCTAGGCATTTTCATTACTACCAATTGAAATCGATCACAAATAGTAAGATCGAATACAAATAAGTGCTCGCAAGTCTTCCATAACCAGTCTTTAATAATTTATATATCTATGTATTCTGATTTTATGATAAATGCAAATTCTTAGATGTTCTGTGCATTAAATTTAAATAAGATATGCCTAGTTTAGTAACCCTTGAGTAATTCAAGATCAGATCTAATCGTTTTTGCTATCGGTGGAAATGCTCTTGTGAGATCTGGTGAGAAAGGAACATTTGAAGAACAGTACCATAACGTACAGGTTGCTGTGAAGCAGATCGTTGAATTTATGAAAAGGGACAACTGTAGAAACAGAATAGTTCTAACTCATGGTAACGGACCACAGGTAGGAGCAACCCTTGTTAGGCATAGGCTAGCAGACGAATATTATCCTGCCCTACCGTTATACGTATGTACCGCAGAAACGCAAGGGTTTATTGGATATATTATTGAACAAGCATTACAAGATGAGCTAGACCGTTCGAACATGAATAAGAACGTGACCACTCTCCTTACTAGAGTAATTGTTGATTCAAATGACAATGCATTTCTCAACCCCACTAAGCCTATTGGAGAAACATTTAACGACGAAATTACCGAAGTTCTCTTGAGAAATGAAATAGTACAGCTTAAGAAACGAAAAGTAGGCTCTGATGGCACAAAGTTCAAGCTCTTGGTTCCGTCCCCAAGGCCTATTACCATCGTAAATTATGAAGCAATTCGTTCTCTGGTAGATGCTGGATTTATTGTTGTCGCATGTGGAGGGGGGGGAATACCCGTGATGAAGGAGAATTGGAATACCAAAGGAGTCGACGCTGTGATAGACAAAGATCTCGCCAGTGAAAGACTAGCAACGTCAATTGGTGCTTCAACGTTGGTATTACTAACCAACGTAGATGGAATATATCGAAACTATGGAAAGAAGAACCAAGAGCTCATAAGTACTGTCAGTATGGGAACGAATCTCGAAGAGAAATTGGGCTCGCAAGACCTGGAAAGCGGCAGCATTGGTCCCAAAGTGCAAGCGTCAATCTCTTTTATAAGAAACGGAGGAAAGGAGGCAATAGTCTGCTCTCTTCAACACCTTTCTGATGCATTAGCTGGTATATCTGGGACACATTTCTTTAGATGACCATTACTACAGGAAATAATCACTATGAATAATGAAATTAGAATCAAAGAGCGTATAGAAGAAGCTAACATTAAGGCACTCGAACGGATGCGTCTTTCCAGGCCCAT
>Ga0105091_10001326_pt1 | contig 10765 bp, 4 predicted proteins | sample PPLLak1March2015_FD_87022 | JGI IMG/M metagenome (GOLD analysis project Ga0105091, IMG submission 87022) | Freshwater sediment microbial communities from Prairie Pothole Lake near Jamestown, North Dakota, USA - PPLs Lake P7 Core (1) Depth... | ecosystem: Environmental > Aquatic > Freshwater >... | reverse complement strand
TTGCCGATGTAACAACGGCAGTTGCAAAAGGAGATCTTTCAAAGAAAATCACTGTACCTGTAAAGGGAGAAATTTTTGAGCTTAAGGATACAATCAATACTATGGTAGACCAGCTGAATTCATTTGCATCTGAAGTAACAAGAGTAGCTCGGGAAGTAGGTACCGACGGAAAGCTGGGCGGGCAAGCTAATGTGCAGGGAGTAGCAGGTGTCTGGAAAGAGTTGACTGATTCGGTAAATCAGATGGCAAGCAATTTAACAGGGCAGGTTAGAAATATTGCAGAGGTTTCAATAGCAGTTGCCAACGGCGATCTCTCGAAAAAAATTACCGTTGATGTAAGAGGAGAAATCCTGCAGCTTAAAGAAACAATAAATACAATGGTCGATCAGCTGAGAGCATTTGCATCTGAAGTAACCAGGGTTGCCCGCGAAGTAGGAACCGATGGAATACTCGGCGGACAGGCATTTGTACCCGGAGTTGCAGGAACCTGGAAAGATCTGACGGATTCTGTAAATAAAATGTCCAGTAATCTTACTGCCCAAGTAAGAAATATAGCGGAAGTAACAAAAGCAGTTGCAGGCGGCGACCTCTCGAAAAAAGTAACAACAGATGTAAAAGGAGAAATTTTCGATCTCAAAAACACGATCAACACAATGGTTGACCAGCTTAATTCCTTTGCATATGAAGTAACACGCGTAGCACGAGAAGTAGGAACCGAAGGAAAACTCGGAGGGCAGGCCGATGTTAAAGGTGTAGCAGGGACCTGGAAAGATCTAACCGATAATGTTAACCAGATGGCTTCAAACCTTACCGTCCAGGTAAGAAGCATCGCTCAGGTTGTAACTGCGGTAGCAAAAGGAAAATTAAAACAAAAACTTAATATTACTGCGTTAGGTGAAGTTGCTCAGCTTATCGATACAATAAATGAAATGATTGATACGCTGGCAGTTTTTGCCGAACAAGTTACATCCGTTGCAAGAGAGGTAGGAGTAGAGGGACAGCTTGGCGGGCAAGCCAGCGTGCCGGGTGCTTCCGGTATCTGGAAAGATCTCACCGTAAACGTAAACCAGCTTGCACAAAATTTAACTACACAGGTGCGGGCTATATCCGAGGTTGCTTCAGCTGTAACCAAGGGAGATCTTACCAGAATGATTAACGTCGATGCGAAAGGAGAAGTTAAATCACTTAAAGACACAATTAATCAAATGATTGCCAACCTGAAGGAGACCACATTAAGAAATCATGAACAGAACTGGCTTAAATCCAATCTTGCAAAATTCAATCAAATGCTCCAGGGGCAAAGGGATCTTAGAACCTTAAGCAGCAGAATTCTCTCCGAGCTTGTCCAGGTAGTAAACGCAAATGCCGGTGCTTTTTATATCCTGCAGCATGATGAAAACATAGAGAACAGGATTCTTAAACTTTCCTCGGTTTATGCATTGGATAGAAAAATTGATAATATCCAGGATGAATTTGAAATCGGGGAAGGTTTAATCGGGCAATGCGGGCTGCAGAAGGAAAAAATTCATCTATCGCAAGTACCGGATGATTATTTAAAGATTCGATCCGGACTTGGTGAACATAAGCCTTTGAATATACTTATTCTTCCGGTTCTTTTTGAAAACAATATTAAAGCCGTTATTGAACTTGCATCCCTAAACCAGTTCAGTGAAATACAAATGGATTTCTTAGGGCAATTGACTGAAAGTATCGGGATTGTGCTCAATACAATCGAAACTAATACTAGAACGGAAGAGCTTCTTATGCAATCGCAGTCTCTCGCTTCAGAACTTAAATCCCAGCAGGAAGAGCTAAAGCATGCAAACGATGAGCTTCAGGATAAAGCATTTTTGCTGGCTAAGCAGAAAGAAGAAGTTGAAAAAACCAATAAAGAAGTGGAAGAAGCAAGGAGATCGCTGGAGGAAAAAGCAGAACAGCTTGCAACGGCATCCAAGTATAAGTCAGAGTTCCTTGCGAACATGTCGCATGAACTAAGAACTCCTCTGAATTCACTTCTAATACTTGCTCAGCAGCTTTACGAGAACAAAGAAGGGAATCTTCTGGAAAAACAGGTAAAGTTTGCGAAAACAATTTATTCCTGCGGTGATGATCTGATACAGCTTATTAACGATATTCTTGACCTCTCCAAAATCGAATCAGGGGTTATTTCCCCCAATATTAATTCCGTTTCTTTTGCGGAATTATGCAGCTATGTGGAAACTACCTTCAAGCCTCTTTCGGAAACAAAAAAGCTTAAGTTCACGATTGAAGTTGATAAAAAACTACCCGATCTAATGGAAACCGACAGCCGCAGATTAAAGCAGATTCTAAAAAACCTGCTGTCGAATTCATTTAAATTTACCGAAAAGGGGGAAATTCAATTCAGAATATTTACTGCAAATGGACCGGATATTTCAGCTATCGGTAACCTGAACGGCAATCATCCTATTATCGGATTTGAAATTACAGATACAGGTATAGGGATTCCGAAAGAAAAACAGATGATAATTTTTGAGGCATTTCAGCAGGCTGAAGGCTCAACAAGCAGAAAGTACGGCGGAACAGGATTAGGTCTTTCTATAAGCAAAGGGCTTGCCGAACTTCTGGGCGGAGTAATTAAACTGAATAGTGAGCCGGGGAAAGGCAGCTCATTTATTCTATATCTCCCTGCTGTTTATGATACCATAAACATGAAAAAGAAAATTGTTACAATTCTTGGAAAGTATGAAAATGCTTTCCCTCAAATGATTGCGGAAACAGGTTCATCTATGGAGACAAATAGTTCGTCTGATTCCGATTTGATAGAGATAGTTCACGAAATAATTAATGAAGTTGATGACGACAGAGGGAATATCGGTCCCAAAGATAAGGTTCTGCTTGTTGTAGAAGATGACTTAAGGTTTGCAAAGATTATTCTTGAAAAATCACATAAGTTCGGACTTAAAACAATTGTTGCCTCCAGATACAATGAAATATTTTTCCTCAGCAACAAATTCAGACCTATCGCTATAACCCTTGATGTAAATCTTCCGGATACAAACGGATGGAAAGTTTTAAACTTGCTTAAAAACGATTTGGAATTACGGCATATTCCGCTGCATATAATCTCAGGCGAAGAGAACAGTTCCCTGGCTTTCAGCCGGGGAGCAAGAAGCTTTATGCTTAAGCCGGTTTCTAATGATCAGCTTACTTCTTTACTGGAGGATATAATTGAATACAATGCGAAAGGAGTAAAAGATCTTTTAATAATTGAGGAAAACCAGCTCAATACTACACAGATGATCAATGTATTGAACTGTTTAAATATAAATATCAAAATTGTCCCTAGAAGAACAGAGGCACTCCCGGAAATAAACCGGGTATCGTATGATGCAATCATAATTGATTATATCAACCACAGCATAGAATGCCGGGAACTAATAAAAAAAATAAATGAGGTCAAACCGGATCTAAGCCCGATAATAATTTTCACTCCACAGGATTTTTCTGAATTCGAACTGAAAACGCTCAAAGAATATTCTAATTCCAGTCAAATTAAGAATGTAACCTCATTTGAAAAACTGCTGGAAGAAGCCGTATTGCTTTTTCACCTAAACCACAAGGAACTTACCGCTGAATGCAGAGAATCAATAGAACAGCTCCGTAAGAAAGAGGATATATTAAAAGGGAAATCTGTTCTTATTGTTGATGATGATGTTCGAAATTTATTTGCATTGACCAGCGCCCTGGAAAAATATGAGATGATAACTTACACTGCTGAAAGCGGTTTGGAAGCAATAAATACCATTAATGATAATGATAATATAGACATCGTTCTCATTGATATAATGATGCCGGAGATGGACGGATATGAAACAATAAAAAGGATTAGGAAGGAATGCAGGAAGCAGAGTCTTCCGATAATAACGGTTACGGCAAAAGCAATGAAAGGAGACCGGGACAAATCAATTAATGCCGGAGCTTCCGATTATATTACAAAACCCGTGAATCTTGAAAATCTTTTATCACTCATGAGAATTTGGATGTACAAATAAGACTTTGATGATTAATAAGAAAGATACTTAAGTTCTTATGGATGAGATATTAAAAAATCCTGTAAAAATTTTACTCGTGGATGATAAGCCTGAAAATATTTTTGCCATGGAAAGTGTGCTCGAAAACCAGAGCTATGAATTCAGGAAAGCTTATTCTTCCAAGGAAGCGCTTAAGATACTTCTCAAAGAAGAAGATTTTGCGCTGATCCTAATGGATGTAAATATGCCGGAAATGAACGGCTTTGACACTGCAAAAATGATATACAAAAGAGAAAAGCTCGCCCATATACCAATCATTTTTATTACTGCTTATGATTACAGTGAAGAAAATCTATTTAAAGGATATTTAAGCGGCGGGGTGGATTATATATTCAAACCGGTTAACTCAGAATTGCTGAAGATAAAAGTGCAGGTTTTTATTGAACTGTTCAGGAAGAGCAGGCAGCTTTCCGTACAGGACCAACATTTAAAGCAGATTAATCATAATCTCGAAAACGAAGTCAAGGAAAGAAGGAAGATTGAAGAAGAACTAAGGCTTAGAAATATGCAGCTCTCAGAAGCTCAGAAGCTGACGCATCTCGGCAGCTGGGAATGGAATGTCTTAACCAATAAAATTAACGGATCGGATGAAATCCATAATATTTACGACATAAAACGCTCGATCGATTTTACAATGGAAAACCTATTTGAGAAGATTCATCATGCCGATGTTGAAAAAGTGAGGGAAACTCTGGCAAATTCCATATCTATGGGGAATTCTTTTGATATTCAGTTCAGGTACGTTTCCGCCGGGAAGCAGATCAAATATATAAACATGAAAGGACGGGTAATTAAGAACGAAGAGAATGAAGTCATAAAAATGCTTGGTACAAGCCAGGATATATCAGAGCTCAAAAAAACGGAAGAACAGCTTAAAATATTCAATCTCTTCGAAAGGATGCTGAATGAAATTTATATTTTCAGCGAGAGAAATTGCAAGGTGCTTTATGCAAATGAAGAAGCACTAAGGAACCTCGGATATACTGCAAACCTGATAAATAATTACACCTTATTTGATATACTGACGGATTTCAAAAAAACTTCCTTCAAAAAAACAATTACCCCTCTTTTAAATGGGACTAAAGATAAAATTATAACCTTTGGCAGTTTTAAAAGGAAAGATGGAAGCATTTATCCTATCGAGCTTCATCTTCAGCTGATTGAGCAAAATGAAAAAAAAGTATTTCTTGCGACTGTACTTGATCTTACCGAAAGGAAAAGGACTGAACAGGTGCTGACGGCATCATTAAAAGAAAAAGAGATTTTGCTGAAGGAAGTTCATCACCGCGTAAAAAATAACCTTCAAATAATTTATTCTTTAATCAATCTGCAGTCAAATTCAATTTCCGATAAAAATGTGCTTAATATTTTTAAAGTAAGTCAAAACAGAATTAAATCCATGGCTTTAATACATGAAAAGCTTTACATGCAAAATAATCTTTCAATGGTTAATTTTACAGAATACCTTAGTGATCTTGCATCCTCCCTGGCTTACTCTTACAGCATCGAAACCAGCCATATCGAGTTTAAGCTGAATACGCAGCAGGTTTTCCTCAATATTGATCTTGCCGTATCCCTATGCTTATGTGCTACGGAACTGATTACCAATTGTTTTAAATATGCATTCCCGGAAAGAAGAAAAGGGGAAATCTGCCTGGATTTGAATTTTTACGGTAATCATAAAATGATACTATCAATTAAAGATAACGGAATAGGTCTGCCCGATTCTTTTGATTTTAGAAATAACGATTCACTCGGTTTGAAGCTCGTCTCTTCACTTGTAGAGCAGCATCACGGATTACTAAAAATAGATACAAATGGTGCTACAACATTTATCCTGGAAATTCCTTTTAAAGATAATATGATTAGTCCGTCTCTGAATTTTAATAGGGAGATGGAAGAGAAGTTATTTCCCGCCGAAAAACTGCCAATTTAAAGATTCTCCAAAGAATTGAATTCTATAAAATTGCACTATTATTTGCCAGTTTTCATGTTAATTAAAAGGTGTCTGGAGAAAAAAAAGATGGGAATTTCTGTTCGGAAATGAATTCTTATAGAATAAGGAAGTAAACCAAGCAAGCAAAGAGAGCAGCCATATAGATTGGAAACCACATACGGGATTTTCCCTCAGCTATAAATTCTTTAGCCGAGCATTCTTCAAAAAACTCGCAATCTATACATTTTGTATAGTCATGGGTGCACGGATTATTTGAAATAGGAGTCACTTCGCTCTTTTAAAAAATTAGAGTTTAATTTATTGTTATAAACTGAGAAAATCAATTTTTCAAAGAATTTTTCTTCTACTTTAAAACATAGATAAACCAGCTTTACAGAATAAAAAACAAAGAATGCCTTTCAATTTTCAGGGGAGCAATTAATTTAAGCCTAAAGTAATCTTAAACTTAGTTCCGTTTTTATTATCATATTCTATAGTTCCGTTATGCTGATCAATCAAGGAAAAAACAAGCTGCAGTCCTAAAGTTTCGGTATTTTGGAAATCAAAGTCTTCCGGAAATCCTATCCCGTTATCTGCTGTAATTAGTATTAATTCATCCCCCGTTCTGTAGAGATCAATATTAAGCTCGCCTCCTGCCCTATTTGCAAATGCGTGCTTAAGTGAATTTGAGATTAATTCATTTAAAATTAAACCGACGGCAATACATTTATCAACTTCAAGCAGAATCTCTTCAACATTTAAATTCAATTTAATATGCTTTGAATCGTGCCGGTATGAGGAAAATAATTTTGCCGAGAGATCTCTGATATAGTCTCTTATATTAATTTGGGAAAGATTCCCCGATTGGTATAATTTTTCGTGAATTAAAGCCATGGATTTTATCCTGTTCTGGCTTTCCTTAAAAACTTCAAGAGCTTCCTTATCTTCAATATAATTAGACTGCAGATTTAAAAGGCTGGAGATTATCTGAAGGTTGTTCTTTACCCGGTGATGCACTTCTTTAAGCAAGACTTCCTTCTCTTTAAGTGTAGCTTCAATTTTTTCTTCCGTTTTTTTTCTGCCGGTTATATCTCTTAAAATCAGTGTATAAAGTTTTTCACCTTCTATCTCAACCTGAGAGATTGAAGCTTCTACAGGAAATTCTTCCATGCTGCTCCTTATGGCGGTTATTAAACTGGGTTTCCCAATTGATATGCTTCTTGCAGATTCATCCTGATTAATTTGATCTGAAAAAAAATTTATAAAAGGTTCGGGTATAAATTTTAATACCGACGTCCCTTTTACTTCTTCCGCCCTGCATAAGAACATCCTTTCTGCGGCCTCATTGATAAGGAGGATCGACTGCTTTGAATTGACTGAAATGATTGCATCCATAGCAGAATTAACTATGCCTGATAGCCTAGCTTCTGTGCCTTTTAAGATTTCCTGTGTTTTTTCATGTCTTCGGATTTCAGCTCTGAGATCTGCATTGGTTTTTTCCAGTTCTATTGTTCTTTCACGAACTCTTATTTCAAGCTCGTCATAGGTTTTTTTGAGCATCTCCTCGGTTTTTTCCTTTTCACTGACATGTTTTTCCAATTCTATATTCATTTTTTCCAATTTTACAGTGTTCTCTTCCACGAGTTTCGCTCTTTTGATTAAATTTAAAATCTTCGGTACAAAAAAAAGAATGGCAACTGCAGTTGTCAATGATGCTGCTGCAGTAACCAGCTTTACTCCTCCGGAAAGCCAGTATAGGGGATTCCAAAGAGTCCAGACCTCCATAAGATGAGTAACACCGCAGCTGACAATGAATAAACCGAATGCCAGAAACATAGATGGGAAAGGGATATCCGATTTCGCTTTTACCACTAAAAATATAAGAACCGCAGAGATTGCAATATAGGCTAAACCAATTGTACTGTCGGATATTAAATGAAGCAATATGAGGTTTGATGTCTCCAGATAACAATGAACATGAGGCATATAACCGGCATTGAAAAGATTGGAAATTAATTGCGGCCACGCAAGAATTACAAGAAGTGTTATTACCCAGACGGCTGTTTCAATCCGCCAGAAACGGTTCAAGATATTTTTTATCAAAAAATTATTCATCTTTTATGGATCCTTAAGATTATGAGGAGGCTTTAAAAATCTTATTAATAGAGAAATGAGAATAAAAAATTTTTTTGAAGATTATTGCTGCAGTTTGAATCTAAAAATTTATCCTAAAACTTGTGATACTAAATTTTGTAATTCATCTTTGGTAAACGGCTTGGCGATATAATGAGTACATCCTTCAGCAAGAAATTTTTCTTTATCGCCTATCAAAGCATAAGCTGTAACGGCAATAATCGGTGTGTTGACGTATTGATGCAGTGATTTTATCCGTTTTGCTGCTTCCAAACCATTCATTCCGAATCCAAGATCTATATCCATTAATATAGCCTTGTAATTTTTTTCCGCAGCCATTTCAACTGCAGTCATGCCGTCTTTTGCTACATCTACCTTACAAAGATTCTGCAGATATAATGTAATTATTCCTATTGAGGGGTTATCATTTTCAACCAGCAGAACATCCGGCAGATTTGAAAGATCGGGGGCAGGTGCAGCATATGCACTCTTCTTTTCTGCTGCAACATATATTACTCTTCCAGGGTGGTATTCTCTTCTTAACTCTTTTTCTTTTTTTTCACTCTGAGGGGCTGATTTAACTGCCGGCAAGTATACTGAAAACACAGAACCTCTACCCAAGGTACTTTCAACCGTTATTTTACCATTCATCATTTCAACGAATCTTTTAGTAATTGTTAGTCCAAGGCCTGTACCTTGGTAGCTCCGGTTTAAACCTTCGCTGACTTGTCTGAACGGCTCAAATATCTTACTTATGCTCTCCGGGGGAATACCAATGCCGGTATCTCTCACTTTTACTTCCACGAATTCTTTATTTTCAATTAGGGCTTTATTTACCTCAACACTTATCTCTCCTTTGGTTGTATATTTTATTGCATTAGCAGCCAGATTCTGTATTATTTGTGAAAACATTCTCCGGTCTACCAGTGCAGATATTTTGCTGTCTTTGATGACAGTATTCAATACTAAGGATTTTTCTTTTGCAGCTACTGAAAAAAGTTTCACGACATCCAGCACAATATTTGAAACATTAAATTCCTTTAATTGAATATCCAGCCTGTTTGCCTCAATCCTGGATAGATCTAAAATTAAATTTAAAGTTTCCATCAGATGGTTGCCGCTCTTCAGGATGATTCCCGCCATTTCACTTAAATCTGTTCCTGAAAGCTCGTTATAAAGAGATTCAGCGTATCCTAATATTCCGATCATTGGAGTTCGGAGCTCGTGGCTCATATTGGCAAGAAAAACTGTTTTTAATCTATTCATTTCTTCGGCTTTTTTCTTAGCCTCCTTTAATAGCGTTTCAGATTTTTTAAGTTCTGTGATTTCTTCTTCATTGGACACGAAATGAACTATTTCCCCTTCCGCATTTCTTACTGCGGATGAGGCACAATGTACCCAGTAAAGTTCCCCGTTCTTTTTTTTATGCTGCAGCTCCCCCGACCATGAAATACCGGATTTCAGTTTCTCAAAAATACTGCCGTAAAGTTCGTCGGACAGATTTTCTGTTATAAATATTTTTGCCGATTCTCCTATTACCTCCGCAGCCGGATAGCCGCTTATTTCTTCAAATTTCGGGTTTACATATTCAATTTTTCCTTCCGGATCTGCAATGAGAATTGATGCTGAGGACTGTTTAACCGCTTCCGAAAGCATAAGCAGCATCGTTTCTGAAAGTTTCCTTTTAGTAATATCCAGAAGCGATCCGATTATAGCCGATTTCCCCAGATATGTCATCCGCGAACCGTAAACCTCTATATTTATTGTCCTTCCGGTTTTAGTCCGGCCTCTGAATTCATACTGAAGAGATTCTATTTCATTCAATAATCTTTTTGAAATATTTTCTTTTACGATCTTCCTGTCTGCGGGAAGAGTAAGATCGAACGGTCCCAGCTTATCAATAACTTCATCAATTTCATATTCAAAAATTTCTGCAAACTTAGGATTTACATATTTGAATACATCATCTTGAATTATATAAATACCGACGAATGTCTTTTCTGCAAGCTTTCTAAATTTTTCTTCCGATTCTTCAGCTGTATTTTCAATTTTTTCTTGCACTTTATTTTTTTCTCTTGGATTAATTACGAAAAAGTTGAAAAAACCTTAATAAGGAAGCAATATAAGCTGCAACCCTATTAGAAAATTTAAAATTTCAGCTAAAGTTAATCATGAAAAACTTTAAAATAAACTATCTGAACGGAAAAGGTGAAGAGATATTTCCCCCTGTAAATTTAATTTGAAAAAAGAAACCATTCAAAATATTCATGGAATAACCTTCTCGTGAGAAAAATGTCATTGACTATTACCAAGAATAATTATTATGTTTTATCATTAATTTTCACATTCTTGATTCATAAATAGAAGTGATAATAAAAGAGGTGATAAAATGAGAGCTATTTGGAAAGGTCATATCCGCTTTTCTCTTGTAACTATACCTATAAGGATCTACAGTGCGATTGATACAAAAGAAACAATCAGCTTCAATCAGCTTCATAAGGATGATAACGGCAGAGTCGGGTATGATAAAAGATGCAAAAAATGCGGAAAAGTTTTAAACATTAATGAAATTGTAAAAGGTTATGAATATGAACCTGACCAGTATGTTATTATGGAGTAGGAA
>Ga0105091_10001324_pt1 | contig 10780 bp, 10 predicted proteins | sample PPLLak1March2015_FD_87022 | JGI IMG/M metagenome (GOLD analysis project Ga0105091, IMG submission 87022) | Freshwater sediment microbial communities from Prairie Pothole Lake near Jamestown, North Dakota, USA - PPLs Lake P7 Core (1) Depth... | ecosystem: Environmental > Aquatic > Freshwater >... | reverse complement strand
TCAATCCATAGAACAGAGGCCACACGAATGCAATAATGGGCGTAGGGTCTCTCTCGTCGTAGTTGGGCAATCCCTGTGTTTCAGTAATAATTTCGAATGTACGAATATACTTTTTATTTTTCAGGAGCGTAGGAATTTTCTCATTGTGATCTTCAACGTGACTATCATCAGTAGCCAAGCGTTCAGGAACATCCATCACCGAGACGTAGTCGCTTGTCAAGCTCTTGAATTTATTTTCCATCTGCTCAGGGATAAGGCCCTCAATCATAGCGAAATTCTTGGTGCCACCTGGCTTCCTGGTTGCTTCTAAGACATCTTTTGCCACCTGAGAAGCTTCGTGTAATGATAGTAGTCTCGTAGTAAGCGATAATTTCAATTTCTCAACCTTCTTGCTTAGATCTGTACTTTGCTTCTCTAGTTCCTTTATTTTGGCCTTAGACTCAGCATATGCCAAATGAGGATTCTGAGGCATGTTAGGGGGTACCTGCAAAGGGTGCACTCCGAAGCTTCTCAGAACTTTGATTATTCTATCAGCGTCGCTTTCAGCTGAACCTAAAATGATTAAGGCAGATTTGTGATCATTTAGTTTAACAATCTGTATCGGCAGATCTCCCAAGCTTTTCTTGATCTCATCTTGGTCGTTATTTTCAATGATAAAAGTTGCAGCATAGAATATTTTCAATTTAGAGAAAATTCGTAGATCTAAATTCAATTCTGATGCCATATCCAAGGTCAAAGCTATCGTACGGTATTCTTCCAACTGTTTTGAAACCTGACTCTGTTCCAAAAGGATCCTTTTGGGCTCATCCAAGAGCGCCGCACTTCTTCCCTCCAAATCAACTATGAAGCCTTGAATATCTTCAATCTGGTACGATGTCTGCTCCTTCGGAGCACCTTTAAACATCGTATCCATTACACCCGTTTCTAGAGGTACTCCCAAAGCCTTGACTACATCGTCAATTTCTTGGAAGAGCCTCTGCGCCTTCAATAATAGGTCGTCATAATAGGGATTTATGTACTCAGATGCATGTTGTAATGGATGAAACCATTCAAGTTGAGCAAGTCTGCTTACAACTTGCTGCGTCTCAGTCCTAGGTAGGACGAGCGTTGTTTTCAGTAATTTAGCGGTTCCCATTTAGTCCCAGCCCATCCGTTATCATCTCAGTTGGAGGTGCCTGATTAGGAATCTCCAGATTTAGGTCACGCTTGACCTAGTATGATGAACATCATGACGATACCGTAAATTGCAATTGATTCTACCATGCCTACAATGATGAAAACCCTGGACTGCATTTTAGGATTATCGCTAATTGCTGCTAAGCCGGCAGCTCCAACGTAACCAAGTCCGATACCCGCGCCAAGAGCGGCCAAGCCAAACGCCATTCCTGCACCTATCAATTTGAACGAGCTTGCATCACCCGCAGATGCCTCTTCCTGAGCATATGCTGTAGACCCAATGGAACTTACGGTTATGAAAGTTATTGTGGTCAGTGCCACGATAACCGGGATAAAAATATGTCCTCCCTTTCCTTTCTTCATAGGGGTTCGAGATGGGACGCCCTATTTAATTATATCTCGGCAATTGGACAATTCTATATATTAAAAGGATTTCCAGAGGATTGTTACTAAGCAAGAAACCAGGATAAATGAACTAGATTTTGGAGAGCGCTTTGCGTTTACATTCACCAAGCATCTCTTTAGTATGCTCCACCACAGTTTCATATTCTTTCTTGAGAACACCCTTTGATTCCTCAAAAAAGGTTGTGATAATATTCTCGCTCATGTCCCGATCAGTTCCCAGAACAATCCCGACGGTATTAAAGCTTTTTCCTTTCAAGTACTGCTTTAACTTTTTTGAGTCTTACGAAGTCTTCTCTTTCTCGTTCTTCGAGTGTGGCCCGGATAAATGCTATCGCATTCTCATACTGTGGAATTATCACGTACTCCAACGCGTTAATCAATTTCTGAGTTCTCTCCAGTTCCTTTGCCAAACTAAATATTGCATTCTCGTATTCGGCCGCTTTGCAAATTTGTGGGAGTATATTCTTTATTAGTTTCGCGCCTTTATCTACCGAGGCGTTGGTTTCCACGAAACCGTATGATAATTCTTGCCCCCCCTGTTTATTTCTGACGTGGAGCGTCGGGATCCTTACGTCCACAACTCTACGTACATTTACGTCAACCTCCATGATACTGGGAGTAGAATCAGATATTGATTCTAGTGTTGTCGTTCCAAGCGACATGTAGGAATCATATACGGAAGAATAGATCTCCGCTAATGGTGACCAGATATCACCTCTGGCCTTGTTAGCCTCCTCGATCATTTCGTCTATCTTTTTTAACAGAACCTCTCGTTTGTCATCAAGAATCTTGTGAACCATCTTTCCTACCTGCATGGAACGACGGATCTTGATCAGTTCAATCTTTGTAGCAGTAACCCTTCCCCCAAATGACATAACTAAGAGATCATTTGGTCTCCTTGTAGTATTGTCTCACATGCTTTTCTTTTATCTTCGTGAGCTCTCCCTCTGGTAAAGTTGAGAGTACGTCCCATGTTCTTGAAAGCGTCTCCTCTAATCCCCTATTCTCGTCTTTTTCTTGTTTCAGAAAATGGCTTTCGAACAGATCGCCTGCATCCAAGTACTTGAGGTCTACTCCAGTCAGTCCTGATCTTCCTACGATTTCGGCAAGAGCCCTTACTTCTTGAGCTCGAGAATAAGCGTCGTATAGCTGGTTCCCAACTTCCATGTGATCCGATCTCGTTTTTCCCTCCCCAACACCGTCTTTCATAAGTCTTGATAGGGACATGAGGACGTTCACAGGTGGATACACACCTTTTCGGAAGAGATCTCTTCCTAACACAATCTGACCTTCAGTAATGTAACCGGTAAGGTCCGGAATAGGATGAGTTATATCGTCAGCAGGCATGGATAGTATAGGCACCTGAGTTACACTGCCATCTTTACCTCTAATACGTCCAGCACGCTCGTAGTTGTTTGCAAGATCGGTGTACAGATAGCCTGGATATCCTTTTCTTCCAGGGACTTCTTCTCTTGCAGCGCTAATCTCACGCAATGCCTCAGCATAATTGGTCATGTCTGTTAATATCGCTAGCACATGCATCCCCAAATCAAAGGCCAGATATTCGGCTACAGTGAGTGCTACCCTAGGAGTTATGATTCGCTCGATGGCAGGATCATCTGCTAGGTTAAGAAATAATACGCTTCGTCTCAGGGCACCGGACTCTTCAAGGCTTCGTTTAAAGTATTGCGCCTCGGAATATTGAACTCCAATGGCTGCGAAGACTACGGCAAAATCTTCCTTTGTTCCTACAACAGTTGCCTGCCTAGCTATTTGGGCTGCCAGAATGTTATGTGGCATTCCGGAACCAGAGAATATGGGAAGTTTCTGGCCACGGACGAGCGTGAGCATGCCATCAATTACAGAGACCCCCGTTTGTATGAATGAAGTAGGATATTCCCTTCGTTCAGGGTTCATTGGCTCCCCGTTTACATCAAGGAATTTCTCCGCTATAGGGTCAGGGAGACCATCATTAGGTCGGCCGAGTCCATCGAATACTCTTCCTAAGAGTTCCGGAGAAACTGGCATAGTCATGGTTTTACCCAAGAATTTAGCTTTTGTTCCACTGATCGCCAGGCCCGTAGTACCTTCAAATACCTGCACTACCGCCTTTCCGTGGCCGACTTCGAGCACCCTGCCTAATCTTATAGCGGAATCTGAAGTCTCGATTTCAACTAGCTCATCGAAGGACGCTTTTGTGATGCCATCAATGATTATGAGAGGACCTTTAATTTCGGCTACTTTAGTATATTCTATGGCAGCTGATTCAGACAACCACTTTCACCTCTTCTTTACTTTCAAGTCTTCTAAACTGTTCAATCATACCGTTTTCGAGGGCGTCTAGTCGCTGTACCTCCTCGTCAGGAATCTCAAATTTTGCTTTTAGTAGAGAGCTAATGACTGGCATCGCCCTTATATCGGCCAGGGAAGTTCCCTCTCTTAAGGCTTTAAGTGCCTCCTTGTAGAATCTGACCATGACCTTAACTAATTTCACCTGCTTTTGTGGACTGCAATAGGTATCAACCTTGTCGAAGGAATTTTGCTGCAGAATTCCTATTTTTATCATTCGTGCAACTTCCAAGATAAGTTTTTCTTCGTCAGGAAGTGCTTCCGGTCCAAGAAGCCTCACGATTTCTTTTAGCGTATCCTCTCTCTGCAAAATATGATATGACTCTCCTCTCAACTCAAACCATTCACTACTTACTTCTTCCTTCCACCATTTGGCAACATCCTCCAAGTACCCCGAATAGGACTGCATCCAGTTAATCGACGGATAATGCCTTGAGTATGCAAGTCTAGTATCCAGAGCCCAGAATGTCTTGATGAATCTAATGGTATGCGTCGTCACGGGCTCTGTGAAATCGGCTCCTGAAGGAGATACAGCTCCTATCAGAGTCACGGATCCACTTCTTTCTGGCAGACCCAAAGACCTAACTCGCCCAGCACGTTCATAAAATTCTGCCAATCTGGATGCAAGATAGGAAGGATAGCCTTCTTCAGCTGGCATCTCTTCAAGTCTTCCTGACATTTCTCTTAAAGCCTCAGCCCACCTACTTGTGGAATCAGCGACAAGGACAGTGTCAAAACCCATGTCACGGTAATACTCTGCAATAGTCACACCTGTGTAAATAGAAGCTTCGCGGGCGGCCACGGGCATATTACTGGTGTTTGCCACAAGAACAGTTCTTTCCATTAACGGCCTACCTGAACGCGGGTCAAGAAGGTGAGGAAATTCCACTAATACCTCAGTCATTTCATTTCCACGTTCGCCACATCCAATATACACAACAACTTTTGAATCAGCCCATTTTGCTATCTGATGCAGAGTTACAGTCTTACCAGTTCCAAAACCACCTGGTATGGCTCCCGTCCCTCCCTTTGCGATCGGGAAATATGTGTCAATAATACGCTGGCCTGTGACAAGAGGCACTGTAGGGTCATATCTTTCGGTGTAAGGTCTTGGATGTCGAACTGGCCATTTGTGGTACATCTTAAGTTCTGTATGATCGCCACCATCTTTTTGTGTCTCAGCCAAAACTTGTTCCAAGTCATATTCACCTTCACCAACCATGTTTGTTATCACACCTCCACGATGGTTTGGAGGTACAAGAATGCTATGAGTAAGCAACGGGGTTTCATCCACCGTGCCTAGAATGGAACCACCAGTTATACTATCTCCTTTCTTTACCGTTGGAATAAACTTGTACTTCTTCTTTAGATCTATTGGTGTGGTCTCTATTCCCCTTCCGATGAAATCGCCTGATTTCTTCGCCATCTCGCTCAATGGCCTTTGTATCCCATCATAGATCTGGCCAATGATCCCTGGACCAAGAGTAACGGATAGCGGTTGACCTGTTCCAACTACAGGTTCTCCAGGTTTCAGACCTGAAGTTGTCTCATAAACCTGAATAAATGCTACGTCTCCGGTAAGCCTAATAACTTCACCAATAAGTTTAGATTCACCTACCTCAACGGTTTCGTACATCTTTGTAGATGACATACCATCGGCCCTGACCGCTGGACCGCTAACCCAGACTATTTTACCTTTAGAGACCAACTTTCTCTTTCACTCCCTCTCAAGATTTGGACAATGTTTTTCCTTATTAAAGGTTTGAGCCGTTCTATTCTAGAATCAATAGAATCATCATAGGTCAGTGTTCCATCTGATGACGTAGCGCGTATCCCTCCTAAGATGTCAATATTCTTATCTGCCACAACCATCGTTGTTCCCTTTTCTTTGTTAATACTATCCACAAGCTTTCGTACCAACCCAGAATCGGTTTTGTTACATTCGATATTAAGGTCGTTCTTGCCGATTTCATTGAGACTACCCAATAAGGCTTGCTTCATCAACTTTTCATAATCCGGTTCCTTGTGTAAGGATAACAATCTCTTCCTTGCCATCTCGAAAACGGTTTTGACCGAATCCTCTACTAGGATGAGCTGATTGTTCCTTGCAGAGAGCCTACTTGAACCAACGATCTGCCTCTTGAGATTTTCAGCCTGCTTCTTTGCATTTTCAAGTATTGCCATGTATTCAGAATTGAGTTTACTTTTAGAGGAATCTAGATTCCTCAGTGATTCCTGATAGGCTGATTCTAACTTTGAAATTAATTCACTCTCCTTTTGTGATAAAACGTTGTCAATAGTCCTCTCTAGCGGCGAGGATGAACTCATTATGGTCTGAAGTTCTTCGGCATACGTGATTTTAACCTTTTGCTAATTTTGGGCAGTCAGTGGTCTATATGTTGCTAAGGCGAATCTAGCAAACTGAGATCTGACCAATTAAGGGGATCAAGACATACTGTACAAATCCTGAGTAACAGATTCGGCTAGAGAAACCAGTGCTGATTTATGACTCCCTTCCCAGTAAATTTTCTTGCATCTGCAACATTGATAAAAATGAGAATACACGAGATACGATTTTGGAGGGATCAAATTCTTTATGTCGTCTATCTCTCCTTTCATTTTCTTCTCGAGTTTAAGATTGCATGTGGGACATCTTGCATATGCCGTATCAAATAGTATCTCCGTGATGCTGCATTCTCCAAAGATTTTTACCATATTCTCCTTATCTGAATGACCTTGCAAAAGTACGCAACCAATTCTTTTATTTAGAGATCTCTTGAACAATTCTTTATCGGACGTTAAAAGAATTCGTCGTTGGTCATTACATTCATTGAGTAAATGATCATCGGAAATTGAACTAGTGTAGGCTGTATCTATTCCGAATATCCTAAGCTTCCGAGCCAGACTTCCATGCATCGAGTCTGCAAAAAAGGCTAGATCTCTATACGGTTGCCGCTTCGCCTCTACATTCTTCACAAGTAAATGTTCCTTGAACGTATTGCAGCAAATCAGACCATTCGCCACATTCATCGCAATATCCCGATACATTGCCTATGGGTCGACCAATCTCTCCTCTGATCAGCGACGCCTTCTCGGACACAACGTCTACCAACTCTGGAGTTACGGCGATAACGTCTGACGCAGAGATAATGCCGACAAGCCTTCCTTTATAGACCACACCCAATCTCTTGATGTTTTTTTGCCTTAACTGCCGTGCTGCTTCGGTAACACTATCTTCTCCTTCAATAGTATAAAGCTGCTTCATTATATCAGATCCTTTCATCATGCTAGGCCTGACGTCCTGTACGACCGTATTCGTAACTATATCCCAATCTGTAACTATCCCTACTGGATTTTCATTTCTCATGATAACTATGCTGCCTATTCTCTCGTCTTTCATCTTCTTGGCGATTTCATTCACCGAGTCGTCGGGGTGACAAGAAACAACGGTACTATTCATAATATCCCTTACAAGAACCCTAGTAGTCATATTTGCATCCCGGTGCTTGCTTATGGAATCCCTTTCGGCCACAATAGATGAAGACTATGATTTACTTAATTACTTTGCTAGAAACTGAGAGGTGTCAGTTTGCATTTTTGCAGGTTTGACATACTTCTGGCGACTGTTTAACCCATTCACCTAAGATTGCAATTCTCCCATCGATCGGGCCAGAAGATCGCCTTTCTTTGTAATCAATATCTTTGATTGCCCGTGAGGAACGGTCTTTACAATTTCGTCAATTGAAATCGACTTAAGGTACTCTAAAAGCTCTTTGAACTCTTCAGAAATGTCACTACATACTCTTACCAGCTCCTGCTTAAATTTTTTAGCCACATTAGTTGGATCGTTTCCCCCTGGCAGTAGTACGCAATATGCGATTGACTTCTTTTTCACCGCTTCCTGAGGACCGCACATTAAGGCGTATTTTTTTTCCAAGATTATTACACCCAAAGCCAGCCTAATTTCAACTCCTTTGACAAAGTTCCTCTTTCCTTGTATGACAAAGGAACCTTTAGGCAGAAACTGTCCGGTGGGAGCGCCTTTCTTTACCTGATCTGGGATGACCCAATAAGCGTCAGCAACTGACAATCCGTCTTTCCAAGCCCTACTAAACGATACTGTTGCCTGAGCAGCTTCCAACAGACTTGTTTTGAGTTGCTCGGCGTCATTGCTTGGTACATTCTTGATAACAAAGAATGGCGATCCATGGACTTCCGCATGAAATACCAAGTCTTGATCCGTTAAATGCTTCCTTATAATTGCGGAATTCGATGACGCATCTCTTCCTCCGATGCACAAAAGCCCCTCGCTGCCTATAAACCACCTATATCTTTCAAACCATTCTTTTTCAACTTGGGGTTTTACCGCGACTTTCTTTTGGAGCAAATCAGCCCTTCGCCTTAGATCCTCCATTTGTTCAACTAGCTTAGATTTCGCGATTCTAATCGATTGACAACCCCTTTCCAATTCTTTTGCTCTATCAAACAACAACGAGGAGATTCTTGGCAAGCGTGATTCGAATGGTATGGATTCATCGACAATCTCAAGGAATTTTTTACCGGCGATCGTAACGATCTTCGAGGAGTTTTTCTCTAGAACTGATGATAGTGACTTGTCTTGGATGTCAGTCACAGCATTTGGAAGAGTTATGAGTTCCTGTGCCAATTTCCTAATTGCATTAGACTTCGCAATAACTTCTGACTCGGCTTGATTCTGTTGGTTGTAGTCATGTTCTAGAACAGCAATTTTGTTATCTAAAACAACCGTACGAGTGCTTGAACCCTCTTCTATCAACACCTCACTGAAAACAGAGTCCACAGCCTCCATCAGAGTTTCATGTGGAACGAATGCCGCTCCCTCTGTTATTGATTCTAATCGGAAGGGTATTACATTTATGGGCCGACCTGCATTGTCTAAAACCACTAATGGTTTATGCGTTGATGTATCGCATACATCAAATACAAGTTTTCTGGTCAATTCAAAGACCTCTTCTATGTCTCCTCTGGTCGTGTCACTCAGCTTCCTGTGCTTCATTCTGGCCCTGGTAATTACTTCTTCGATGTATTTTTTCGATAGCGAGATATTCCTGCCAAACCATTTCTCAACCTCAATGTCGGGATCTATCTCCTTATCGCGCAATTCCAATAAATCACCGATTGAGAGATCAAATATGTTGATTCCTCTGGGTGGAGGTGACTGATAGGTCATACCGGTTCTAAGTATCCTATGTCTAACCTCAACCGGATTCAGAATTGTAAGTATCACATTATTTTCGTCGCATACGATTACATTTCCCTTACGAAAGAATTCGGCGACTAGGATTCTCAAACGACCATCAAGATGTCTAAACTTGAGATAGGCTACGCGCTCATCCCCTATCTGTTCAATACTCTCGAATTTTGCTCTCTCTATCTCTGATTTCATACTACTAATAATTGGACTATCTTCGAAAGTACGGAAGTTCATCTTTGTGATCCATATTCCTGTCGTAGAAAGGATCAAAATAACATCAGAGAGACTGGGATGGCGCATTTTCAGGGAAAATGAATTTCTTGAAATACTGGATATAGCACCTACGTAATATCCTTGATTTAGCTTTTGATTGATATCTTCGATTAGACAGTGCAATTCAAGACCTGATAGTTCCATGATCTTCATCGTGACTCTACCATTATCCAATTATAACACTTTTCCACGTTAACCGCAAGGAATTAAACCAGGATGCTTCAAGACTGTAATGGTCGTATTGTACCTCGTCGATAGATTGGACATGTTCGATAGAATTTATTTCATGCGTGCAGTGCTTGGTGTCATTGGAGGAATTGTTGCCGGCCTTGTCATAATACCGGGTACCGACCAAGGGACGATAATAGGCATTGTCATACTTATCGGTCTGTTCTTTTATTTGATATCGTACGTCATATCTAAGAAGATTGGCCGAACGGTTCAGAAACCCCAAAGGAGGAAACTTGCAACTAACGGCATTTTCCCCTTTATTTTCCTCCTTTTAATGTTCATGATTTTTATATACACAGGATTACATCAAAGTCTCGCACATTAAAATAAGGGAAATTGCCAAAATTTTGGCAAATTGCTTTGGAAATACGATACCCCAGGGATCCCTGACGAGCTATTCGAACGAACCGAGAAGGTGCCCATAACGAAGGAAGAGGTTAGGGCTATAACAATAAGCAAGTTGAGGCTGAAGGAAGGCTTTACCGCAATTGACGTTGGCTGTGGCAGTGGTAGCCTGACAGTTGAAATCTGCAATCAGATCAGAGGAGGAAAGGCTTATGCAATTGATTTTGATGAAAAGGCAGTGGAATTAACAAGGCAGAATTTGAGTCGATTTGGATTCAAAGCCGAGGTCATCTTATCTGATGCACAAGATGCGCTTCCCAGGCTTCCACAGGTAAATTCCATAGTTATTGGCGGGACGTGGAGTAATACAAGAAAGATTATCGAAATGGGAATATCGAAACTACAAACGAATGGTCGATTGGTTGTTAATACCATACTAATAGAATCAGCTTATGATGCACTGTCTACACTTTATAGCGCTAACCTTGAAGAGGTAGATGTGACACAAGTCATGATTTCAAAATCGAGGAAAGTAACGACCGGGACTATGATGTTGGCGAGAAATCCGGTTCTTATAATCTCGGCAACTAGGCCCACTTCCTGAATTAATGACATTTAGCAGGAAATGATTGTCTATAGAACAACCCTTATCCTGTTATCGTATGCATCTGTCTTCTTTGAGCTTGAATGAAAGGTAAAAATTGTATGTGTGTTTAAAGTTTTCCATTGATTTGCTTCATTCCAAAGCGTAACTTAAATTACTGCTAG
>Ga0105091_10001323_pt1 | contig 10784 bp, 13 predicted proteins | sample PPLLak1March2015_FD_87022 | JGI IMG/M metagenome (GOLD analysis project Ga0105091, IMG submission 87022) | Freshwater sediment microbial communities from Prairie Pothole Lake near Jamestown, North Dakota, USA - PPLs Lake P7 Core (1) Depth... | ecosystem: Environmental > Aquatic > Freshwater >... | reverse complement strand
TGATCAAGAGATCTTAATAGTGTATATTATAAAAATAACCAGCATTCATTTTTATTAGACTCAGCTTAATCTATTTACGATCTCTTTCAAGTCATTTTCGAAAATTATGGAGACTGAATTTGTATGCTAATTTCTGACTCCAAATCTTGAATCTTGTTAAGCTGTTTTCGCAACCGGATCGCTTGACGAAAGTCATTATTGGCTTCTGCTATCTCAATAGCGCGTGATTTATCTCCATATTTTAAATCAGACAACCGACCTAAGATACTCTCAAGAGTATCAATCTCATTTATCAAGATGTCTGACTCTCGAAGATTGTTTTGCAACAAATTGCCACGGGTTCTGATGCCATTATATGTATCAACAAATTCGTACTCAACTTCAGTCCTATCATGGGATAGTAGTGGCATCAACGCTTCCAGAAGGTGTGCCGGTGGTGAATCCAGGAAGATCAGCGTCTTCCCACTTAATTCAATTAATTTTTTTGAATTCTGGGAGATCTCTTTTCTTTGTGCCTCTAAATCTTTGATTTCATGTTTCTTGGCATTTTTTAGGTTTTTATCATTTGAATTAGCTATTTCTGTTTCATAATCCTGAATCTGTGACTCGATATCTTTTATTTTCTGTTCTATTGAGATATAATTTCCATCATCGTTTTTTATGACCAATATACCCGGTCTATGGAACAAGGCTTTTTCGCTCATTCCTACAAGACATATTACATCATTTTTTGGAAATAGGTCTACAACTTTTTGGACAACGTAGGTCTTCCCTTCACCAGTAGGTGCATTAATGGCAAGGTTCACTGGATCATTAGATTTTGCACTAAAAAGAGTGTAGAGTACCTGTTTAGTAAGCCTTTTCTCTTTTGGTGCCTCTTTTGTAATTACATTGACAACATATTCAATATTGTAGTAATTCTCTTCGATAGTACTACTGACTTCTGTTTGTATCGACGTCATTTTTCCACTCCGTTAACAAATACTAGTTCTAATTCGAAGCTTGATAATTCAGTATTGTTTGTATATTCGATTATCTTTTTTACACGCTCTACTGTCCGGCACTCATGTACAATCTTATCAGCGCCGGAACAGAAATGGCGTTTATGGGTTAAATCTAATAGCACGCATTCTCTATTTTGTTCTCTGACGGAGGGATCATATATTATGAATGAATTACAAACTTTACATCTCTGATCGAAGTTCGGCGTTGACATTATTCTATCACCACTTCTCTTTACACTTCCTGCAGAGATACAATTTGTCTGTATGAAAAGCGTCTTTTTTTACATCAATGGTTTCAGTGGCTTCATTTTTACATCCAGTAAAATCACAGTCAATAAATCTATTACTCGATATTGAATTAGAATCTATGTCATCATTCATAAAACTTTTGATATTGTAGATTTCTCTTTTTTCAAGTTAACATCTGGGGACCCGTTTTCACTCTGAATTTCTTTTAAAAGACGGAGCGTCTTATGTATGTAAATACTAGTCTTACACCGGGGGCATGAAACAACAAATTGATTTCCGCCTGTGTAATCCCATGTCCGAAGACATCTTTTACAATGTGTTAGTACTTCATCTCAGTGCTCTAAACATCCATAATACAAAGGCATCCGTATATATATCTTTGCTACTCAACAGACGTATAGACTTTAGGCTAAAACTATATCTCTATAATAGTATCCATGTTTGGGAAAGAGTTAGACTTTTTAACAATTTCTTGATGATTCTATTTCTTATTCACGTCCAACGACATGATTCCCTTTTACAATGTATTTGTAATCTCAGTTTTAGCTGTACTCATATATGTCAGTCAGTCAGATTTAAAGCTTAGCTCCTCAAAAATAAAACCTGTGGGTCCTATCTGATAGACTTAAAGATATACGACATCTATACTAGTACCCGAGTGCAAATTTATATATTCAAAATATTAAATACCGATCTTTAGGCATTACCGCTGCCTTTTAGCTAACTTTTGAAATTAACTATCTTTTGTTCGCTAGTCTTGTTAATGCGGTTTGTTTAAGACGTGCTAACTTTGGATTATACGCTATCATTGCCATTATCCGATCCATTTGTTCGTGCACTATTTTCAGTTCATGTTCATATTTTTGGCCCATTATTTGTTTCTCTTTTTCTAATTCATTAATTCTAGCTTCATTGGTTTTTCCAGTAGCTTCTAACGTAGAGTATTCCAAGAATGTAAGGTATTTCATGCATTTATTTGCATATATTTCGGCTCGGACTGCCGGCTTACTCACATAATAAGACGACTTAGTATGGCCTAGAAACCATTCAGAATAATCGCTGCCAGCCAATGTGTCAGCGATAGTCGTCTTGACAAATCTGCGAAATGAGTGAAGAGTGATTTTTCTCCTGCGTGAAATATTGTCTTTTCTCTGACCAAAGTCAACAGCATCCAGAACAGTGTGAAATTGTATTAGAAGCTTAACATAAATCGACCGTGGTTTAACTTTCTGTTTTTTAACCTTATGCACCTGGAATACTAGACAATCGCCAATCTTTTCATAGAGTCTTTTATTCTTATTTATGTCAATTCTAAATCTATACTCAATCCACTCTTTCAGATATCGACTCGCTTCATCTGAAATGTATATGTCACGTGACCGCTTAGTTTTGGTATATTCTGGGCGTATATGTAATTTGGTTGGACTCTCATTAAAGTTACAATCCCGAACTCTAATCGCACAAGCCTCGGTCGCTCGAACTCCACTGGATGCCAATACTAACAGATATGTTTTCAAACGACGATTATGGCATTGTAATAGGATAGTTCGTATATCTTTTTCATCGATTGGTTGCTCATCTTCTCTCGGTATTTTAGATAATACCACTCTCTTTTTAAATTTATAGGGGACAATGTCAACATCATGATACTGAAGGTACGACTTTATACAAGTTAAATATTGATTAATGGTAGATTGTGAAAGGCTCTTAGGCTGGCTTAGGTAGGTAACAAATTCGTCCAAAAGCTTATACACATCGATATTATCGGGATTAATCGAATCAATAATAGTTTCTAATGTTAAATTACTATATTTAGCATTTAGGAACTGATATAGATAAGCGAGTGATGTCTTATAACAGAGGTTATCATAAACACTACCTCGTTGTTTGGAAGATAAAAATTGATGAACCCTTGGTAGTCTTTCAATATGTCGATGTATGGTATTAAGCTCCTGAGCGAACACTAAATTATCAAACGAAGGTCCAAATATATACCTTTTGCTATGTTATTTGATACAAAATAGCGTCATTTTTTGCAATGTATCTAAAAGTGATCTTTGTTCGTAGTATAATCAACAGTCACTAACTATGTTCATCATTATATAAATAGTCAATAATATTAGATATTCGTTATCACTGTTGTGTGACAATCGTAATGCACATAAAAATGCTGACTCCAAAGAGACTCATGAAGAAACTAGATCAAATGTTACTAGAAATAACATTTTAACGTTGATGGATAATTTTATTGAACAAATATTCGAGATTAGAAGAACTCTACTCGGAGTTTCGATTTGTGCACTAATACTTTCTCCGATTGCAATAGGTCTATCTATATTCTTGATAAGGCATCCATCTTTTTTTTCTATTTTAGAAATCCAAAATGAATTCGGAATTATCTTAGGTTTTTTACTTGCCGCTATGATTAGCATATCTTCTATATGGCTTGTTACTGGAATAAGACAGTACAGAAAAATTTGCTCATGGAGCAGACGCTATAAAGAATTTATGTTAGAGAAGGAACAGATGGACAAAAAACTTGCATCCAAGTATGGATATTGATAGGTACAGATGTTCATTTTTTTGCTAATTTTATATTGTACTGTAGATATTATAACCGATAGCATAATTGGGAACAATAGACCTTTTAGTTGTAGACCGGGACCCTTCAAAAGAAACGAATCTAGGATAAAAGATCTAACATAATCTTTAATTGTACTATCTCTCTCTCGATTATTGAGCGATCGGCCTCATCGGTAGAATACTTTAGAAGTGTTATACAAGCTTCCAATTCAGATATAATGATATCCTTCTTATCGAGACATAGCCCGTGATATGAATCGATTAATGTGTATGCCACACTCTTTCCGTTTTTTTCCTTACAATTGCATGTTCTTGCAGAGATCGACATTGGTACTTCTGATTCGCATATATTCATTCTAATAATATAACACCTCGTTATTATTGAATCGATAAGTGTATAGATCTATTATTACTATTTGCAGATATCTGCTGTTGTTGATATAACGAATTGTTGTGGTTAAAGTTTTTCAAATCTATTCATCATCCTAATTTAATTACGAAGTACATATATAACTATAGACTAACTATGATATCTCTTTCCTACTCGTTTAAGGTTTTATGAAGGAACAGAAAAATCGCGAAAATTGAATGTAGATTAGAATTTAAGAAAGAGAATCCAACCTGATTTTTGATCGCTATTACTTTGAAATTAAGAATGAACTCGTTGAATTGATTATGTAAATTAAAATAAGACACCGGTCTTGTTGTACTTTTCGTCCCTTTGCTGTTGCCATTTTTGATGACGAAGTATTCAAAATGTGGTGGCAGCAGGAATGAAACATATTTTACTGTGATCATACACGTTCAAACTCTTTGTCGACAGTACTTTGTCAAGTTATCTAGGAAATGAGACCAACCTTCATTATGTTTTTTGGCCATTTCACCTGCTTTCCATCGTAATAGTGCGTTATGGTTGTCAAATTCTCTTTGCCTCATAGCGGAGCAATACTTTACCGCTTTCAAACACTTTTGATTCAATCAGAGTGTATTTTTGAATCTCGTTCAATTCCTTAAATATGGTCATACCGTTTCCGATTGCCACAGGGTTAATAAACAAATAAAATTCGTCAATTAGTTTTTCTTTAATCAAGGAAGAATCGAATGAGGCACCACCATATACGACGATGTCCCTGCCGTTTTGGCTCTTTATATTGCTAACTTCTTCTATGAGATCGCCTGTTGCAATATCTGTATTTATCCACTGAGATTTGTTTAGTGTTTTAGTGAACACAACTTTTGGGGTTTCTATCATCTTTTTAGAGAACGCATACCAGGGGTCATCAGGTTTGTTCATCACATCTAACCAGTAAGAGATGAAGACATCAGTCATTTTCCGTCCCAGGAGAATGGTGTCAATAGGCTCAGTTATTTTGTATGCATATTTTATGAGTTCATCATCCAAGAGTCCGACCATCCAATCCATTTCACCGTTTGGCCCAGCAATGCAGCCATCTACGGACATCTGCACCTGCAGTCTTAATTTTCTCAACACCCTTTTGTTATTTGCCATTTGTATAAAAACGAGTCTATGTCTTAACTCTATTTCTATGCCTTTAAGAACCCAAACTTTGTTATACTAATTTATCTAACCTAAAAACGAACATTTGAGCACTAAAGTCGAACAGAGATTACATCAGGCATTGAAGGATAGAGTTGATGAGGATACCAATTATGAGCAACAGGTTTCCTATTACAAGAAAGTATACCCATCCGTATATGATTTAGAATTCCTACGACATAACATGTTTATCATTCCAGTACCATTAGCTAAGTATCATAAACAGATGTTAGCCCATACCAAAGAAATGATGGAATACAATAATGGATTGATGGCTATTCATCCTAGATTCAATAAACTAATTACTGCTTTGAGGACTGCTGTAGAAAATGGGAAAGGTTCATTAACAATGAAGTAACTAGCCATGATGACCTGATGGATGCATTCAGAATGTCTTTGCAGTATTGGGTTAGCAAATAGCGACTGAACCATACCTTAAAAATATTTTGCAAAATATGCTTAAGGCAGCGATAACAATGTAATGATTGAGACGGACAGGTATGAGCGCAGCAGAAGGAAATGTAAACATTCCAGAGAACTCTAATCTAACAAGGCTTCTAAATCAACTACTCTCAGAGTTGTGGAAGGCTGGAAGACTAGACAAAGCTGCAATCGACAGGATATTAGAGGCTGGAAAAAAACGGTAGGCTAAACCCATTATTTTTTTCTGGGTTACTAGTTCGAGAGTATTAAAGTCCTGAGCGTGAAAGTGGTTAATACCTAATCTCCCACTGGCAGGAGCACGATTGTCCTAGACCAGTCGTTCCTATCCCCTTCTTCGCTTGTGCTATATCCTCGGCAATGCTGCAGACCTGGCAGCATTCAGTTGTATTCAAAGTAGGATGCTCTAATGCAACAGCCCAATCCTTGGTGTCGACTAGTAGGATTGTTTGTGGTACTCTTCCTTTTGCCGTAGGATATTTCGTGACAAAGTTTGCTAAGTGTACTTTATGAGTTGGATTCTTGCAACAGGATTTCATTGTTGTATGAGGGAGGGTAACAATCACTTATTGAAGGTCGAAGTACCAAGGTGACCCAGAGAGAGGGAGCCAAACTCTCTGGGTGCTCAGCTAAAGCAACTATTATCCCATCGACATCATTCCATCCATCCCATTCATTCCTTTCATCATTTCTCTATTCATCGATGGAAAACAAATGGCCATCTCCATCATCTGCTGTAAGTGCGCTTCTGACATATTCCCCATCCCATTATCTGATCCGCCGCCGCTTCCCATCATCATCATTTGTTGACGCATCATGTCCATCGACATTTGCTCGGTTGCGTTATCAACATTTCCAGTTCCATTTAAAGTGGGATTACCACCTAACATGCCTGAGAATGCCCCAAGGAGTTCATTAGGAGAGGTGCACATCATTGGCATTACCATTACTCCCATCTTAAAGGGCTCATTAGACATATTTCCTCCCATCATCATTCCATTTCTCCCCATCATCTGCATCATCCCATTGCCCGTTTTATTGTCCCCATTATCACCCATCATCATATTACTCATCATATCCATAGGCGATTGTCCATTTGCTACTGATAGGAGTGCTGGTAAGAAAAAAGATCCAACAATTGCAGTAAAAGCCAACGCCGAATACAACACACTTGTATTTGATCTATTCATTAGTCCTAAACTAACGGACATACTTAATGAATGGTTCTAGTTTCAGAATCTTCGAGGATATATATTAGGGTTAACTTGTTAAACTAACAACAACAAATGATAATGATGATCGTTCACTAATGTTTGTCGGGTGCTATTCTGATTCATCTATGGGAAATAACTTATATGCTAATCGTTACTGTTTAGCGTATATCAATATCTCCTCCGTGATATCGCTTGCGAGATCATATTATCTAAAGCCATGGCATTGATTGGAAGCAATTTTCCCTAGAATAGCATAGAAAAAATGGGATTATTTCCCAGACTACTCAAATCAGTAGCCGGTCAGTCAGGTAATCTGTCTGCTACTAGACATAGGAAATGAGTTCTGAATAGCCAACAAACCTAACTCTAAAATCATACTCTCTCATATAAGTCAAGACATGGTTGTTATTACAACATCAGATTACATTCAAATTATTGTAGGGGGGATCTATGCAGCAGCACTATTCTACACAGTTATAACGTTTAGGCGTTCAAAGAAATTAGACCAATTCACGCAGACAAACATAATTACGGCCTCTTGGAGAGATGCAGAAGTTGAGTTAGATAAAATACCCCCAGGTTCTGAACATGACATCTCTCGGAAGCAATGGGTTTACCGCATCTTCAATGATATAGAATGGCTTTGCTTCTTAATCAATGAAAAGTTCATTAGCGATAGGAAAATCCGAAAGCAATTCGAACCAACTTTGATTGAGTATTACGAAAATATGTTCCTGAAGTATGTGTCAAATGATGAAAAGCTTGCTAAGCGATATCCTGAATTCGTTAAACTATATCAAGCAATCAAACTACAGCATTCAAGTCAGAAATAGTACTAATGATAGGAAAGGTTTAACCCGACCTACCTACGATTAGCCCAGTGCAATAATTGGCGCCGGTCATGAATATCTGGAGAGGTTATTTGCAAATAGTTTTTCTCGAAGTCAATTGCAGTTGGCAGATAATACCTGTCAACTTCCAGAAAAGACATAGAGAGATGCTCCAGTGGACTCAAACATTGATGTCAAAGAGGTTTGTCAAAATACATCCTTCGCTGCAGGAGTTGATAGTATCGTTAGGAACTGCAGTGGTAATAGACGATTGGAAACTGGACAAGTATCAAACCTCCCATGATGATTTATTGGATTCTCTTCGGCTTGCTTGTCTTAACTATGAGGTTTCCAGGAATAGTCCTTGAATCTTAGGTTATCGTCTGTAGAATACAGGATAGGTTAAGATACGACCAACTAACCCTTAAAACTTAGATGCATCAAGTCAACTTATGTCAAGTCCAGAAGAAAGGCAATCAGAGTTAGACGAACTTTTAAAGGTGACAGACAAGTATTTAGATAGGGATAAAGCCAGAGAAAAGGCTCGTTTAGTTGAGATTTTTAAGAATGAAGTGGCTTTAAGTAAGCGATTTGCAAGCCTAGGCGATTCCGATATGGCGTGGTTTCATAGAAGATTGGCCGAGTCAATAGCCGCTTATTTAGACTTATGGAAGTAGACTAAGGATGTTACTAGTAAGGAGTATCAGATTTTCACGAAGGATATCGCTTGGCTATGTGACAGATCAGGAATCTTTTAATACTTCGCTGCGTGCTGAGGTTTGTGTCAAGTCACAGACTTGTTAGGAAAGTTCATCTAGTCCTTATTACCATCATATCTTCTCTTGTTATCGCAAGCCCATCAATCAGTAACTATGGACTATCTATATAATCTAATTCATAGTGTGAATTTCAGAACAAAACATGAACTGATGTTAGAGATGCTCCATCGCTGTATTAGCACGCAACAAATCCGTATCGATAGTCGGTTCAAGGGTATCATATCAGCACTTCGTACTGCAACCACTAAACAATTCGAAGATGTATATGACCTAGATAAGAAAGAAACTGCTTCAGACGACCTATTGGATGCATTAAGAATGTCCTTACTATGTTTGAGGAGCGGCAATTAAAATAGCACAGCCAAACGGTAAACCAGCACCAAAGGGAAACCCCATACAGAAGCAACAAAGAAGAAGAGTAATGAGTTATCGCTATGTGAGGCTGGTTCAGTTAGCATGTTTGCTTATCCCGGTAATGGAAGTTGAGTGGAATGATATAGAGACTCCTGGAGCGTCAATAGATGACCTTCATACCTCTGCAACAAAGGATCAGGATAGTGTGAATAGTCTGTACCTAAAATTAGATGATAAGGAGTACCAGTACGAGGATCTTCTCAAATATCGAACTCACACAGAGGATTTTGATGTGACCTTTCCTAACAATGGAATTTACGGAGTAATGGAAGGTGGCCCTACGAAGGCCGTAGCTGATGGCTTTTACATTTTGACTGAACCTCTAACAGCTGGTAATCATACAGTTCATTTCAAGTCTAGTTTACTTTGTCTAGATCCGGATTGTATTGAGCCAAACTTTGCACAGGATGTACAATACAATATAATTGCAAAATAATAACCCTTTTGTACACGGGATCGCTCGATAAAGAAGCAACTTTCCATGACGATCCATTCGATAGTTTCAGACTCAGTCTAATGTTCTGGCACTAATCAATCAATCAAAATGACGTTATTCGCTACTTCAGAAGATTAGAATCCAGGTTCGAAATAAATTGATTCCGAGCTTTAAGCTCGTTGTTAGAAGCAGGTATTCGCTAAAGGATTGGACGATTTAAGGCCTGTTATTTCCAAATATTTTTTGGCAAATGGTCTCTGATACTCTGACTGGTTAGAAAAAGAATTCGGGTAAATCCATTATTGGATCATTGTGGAGTGGAGAGAAAGATCTAACTAAAATAGTTGAAAGTAGTCCACGTCCTCCAAAGGAATATTCGGTTGGAGGAGTCCTCCTTTGTCCCCAGCAAATAATTTAAATAATTCTGGCTCTGTTTCTGAGTTATGAAATGTAACTTGATAACATTTATCCTTATTCTGTCTCTATCTATGTCTGGAGTATTTGCTTCTGTGTCGACACCTGTTATTAGTTTGTATGCAACGACAGAATCACCTACAGAAGATAATGAAGAGAGCCCTAATACTACAGACGAGAATGTACCTGAGGCTAATGATAATCCGCCTGACAATACATTGCCAGAGCCTCCCGATGGAGCGGAGCCTTGTCCCGTGGGACAGATAACTAATCCACAGACAGGTGAGTGTGAAACATCTTCCCCTCCTCCTACTAATGTCAATAATAACACTGTACCAAATAATGCTGTACCAAATAACACTGTACCAAATAATGCTGTATCAAATAACACTGTATCAAATAACACTGTACCAAATAATGCTGTATCAAATAACACTGTGCCAATAATCAATGGTAATTGTAATGCAGTAGCAATTAGCGAAGGAGTGAATGCTTCCAGTGCTGCGGCTGCTTCTGTTACGTGTATCAATCAACAAATCAATAATGTAATCAAACAACAACGTGTAGGTCAGGGAACTACAAACCCGATAGTTCAATCAGATAATATGAAATTAGGACAAACTCAACTAGACTCAAATAACTTATTGGTGATAGCAGACTTTTATCCATTTAGAATAGTTGGGGGGCATGTTTCAGCTAACCTCCCTATTGGAAACGAGATCCAGGTCATAATTGGTGAGATAGATACGACAGGAATTCTATCAAAAGCAGTAGCATTGCCTCTAATTGAGGCAAGGGATTTGACTATGAACGATTTATTGTACTCTACGCAGTTGGGGAGTGTGGTACAAGGAAAAGATAT
>Ga0105091_10001322_pt1 | contig 10789 bp, 12 predicted proteins | sample PPLLak1March2015_FD_87022 | JGI IMG/M metagenome (GOLD analysis project Ga0105091, IMG submission 87022) | Freshwater sediment microbial communities from Prairie Pothole Lake near Jamestown, North Dakota, USA - PPLs Lake P7 Core (1) Depth... | ecosystem: Environmental > Aquatic > Freshwater >... | reverse complement strand
ATAACACCCAGGTCAGAGCTGTGCCGAGATTGTCATGCGCGGACTCTGGTCCGAGCAAGAGTTGGAACATGATAACCATGAAAGCCAACAGCGTGGGCCACTGAATAATTCCAGGAAACCATTTGCTGCGCATGAGCTGGTTAATCGATTTGATTTGAAGCAGGTTGCCCCCTGCAAAGATGCTTTTATTTTGTGGTTTAAGTTCGGTGGTCATGTTATTGTCCGCCTTTCAAGATAATGGATTGTTTTTTTATGATGCCTGCGCTTATGACCAACGCAACATTGACCATTACGAAACCCCACAGCACAATTATCTTGGAATTTGTCCCGGGAATTTCAACCGTAAAATTGGCTTGAAGCATTTCACCGTTGGCATGGAACATGACATGAACTTCATGCTCGCCCGATGATACAAGATGTGTTTCAGTAACATACATCCCGTGTTCATCCGACTCCATCATTGAAATGGGATCTGGAATTTCTTCATCGTGGGCCGGTATTTCTTCAGCAGGTGCGTTCATGTCCATTCCAGACATGGACTCCTGTTGCTGTTCATCGTCATGCGAGTCTGTTTCGGATTCAGTGTGTCCGTCCGATTTTGGCGCGATCAGGATTTCCACATCGGCATTTCTCAAAGGCATACCCATCCCGTCAGCAAGGGTGACGATAATGTTATTCTCCCCTTTTGTCCAATCGTTCTCGCTGGCAAGAGTTACATGATATCCATTGACATCAACTTCCAGTTGATGCCCGTCATCCCCTTCACTTGCCAGTACGGTGTAGGGACTTGCAAACAGGATCGTAAATATGAAAAACAAAGTCCAACTTGTATAGTGAAGCAGTTTCATTTTTTCTCCCCGTTAGTGTAAGAGTGATTGCGCATTGTTATGCCTCCGTGAATAGTTTAAAGATGCGCAATCTTACCCAGTCTAATGGATATTGCTCACCGCCAAATTGCGGTAAAACCCCCAAGCCATTCTGCTTATGACGAACATCACCCAGTGGTTATGACTGGGTGATGTTTCGCTTGCTAATGCAATAATGGCGAGATGAAGCCCTGCTCCCAAGGACTCCATTGCTTTAGGAGTTGTGCATTGTGTGTCCGCTAAGGTAACCAAGATATGCAGGGACAAGGGGAAGCACACAAGGTGAAAGGAAGGATAATAACCCCGCAAGGATTGCGGTTAAATATGTCGGCGCAGCAGCATAAGCGGCGAAAGACTCAATGTAATAGCCATTCTTAAATGCCCAGATCGCAATCAGGTTCATCGTGTTCGTCAGCAATAGCACGCCAATCGCGATGATAAAAATGCCGCTGGCAAGTTTGAAATATTTTTGATAAGGCCTTATGCGTTTAATCCAGCCCGAAGCGCGTTCGAGTCCCAATGCCATTGCGAGAAACGGGATTCCCAACCCGAGTGAATACCCAGAGGACAGCCACATTGCCTGTCCAACGGTTTGCTGGCTGAGTCCCATCGTCAGGATCGCACCCAAGGTCGCGCCAATGCACGGGCTCCAGCCTGCGGCGAAGAAAATACCCATCAGAGCCGAGCCGCCATACGTCCCGCGCTGACCCGCGTATTGGGCGCGTGTGTCCGCATAAAACCACGGGATGCGGATCACCTCGAGGGTTGCCAGCCCAAACATGATGACAATGACGCCGCCGATTTGTGCGATGACCCGCTTGTATGTTCCGAACATTTGCCCAAGCACTGTCACCGAACCGCCCCAACCAATGACAAAGACTAGTGAGAAGCCAAGGACAAATAAAATGGCGTGCAGGAAAATTCTCAAACGATCACTTTGAGAGGAAACCAATGGGGTTGTTGGTAGAGTTGTCATGCATTCTCCTTGCAATTCAGAATACTGGCATGATAAGCAAAATCCCGCCTCTGCATGAGCGCAGGATGACGGGATTTTGAATAGGCAAAATGGCTTATGACTTTTGTCGCTTCACAACCTGACCGTGAGCCTGGTTCCCTTCCCCAAGGCAGATTCAATCTCAAGCCGCGCGCCGATCAAGTCCGCGCGTTCCTGTACGCCTAGCAGACCGAAGTGCCCATAGGGAGCAAACTCAGTCGGGCTGTTCGGGACGATGAATCCATTGCCGTTATCCGTCACTTCTATTTGGATTTCTGATGGTTCAAACGCGATTTTCAAATCGGCGTGAGTGGCGTTGGAATGTTTGACCACATTGTTGAGCGCCTCCTGCGCTATACGATAAAGCGACAATTCCACTTCGTGTGAGAGGCGACGTTCCTGACCAGTTTTCTGGAAATCTACAACCAATTGATTATTCAGACTCGTTTCGCGCGCCAGCATTTCCAGTGCAGTGACGAGTCCCAAATCTTCGAGATAGATCGGCCTCAGCGCGCGCGTGAGGCGGCGCAGGTTCTCGATGGTTTGCTCGGCGAGGGTCTCCAATTCACTCAGCGATTGCCTTCCGCTCTGGTCTTTGACCGATTTCTGCGCGAGTTGCACGCGCTGTTTCAATGCAATGACCGCTTGAATGGTGTCGTCATGCAATTCGCGTGCTAATCTTGTTCTTTCCTCCTCCTGTGCGGAGGTGATCGCACCGATATAATCGTGCAATCCATCCTGTGAGGCTTGCACCTTGCGGGACATTTCGGTCAATTCCATTTGCAGGTGTTGCACTTCTGAAATCCCGCCGACAGAATCCTTGATGGCATCGAAGTCTCCCCAGGCGAGCGCGGCGGCTTTGGACTCGAGTTTTTGGAGAGGCTGGACAATCTGTTTCGCACCAAACCAGATGGCGATCAACGCAAGGATGAATGCTGGGACAATCACTAACGGCGCCATCTGCGTGAGTTGCAGGGACGGGCTAATCACCATTTCCCATTCTTCCTCGGTGATCAATGCCCAGCCAGTGGGTGCAATAAAACTGTACGCAACAACATGTTCAGCGCGTTCCTTCTTTACATAAAGAACGCCACTTTTCCCTTGCAATGCCTCTGCCACGCCTGGGTGTTCAGGCTCCAAACTCTCCTGAGCAAGTGTGCCGCTCATATAAAGCAATTGGCGTGATCCATCCAGTAGATAGATGGTCACATGACTACCTGTAGGATAGGTGGCGGAAAGGGTTTCAGCGGCGAGCATTTCGGGCGAAAAAGCACCCGCCACGATTACATCGTTGGATTCAGAATATACTGAAACGATGACAAAGAGTTGCATTGAGTTGGGATCAAGGATTGGGGCGGAGAAGACAGGTTCACGGTCCGATGATGAAGCGAGGGAAAGGCTTTGTGGGTTTTGAGAAATCCATCCCCAAACGCTGCTGTCATTCGTGTTAGCGAGCAGATGACCGTCGGAATTTAGAAAAGCCACTCCGCCATTAAAGTCCTCTGCAAGGTCATCGGTAGTCGCGAAGATTTCTTCATAGGTTAAGTCTTTTGAAGACAATACAGTCATGCTGGTAATGGTCGCCATGCGGTGATGCAATTCGGATTCGAGTGCGGCGGCGGACGATTGCACTGCTCGCTCATCACGCTCGCCAACGAGAGCACGCATATCCTGCTGGTGCATATTCACACCGCCAAATGCGATCAGCAAAAGTAAAAGCGTAAGCGGAAGAACAGTAACTGCGAAAAGCTGAGAGATGCCGCGCCAACCAGGCAGGAGACGTTTCATTCTTCAATAATAGTGCCTGAATTCTGCGAAATCAATCCCAGCGACACGGCTCGCATGACGGCTTCAGTGCGGCTGTTGGCTTGCAACTTGGCGAAGATATGCGCGAGATGTCCTTGCACAGTGCGGTCGCTGATGGTCAGTTGAACGCCGATGGCTTTGTTGGTGAATCCTTTCGCGGCAAGTCGAAGTACATCCAGTTCACGGTCAGTCAGCGGCTCAACGATTTTCTTTTCGGACCCTTTGAATATATTGGACATCAATTTGCGAGTAATAGCAGGATCTAGCGCGGACTTGCCCTCATTTACGTCTCGCACAGCTTGAATCAGTTCAGCCGCCTGGCCTGTTTTGAGCACGTAACCGTTTGCGCCGGCCTGCAAGACGGCCATCACATAAGGGTCGTCATCATAGGCGGTAAGAATGAGTACGCCAACTTCGGGCAAATGCGAGCGCACCCATCGCGTCACTTCGATTCCGCTGGCTTTTGGCATTTGGATGTCGAGCACGGCGACATCGGGCTTATGTTTTTGGATGAGCTCCTGCGCTTCTTCCCCATCTCCCGCCTCGGCAATGACCTGGAGATCGCTCGCGCTTTCAAGGAGTTGACGCACACCCGCACGGACAATGTGGTGGTCATCAGCCAGAAGAATGCGGATCGTGGTATTTGATTTGCTCGATGACTTTTGCATACCTTAATTCATCCATTTGTTGATTATAGGCTTGTGTTTGAAAAATGTAAGGGAATGCAAGCCAGACGATGCCAAGACCAGCCAGAAGTCCTGTAATGAAGCGCATGAGTGAGTTGAATGAGCCGAGCGCGTCGCCTGCATAGAATATCGTGGGAAGGGCGTTGTTCGTCCAGACAGCCAGCCATTCATTTGTATCACGGAATCCCTGTCCAATGCCAGCCAGATCGCTAATGGCATGTGTGCTGCCATCCATGATTAGGGGGAGCAAGAGAAGAATGAATCCCCACCATGAAAGCGGCTTGACTTTGCGTCGAAATGGAAACCACAGCACGGCAAACAACCATACACTGGTATAAAACGAGATCATGCGGTCTGACCAGGCGATTTTCCAGCCCATTGATTCGTTGCCGATGAACTTACGAAGGATCATCGGATTGATCGTATCGTGCCACGCGGCTTGGATTTCATTCAGGGAGTACATGTTCTTTTCGCCGAATAGAAAGAAAGAACGTTCCGGTAGTTGGTGACAAAAAAACGAGTAGATAAAATAAATCGCTTTTCCCACGCCAGTCCAACCCATCTGCATGAAGACGGGCGCAAGAAGAGGCGCAAATACCCACAAGCCATACAGGATTAGAAAGGTTTCAAACCAGTGACTGCCAATCCACTGTAAGATGGATTGTTTTGGTCTAGGGAGGGCGGTCGTAGTGAGTGTAGACATTCGTTTCCCTTAAGGAGCATTTGGTTCAGGTGATTTGTTGAGGTTGGCGCGATAAAAAGCTTTAGCTTGTTCCGCGTTGAACGTCTCAAATCGTCGCAAGCGTCCCCACGAAGTCATGACTAGAGGAACATCTATGGATTCCCGGGGATAGGCGATCATTTTTGTGCCGCCGAGTTCATCCATGACCGATCGAATTTGCGATTTCAATTCTGAGCAGGCTGATTCATCGAGCAGGTCGCAGTTGTACCAGAAGATGATATATCCATGCTCAAGGTTGTGTACAAGATAACCAGCGGGATACGTGTAAATATTCTCGTCATATTTGAACTCATAAATCCTCAATAGTGGGGTGGAAAACAGGCGTTACTATTTCCTTGACGCCTGTTCAGGCCTGTTATTTACTGGACTTTGAAGTCAATATCCTCCTTATAGTCCAACCCATCCTTGCGGACATATACCGTTAACTTCCAATTACCACTATGTTGAAAGTTAGCTTTGATGGCATATTTTCCGCCGCTTTGTTCGGTGGCGAGTCCACTCATTGTCATTCCCGTCATGTCGGTGTGGTCAGCAGCGATATCGACAGTCGCGCCTTCGATGGGATTGCCATTTGCATCTGTGATGGTGAGTACTATTTCGATATCGCCCATCATAGCGGGGTTGGGATTAGTGCCGACCGTGATATTTACTGGCTTTGATGAAGTAGATGATGTGGGCGTTGCCGCGGCCCCACAAGCGGCCAGCAAAACTGACAATCCGACGAACAAACCGATAAAGATTAACTTGCGCATTTTCTCTCCTCTTTGAAATAAGTTAGTCAATAACAGTAATCATCAACATAAGGCCACCTGGCTCAACGTTGTCGTTGGTGGTGTGATGCAGGATGTGACAGTGCAACATCCATTGTCCCGTTTCTGAGGCGACAAATTCAACGTCATAGCGTTCACCTGGCGCGACACTGACCGTATCCTTTGTCAATTGCGCCGCTTCGGGCACTGGGTGTCCATCAGTAGCAACGATCTTGAACGGGACACCGTGCAGGTGCATGGGATGAACGAATTGACCGATAGCAATAAAGCGCAATCGCACACGTTCGCCCTTTCGGACTGTAATCTCCTCAGTAGATGGGAAAGATTTGCCATTGATGGTGAAAAAGTTTGGCTCCATTCCCTGCATGGGCATGGCGGCAAACGTTTGCCCATCCTTTTGAAGCCATTCTGAGATCATCAGCACTTTATCCACGGCAGGGGGACTGACCTCAAGCTCTTTTGGATCAATGATGAATGGCGCGTACAATCCAGCCATTACCTGGATATCTCCTTCGAAATGCGAATGATACATGAATGTCCCTGCTGGCTTGGCGATGAATTCGTATGTGAAGGTCTCGCCAGGCTGGATAGGATCTTGGGTGACATTGGGCACACCGTCCATCGCGTTAGGGACTTCGATTCCGTGCCAATGGATCGTGGTCGGGTCGGGCAATTCGTTCTTGACCACGATCCGGACCTGATCGCCTTCGGTGACGCGGATCATCGGTCCGGGCACGGTTCCGTTATATGTAAATGCGGTGACGGTCACACCATCCAGGATTGGCCATTGCACGGCCTTTGTCGTCAACTCAAAAACCTTAACGCCGTTCTCTTCGCGATATTCGAGCGGCTGTCCGCCTTGGGTATCAGTCGCAGGCTGGACATTCGGCGCGGTGATCGGTTCCATCATGTGCGCGGCTTCAGGGTTTTCCATCGTCATACTGCCTGGGGTGGGCGTCTCATTCACCACATCCGAGCTGTCATTGTTCACTGGTACGTTGTTTGGTCCTAGAGCAGGTGCACAAGCCGAAAGGATCAATGCCAGACCCACTACCGAAAATACCAAAACCTTCTTCATCAAATTACCTCTCAAGAGTTGGGATAGCCGTTGAATATAAAGATTTCCCCTCATTCTAACCAGCGCATTTTGACGCAGGTCGATATAGGCAAAATTGCCTATCCAGGTTGCGAAATGGAAACGGGCCCTTTTTCTAAGGCCTGTCTGATTTCAGCAGGCAATTTCGTATCGGATCTTTGCCGAGGGTCATCTGCGATGGAAAGCCAGGTCTGTCCATCATTACCATGCAAAATCAGCGTCGCAGGTTCTTCGGCTTTTCCGTAAACGAGCATGATTACCAACTGGCAGTCACATTCGTTCGTCCCATGGTTCGGGCAGGGGCATTCGTGCGATCCGGCTCGCGCAGTATAGAGATCAAAAGTTTGCACAGGACGCAGACCTGCCTGGGATAACTGTTCCTTTGTCCATCGCAACGCCTGGTCACAGGAATGGTTAACGGATAAGAAGGGAGAAATATTCATAAACGCCTCGGAAAGTCCCATTTATGGGATATTCCCTATTTTATCGATTTCCACTCTTAATATAGAGCGCTACATCGCTCATGCCAACGTAGGCAAAATTGCCCATCGGCTCAACGCGCAATATGGCGCAAGACGTTCACAAATACAAGGGCTATGATGGATAGTACGGAGTTTCATTGTGAAACGATTCCTAATTCCCTTTATAGCCTTCATGCTTGGTTCCACCCTCATCGCTTCATTTTATACATGAATATCACCGGCATTCTGGTAATGCTCGCTGTGCTCTACCGGGAACGAAAGAAAATCCTTACCCCAAAGCTTGTTTTGGAGACAAGATGAAACGGTTTATTATCTTGCTTTTAGCGGCGACTTTGTTAGCGGCTTGCTCCTCAACCCAATCAATTGCAATCCAATCCACTCCGCTGGCCACTTTCGTTACCGCTACTTTGCCTCCCACCAATACACCCTGGCCGACATCCAGCGTTGTTCTGGTCACCCCAACCCCTACCACTGACCCGTCTAATTTTGCCCGCTTGTTTCCTGGATCGAATGCAGGCAATGAACTGACCCGCATGGACGGACAGGGCACGGTGACTGTGGAGGTTACACCGGTCAATCTCGGGATGCCTGGCGATACACTCATTTTTGAAATTGCTTTGAATACCCACTCGGTCGATCTGAGCATGGACTTGGCTACCCTATCCACTTTAACGACTGATGCTGGTTTGGTAATACAGGCATCTTTATGGGACGCGCCGCGCGGCGGGCACCATGTGTCTGGAAAACTGATTTTCCCTGCGACAAGGAACGGCAGGTCCATTCTCGAAGGCGCGACAAAATTCACGCTCACGATCATCAACGTGGACGCACCAACCCGTGTCTTCGAATGGGAGTTGAAGTAAACGTTTTGCAAAGGAGGTTGATGTGAACACGGTTGTCTATTTTAGACCCCATCGGTAACGATTTTTGGGATGCCGAGACCTTCGTCGGCGACGATGGTTGCACATACATCCTGGGTAGTTACCGCGATAGCGGGTTTTGCATTTTCAAAAATACGGCAACTTGTCCATAAACCGGGCATGAATACACGGGCACCTTTGAGGGAATTGGAGTGGGAATTTTTTTGGTTTATTTCCAGTTTTCGTACCAAGCAGTGTGCCAATCGGTCGCGCTACCTGCGCCTTAATCTGCGCACCAGTGAGCGCTTGGGTGACATCCTATCCAACGGCAATTCACGCCTGCCGGAGTAGGGTGAATTAGGCGGCAGGTTTCGTTGCACGTACGAATCCAATTGTCAGGAAATGATCGTCCAATTGTTTGATTTCTTCAAAGCCGGCCTCTTGCAACAATTTTGACAGGTCTTCGATGCCAAATTGAATACCGTGACCGTGATGCAGTACCAGCGAGGTAAAGAATCTCCTTAGGAAGGATGGGCTTGGACGCATCATGTCTGCAATTAACAGCCGCCCGCCTGGTTTGAGCACGCGTCTGATTTCAGCCAGTCCCTTGACCTGCACATGTTCAGGCAGGTGGTGCATCATCAGGCTGGAGGTAACGGCGTCGAAAGTTCTATCGGGGAAAGGCAGGGATTCGATCACGCCCACGCGAAAATCAATCTCCAACCCGGCACGGCTTGCTTTCCGGCGGGCGATATCGATCATCTCCGGTGCGGGGTCAATGCCTGCAGCGTTTCCATTTTCTCCAATCCGGATTTTGGCAGGGATGGTCACGCCGCCCGTGCCGCAGCCGACATCAAGAACATTTTCACCGGACTGAAGCAGAGTATTACCCACAGTCAGGTCACGTAGTCTGCGAGCATGTCCAAGGGTCATGATATTCACCATTAGGTCATAAAATGATGCCCAGGGGACCAGGCGTCCTTCTGTTTGGACCGGGGATTCGTGTTCATGTAACTGTGTGTGCATTTTGACTCTTCCTTGTCGAATATTTATTCATCGGTTTGATCGGTTGGCTCATCAGTGTTGCGGTATCCTATGCAAACGCAGCATGGCCTCCATCATGTTTGGAGCATAAATCACGGCCAACGCGCACAACGCCACCACAACGATCACAATGATTATAACGGTGACTTTTTTGTTCATTTCTTTTGCCTCCAGGTGTTATTCCGCCTTACAAGTATGCGAGCGCTTCGCTAACGGTCAGACGTGAGGCCTGGGATGCAGGCGCCAGAGTGGACAGCGCCGCGCCAAGCACGACCACGACAATCCAGATGAGGATCGCGGGCACTGAGATCTGGAAAGGCAAGTTCACGGGCATTGGCAGATTACCGATCATGACCGCAGTGAGAAGAAGAGCAGGAATAGCCGCGATCACGCAGCTTACCACAGCTATAAAGACACCTTCGAGAACCACGATGCGGCGCACAGTGGCGGCAGGCGCCCCAATGGCGCTCATCACGCCGAACTCGCGTGTTCGCTCAAGTACGTTGGTGCTCATCGTTGAGGTCAGCCCGGCGAACCCAACCACACTGATAGCAATGGAGAGCCCGAGGAAAACCAGGATGAGGGGAAGCATATGGCCGGCGCCGGCGGCTGCGGAACGACTTACAGATGCCGCAGACCGCACCACAATCCCTGCATCCATAAGTGTACGTTCGGCTGCAGTAGCAACAGCTGTTCTCGTTTCCTCGTCGTGAGTATCAGTCACGATGCGGAGCAGATTCGGTTGGCTCACGCCGGTAGCCGCCTCAAAGCCCTCTTCGGTTGTGAAGATGCCTCCGCCATGGCCGCCCACGGACTCGGCGATGCCAACCACCAGCCAACTGGTGATGTGTCCGCCAATCGACAGTTGAATGGTGTCGCCGCTATGAACATCGGGGAAGTCTTCTGTGAGTCCCACCTCACTGATCACGACAGCTCCCCTCTCATTGGGTCGCAGCCAGCGACCTTCCAGGAGGGACGGCGGAGTTATGAGCAAGCTGGCCGAGGGGATGGCGGTCACGGCTATGCTGCCGTGTCCCTGGTCAGGGTAGGTGTGGGTAACGTTGATCTGCTGTCCGGGTGAGATGACGCTCGTTTGTACGGTGCTCCAACCCTCCACGCGAGTCACGTTGGGGATTTCTGCCACCAGTTCTCCCAATGCGACTGCCGAGACCTGATCGGTAACGGCAAGCCGTACATCGACATCCCACCGGCGCAACTCCTTATCTCGGTCCAAAGATGCCTGGAAGCCAGCTATGGTGGACATCCCACCAACGAACACAGTGCCAGCAAAAGCCAGAAGCCCAACAGACAGCAGAAACCGGGCCCGGCGCCGGAAGATGTTACGGAATGCCATCAGCACCGTGCGGTCAAGGCCCTGCAACCGGGCTATCCAGGCCCCGAAGCGAGTCGAGTTGTTCCCGTATTGGTCGACGCCACGGTAGT
>Ga0105091_10001319_pt1 | contig 10789 bp, 9 predicted proteins | sample PPLLak1March2015_FD_87022 | JGI IMG/M metagenome (GOLD analysis project Ga0105091, IMG submission 87022) | Freshwater sediment microbial communities from Prairie Pothole Lake near Jamestown, North Dakota, USA - PPLs Lake P7 Core (1) Depth... | ecosystem: Environmental > Aquatic > Freshwater >... | reverse complement strand
GGGGGCACTGCCCTCGTCCAAAATATCTTTGACAGCCGGCAACGTCCATTCGATCACAGGTCCCCCACTGGTAGTCGTCGGCATGCTCCCCTGTGAGTCTTCCACTCGCGGGATATTCACACTTACCGGCGAGCGTTGCATGGGCGAATACCCGTTGACGCTTACGTTAACGCCATCCGTCTTTGGCTCACGTGGTTTCACTGGGCGCGCCAGCGCCCCCCGGATACGGCTCACCAACGGACCTACCCACTTGAACAAATCACCGATCGAAACATCCAGGGTCAGCGCCAGGCCGATTAACAGCCAGGCGATCATAGCAAGAATGGCTCCCCCTGACCCCAGGCCGAACCATAACATCTGTACGAAAACACTGCCGATATAACCCCCTCCGGCGCCATCGAGTGCAGCCTGCTCGGCCAGGTTCGGCGCTGCGATCAGGGCATGCATCGCCGTCAGCAGCCAGAAAAACAAGAAAACTACGCCAGTGACACGTTCTACTGAAATGGTTGGGACGCTTTCGATATTGCGCAGCACCAACCACACACCGATCACGATCAGGCCGGCAGGCAGGATGTACGCGCCCCAGCCGAATAGCCCTGCCAGAAACTGGATCAGGTTTCCGGTCAGCGCGCTGCGCTGCGCGGAGATCAGGCTTAGCAGCGTGACCAGGCCCACCAAGGCCAGCCCAACACCGATCACATCCAGCTTGCGGTCGATGGAAAGCCTCTGCCACCACGTCGGGACGCGCACAGGCGGTGCAGCCGGCTTTTTTGTTTTCGACCTCTGCGCAGCAGGTTTGGAGCTACCTTTTTTGGGAGTAACCTTCTTACCTTTCGAGCCGCGCTTGGGTGGAGATTTGGGTTTGCTGACAGGCATAGGAACTTCTGATACAAATCACAGATTAACGTAAAAAGATTATAGCACAAATGGTCTGTTTTTCTTTGAGGTACAATTGCCCCATTCTCACGAAGGATAATCAGTGTTCGAAATTCTTTTCCTTGGCACTTCCGCTTCCGCACCCTCTGCCAAGCGTGGTCTTTCAGCCGCCATCGTCAGCCATGACGAATACCGCTTTCTCGTGGATTGCGGGGAAGGCACGCAACGCCAGATCTTGCAATCCGGAGCCGGTTTCAAGCGCCTGACGCGCATCCTGCTGACACACGGGCATCTGGACCATATCTTGGGCTTGGGTGGACTGATGTCCACTTTTTTGCGCTGGGAAGCGATCGACGAGCTGGAAATTTTCGGCGGGCGTTCGGCGCTCGACCGCGTTTATGACTTGTTATACGGCGTTGTTTTGCGCGGCAAACAGCCGCCCATGCCGCTCGCGCTGCACGAGATCAAACCGGGCATCTTCTTTGAGGCTGATGATTTCACGGTTACGGCATTCCCCGTGACGCACCGCGGCCCGGATTGCCTGGGTTATATCTTCGAGACCAAGGCCCGTCGTCCCTTCCTGGCCGAAAAAGCAGACGAACTCGGCGTCCCGTTCGGGCCTGAACGTCGCGATCTGGTCAACGGAAAAACCATTAACGTGGCAGACGGCCGAACAGTCAAACCGGACGATGTACTTGGTCCCTGGCAAAGCGGCACCAAACTGGTCGTGGTAGGCGATACCGGCCGCACCGATGACATTTTCGAATATTGCCGTGACGCAGATGCGCTGGTAATCGAATCAACCTATCTCAATGAAGAAGCGGAGATGGCGCAACAGTTCTCCCATCTCACGGCCCAAAAAGCTGCGGAACTGGCAAAAGCAGCAGGAGTCAAAAAACTGATCCTGACCCATCTCTCGCGCCGTTACCGCGAACGCGATGTGCTGGTTGAAGCGCAGTCTGTCTTCCCGGATGCTGCCGTGGCGCGGGATTTTGACAATTTCCAGATCAAAAGAAATTAAGTGTTGTAACGACTTAAGTCGTTATTTTCTTGGCAAAGAGCGAATAAGTCGCTACTACATGTTTGTAGGTTCTATTGGTATCTTCTCAAAAAGAAGGGGAAATTGAAAAGATATTTTTATAAGTAAAAGGACGCCGAGCGGCGTCCTTTTTGGTACACAATTCAGTAGTATATGATCAGTCACTGGTCATAATGAACAGCGGGGTCATCTCAAAGCTCTTGTAATGCGGGCGCAGTCGTTCGATGTTATAGAAGCGATCTACATTGACCTTTTTCTTGGTACTGGTCACAATGTCGATCGGGATGTTGTCGTAGCGTCCGTTCTTGAGCACCACCAATCGCCCGTGCGTCCTCTTCTGGATCAGGTCCAGCGCCAGGTTCCCGTAGGCCATGGGGACGATAGAGTCGATTGCATCCGGGTCTCCACAGCGGACCAGGTAGCCAAGTTTTTGGTTGACCGTGTCCACTGAGCGGCCATTATTGAATTGGACGCTCAACTCTTTCAATTTTTCTGATACAAGGTCACCAATACCGCCCAGCTTGGCATGACCAAAAGCATCAGTGGTGCGATCTTGAAAGATCATTTCACCGCCTTCGAACATCGCTCCCTCTGAGACCAGCACAACAGAATAATGGCTGGGATTAAATTTGCGGTCGAGCATCAACAGTTCCGCCAGCCGTTCGATGTGGAACTTGTACTCCGGAATAACACAACGATGGGCAGCGCCTGCCATGGTGGGCAGCATGGCTGTGAAGCCAGCATAACGACCAAAGACTTCAAGGACCATCAATCTTTCGTGAGAACCTGCTACGGTACGCAGGCTGTTGGCTATTTCAATTGTGCGCGTGACGCAGGTGCTGAAACCGATGCAGTAGTCGGTGCCGGGCACATCGTTGTCCATGGTCTTTGGAATAGCTACAACTTTGACCCCTTCCTGGTACATGCGGACGCCATAACTGAGCGTATCATCGCCGCCAATGGGGATGAGATAATCGATCCCCACAAAGTCAAGATTCTTCATGATTTCCGGTGTAATGTCATTGACTTCATCCGTGTATATTTCTCGCAGATGCTCGGGCAGGCGATCTTTCTTGATCTTGGCAGGATTCGTGCGGGAAGTGTGCAGAAAGGTTCCCCCCGTACGTCCAGCCCTGTTTACAACCTCTTCAGTCAGTTCCTGGAAGTTTTTGCTGTTATCTGCTTTTTTATCGCGAATGACATCCACCAGGCCAGCCCAGCCACGGCGAATACCGATGACCTTATACCCCTCTCGCAAGGCGCGGATGGTCACGGCTCGAATGGCCGGGTTTAGGCCGGGAACATCGCCACCCCCCGTTAGAATTGCAATCACACCGGGTTTTGCGTTTGACATTGTTGTACCTCCATTCCGGTTTTTGAATTTGTTCTTATCTGAAAATTGCCCTTGGTTGCGAGGAAAGTGGCCACATTTGCTACACCGCCTCGAGCGGATTTTCAAATAGAGTCAATGTAAATGTTGTTGCAAAATTTCAACTTCGAAGAACCAATCGCTAGATCCAGTTTGGCTCTTCGTACGTTCCAAATACTTCCTTCATTACGCCGATGATTTCGCCCAGCGTGGCATAAGCGTGAACAGCCTCCATGATATAGGGCATGGTGTTCTCCGTGCCCTGGCAGGCGATACGCAATTTATCCAACGCCTGGCCGACACGTCCATTATCGCGCGTTTGCCGGACTTCTTCAAGCCTTGAAACCTGGCGCTCGTACCCCTGCGGGTCCATCTCCAGCAGGGGGATGGCCGGCCGCTTGGCCTCGGCATAAGCGTTCACGCCCACGATCTTGCGGACGCCCTCGTCAATTTCGCGCTGATAACGATAAGCGGCATCTGAAATCTCGGATTGGAAGAAGCCTTTGTCGATGGCGGGCAAGACGCCACCCAACTCCTCGATGCGACGGAAATAATCGTAAGCCTGCTGCTCGATGCGGTCTGTCTGGGCCTCGATGAAGAAACTGCCACCGAGCGGATCGATCGTGTTCGCCACCCCGGACTCTTCCGCGATGATTTGTTGCGTGCGCAGCGCAATCGTGACGGCGTGCTGGGAGGGCAGAGCCAGGGCTTCGTCCAGGGAATTGGTGTGCAGGCTCTGGGTCCCGCCCAGAACCGCTGCCAGAGCCTGGATCGCTACGCGGACCACGTTATTCTCCGGCTGCTGTGCGGTCAGCGAGACGCCCGCCGTCTGCGTATGGAAGCGGCACAGCCACGAGCGCGGACTTTTCGCGCCAAAGGTGTCCTTCATCTCGCGCGCCCAGATGCGGCGGGCAGCGCGGTATTTTGCAATTTCTTCGAAGAAGTCGTTGTGCGCATTAAAGAAGAACGACAGGCGCGGAGCGAACGAGTCCACGTCCATGCCGCGCTCGATGCCCCAGCGGACGTATTCCATGCCATCCGAAAGCGTAAACGCCAGTTCCTGCGCCGCGGTGGAACCTGCCTCGCGGATGTGATAACCGCTGATAGAGATGGTATTCCATTGCGGGACGGTATTGGTACCGTGCTCTATCGTATCCACCACCAGCCGCATGGACGGCTCGGGCGGGAAGATATATTCCTTCTGGGCGATGAACTCCTTGAGGATGTCGTTCTGGATGGTGCCGCGCAGCTGGTCCGGGCGCACGCCCTTGTTCTCGGCAGCGGCAATGTACATAGCCCAGATGATGGCTGCGGGCGAGTTGATCGTCATGCTGGACGAGACTTTGTCCAGCGGAATGCCATCCAGCAGGATTTCCATGTCTTTGAGCGAGGAAACTGCTACGCCACACTTGCCGAACTCGCCCAGCGCTTCGGGCTGGTCGGTATCATAGCCCATCAGAGTGGCCAGGTCGAAAGCAATCGAAAGGCCGGTCTGTCCCTGGCCGAGCAGGTATTTGAAGCGCACATTCGTCTCCTCGGCGGTCCCGAAACCGGCGAACATGCGCATGGTCCACAGCTTGCCGCGATGGAGCGTCGGGTGGACTCCGCGCGTATAGGGGTATTCACCCGGGAGCCCCAGGTCGGATGCGTAATCCATATCCGCCACATCCAGCGGGGTGTAGAGTCTCTCGATCGGTTCAGACGAAGTAGTGATAAATTTGTCGCGTCGCTCAGGCATGGACGCGAGTGTTTTTTGCAAGCTGGTCTCTTCCCACTTTTCCAGCGAATCTTTTAGCTCGTCAAGTTTCTTCTTATCATACATTATTCTCTCCTTGGGCGAGTATTTGGGTCCTCCAAGATTGGTCATAAGTGATCCGGATTTTGGGTGTGAGCGTGCGTACGCACGCTCACACCCAAAATCCGTGCATCCTTTGCCAAGGAAATTCCCAAATGACGAATATATGAATTATAGCAGAGCACGGTCTATCATCCACCCTTTGAATTTGGTATACTCACTTTAACCCAACTCGCATAGGTACTTATCTCATGCCTCGTTTTGAAATTGACGTAGATCCCGTAGATCATATTACCGCTGATGCCATCGGCAAACCCGGCCAGCGTGTCTTTTATATCCAGGCCTGGCAGGACCAGCGCACGGTGACTGTATTGATCGAAAAGTTCCAGTTGCAGTCGCTTTCGGTCGGCGTGGAGCAATTCCTGGCCGAAGTTGTCCGCCAGGCTCCCGAACTCGAAGATGTTTCCGGCGACTACATCGAAGACCAGATGCGCATCAACCCGCCCGTGGACCCGCTCTTCCGCGTGGGCGAGGTAGGTCTTGGCTTCGACAAAGACCGCGACCGCGTCGTGCTCCAGACCCGCGAATTGTTGACCGAAGAAGAAGAGCCCGAAACCGCCGCCGTGGTGCGTTTCTGGTGCACGCGCGAGCAGATCCGCAAAATGGCGCGCTGGGGCGCGGAATTGGTCACCCGCGGGCGGCCCACTTGTCCGCAGTGCGGCGCGCCGATGGAGCCAGAAGGTCATTTCTGCCCGAAGAAAAATGGGCACAAGCACTGACCGGAGATCAACGTAGATGAACGGAGAAAAAATCCTGGTTTATCCCTGTTTATCTCGGGTGCATCATGCCCGCCTCACTTGAATCTGCCCTCCAAAACGGTGAACTCGAACTCAAGGGGCAGTTCATGCTGGGTAGCAACTACACTTTTCTCGTCAACGTTCACTACAGCAGGCAGGAACTGCAGGCCGTTTACAAACCGTCTAAAGGGGAGCAGCCGCTGTGGGATTTCCCCGATCAAACCCTTGCACACCGCGAAGTGGCTGCCTATCTCGTCAGCCAGGCGCTCGCTTGGTGCTTTGTTCCCTTCACTACTTTACGTGAGGACGGCCCTCACGGACCCGGTTCCATCCAACAGTACATCGAGTACGATCCCAACTATCACTACTTCAACTTCACAAAAGAAGACAAGGCGCGCTTGCAACCCGTCATGCTCTTCGATTTGCTCTGTAACAACGCCGACCGCAAGGGCAGCCATGTCATCTTCGAAGAAGGGACGGGCAAATTATGGTTGATCGACCACGGGCTTTGTTTTCACGAAGAGGACAAGCTACGGACGGTTATCTGGGACTTCGCCGGTGAGCCAATCCCGGATAATCTGCTCGAACCCCTCGCGCATCTTCAGTTGGACCAAAACCTGCTGGCTGACCTTCAGCCTTATCTCAGCTCCAGGGAAATCTCTGCCCTCCTCGCCCGCGCGAATACTCTGGTTAATACTCGCGTCTTTCCCCATCCACCTGAGTACAGGCGCGCTTATCCTTACCCGCCGGTTTGATAACCTTCCGAAGGTTTGATTATCGGGGCGGCGCCCTCAGGATAAACCTTCGGAAGGTTTACATGGAGAGACTATTATGCACTACAAACTCGCATTCATCGGTTTTGGGAACGTCGCCCAGGCGCTGGCGCAGCTGCTTTTGCGCAAGCGCTGGGAGTTGCAGGAGGACTACGATATTACCTTCAACGTGACCGGGATATCCACCGGGTCGCATGGTATCGCGGTCAACCCGAACGGGATCTCCGTCAATGCGGCATTCGAAGTGCTCAACTCCGAGCGTTCCCTGGACCTGCTCACCGGTGGGTCTATTCCAACCAGGGCCCTCGAATTTCTGGAACGCAGCGAGGCGGATGTGATGTTCGAAAATACCCCGGTCAATCACGCCACCGGCCAGCCCGCCATCGACCACTGCCGCATGGCCCTGGACTTCGGCATGCACGCCATCACCGCCAACAAAGGGACAGTAGTACACGGTTATCGCAAGCTGAGCGAGTTAGCCAGAGCCAAAAACAAAAAATTCCTGTTCGAATCTACCGTGCTGGGCGGCTCACCACTCTTCTCCGTGTTCCGGGAAGCCATGCCCGCTGCAGAGTTGACCTCCTTCGAGGGCATCCTGAACTCGACCACCAACATTATGCTCTCACGCATGGAGCGCGGCGAGACCTTTGACGAAGCAGTCAAGTATTGCCAGGCTATCGGCGTGGCCGAGACCGACCCGTCCGCAGATGTGGACGGCTGGGACGCAGCGATCAAGGTCGCTGCGCTGGTGACTGTGCTGATGGATACCCCGTTCACGCCGCAGCAGGTGGAGCGGATGGGAATCCGGGAGATCACGTCCGAAATGATCGAGCAGGCCAAAGACCGGAAAGAACGCTGGAAACTGGTCTGCAGGGCGGAAAGGGGCGAAGATGCGGTGGTCGCCAGCGTCAAACCGGAACTTGTCCCTATGTCTTCGTCACTGTACGGCATGGAAGACTCGACCAGTGGCGTTACCTTCCGTACCGATGTGCTAGGTGATTTTTCGATCGTCGAGTCTGAACATGAAGGCATGGTGGCAGGACCTATCCCGACGGCGTACGGTCTGTTTGCGGATTTTGTGAACGCGGCCAAAGGAGGCTGAGATGGCGGAGTTTACGCTGAGAGACATTATGCAATTGCTAGGGGGAGGCTGGGGAGAATATGTCAAGCAGTTCAATGCGCTTTCCCCTGATGCGCAGACAGCGTTTCTGCAAAAGGAAGGCTTCGACAGTTTCCACGATCTGCTGGCCCATATCATTGGTTGGTGGGAGGAGGGCCTGTGGATCATCACCGGCATTATGGAGGATCCCAGCTTTACCTGGAAAGAGCGTGAAACAGATGCCTTCAACCTGGAATTGATCGAAAAGTTTCGTTCGTGGAGTGAGCAGGATCTCTTGCTGCATTACGAGAATGTGCGTGAAGCATTGTTGAACCTGGTAGCCGATCTGCCAGAGGATGCACTGACGAACAAAGATATCCGCGAATGGCTGGAAGCGGATGTGATCGAGCATTTGGAAGACCATAGAATTGCATAAACCGAGGGTTGAGTAGCTCTGAGCGGAGCGTAGCTCAGTCGAAGAGCGTATCGAAACCCGATTTGGCAACAGTTGGTCTCCTTGGCCGATGCGGCCAGGATTGAACAGGAAGTCAAGTGTAGCCTCTGTTGGTTTCCCTGGCCCGAACACCAGGACGGGCGATACAGCGGAAGAACACCGCCTACTCAACCAACCATGTAACCGGGAGGGCACAATGGAAGAAAGAGATGTTTTCATCGTATCTGCCGTGCGCACGGCGCTGGGAGTGGGAAAACCGGGTGGGGCCTTGTACGAGTTCCTGCCAGTGGACCTGGCCGCGATGGTCATGCGGGAAGCTGTCTGTCGCGCCGGGGTCGAAATGGAGCGCATTGAAGACGTGCTGTGGGGCTGCGTCACGCCGGTCGGGGACCAGGGCGCGAACATGGCGCGGCTGGCGGCGCTCAAGGCCGGGTTTCCGGTCAAAGTCCCGGCGGTGACCATGAACCGCATGTGCAGTTCCAGCCAGAGCGCGGTCCATTTTGGGGCGCAGGCCATCCTGGCGGGCGACGCGGACCTGGTCGTGGCCGGCGGAACCGAGATGATGTCGCACCAGCCCATCGGCGCGGACTATCCTGCCGAGTGGCCGCAGGATTTCCCCTACAACCTGGTGCATCAGGGCGTCAGCGCCGAGATGATGGCCGAGAAATGGAACCTGACCCGTGATGAAGTGGACGACTTCGCCTACGAGAGTCACATGCGCGCCGGGAACGCCATCCAGAACGGCTATTTCGACGGGCAGATCATGCCGGTCAAGTTATCGAATGGAAGCGAGTTCAAAGTGGACCAGGGCGTGCGCTTCCCACCGGATCGCGAGAAGATGCGCACGTTGAAGACCGTCTTCAAAGCGGACGGCGTGGTCACGGCTGCCAACGCCAGCCAGGTCAGCGACGGGACCGCCGCGCTGGTGCTGGCCTCCCCTGCCGCAGTCGGGCGCTACAACCTGAACCCGCTGGCTCGCATTTTGACTCGCGTGGTGGTCGGCACCGACCCGGTGCTAATGTTGGATGGTCCTATCCCGGCCACGCGCATGATCCTGGAAAAGGCCGGGCTGTCGCTGGAGGATATCGACGTGATCGAAATGAACGAAGCCTTCGCCTGCGTGGTGCTGGGCTGGGCAAAGGAAATCCAGCCTGACATGGCGCGCGTCAACCCTAACGGCGGCGCCATCGCCCACGGACACCCGGTCGGCGCATCGGGCGCCATCTTGATGACCAAGCTGGTCTACGAGTTGCAGCGGCGTAAAGCAAAGTATGGCTTACAGACTATGTGTGCAGGCCATGGCATGGCTACGGCGACGATTGTCGAGAGGGTTTAACTCACCACAAAAGCACAAAGTCACAAAGGTGTATGAAAAATTGCCCCGGGAAAACCTCCGGGGCAATCGATATCAAGCACATTCGTGGTCACGTTTGTGTTATTTGGATTCTTTCTCGAACAACTCCAGGTACTCCCCGTATCCTTCTTCTTCCAACTTTTCCATCGGAATGAAGCGCAGCGAGGCCGAGTTGATGCAATAACGCAGACCGGTCGGAGCAGGGCCGTCCTCGAAGACATGGCCCAGGTGCGAGTCCGCTTGCTTGGAGCGGACTTCAGTGCGGGGCATGAAAAGTTTGAAATCGGTACGTGTTTTCAGGTTTTCATCTTCTAGCGGTTTGGTAAAACTGGGCCAGCCACAGTCCGAGTCGAACTTGTCGAGCGAGCTGAAGAGCGGTTCCCCTGAAACGATGTCGACATACAGACCCGGCTCTTTATGATCCCAGTATTCGTTTTGGAAAGGTCGCTCGGTGGCTTCGTGCTGGGTCACTTCGTACTGCTGGCGAGTCAGTCGCTCGCGCAGTTCCTGATCTGACGGTTTGGTATAAGTTTTCATGACAAACTCCTCTTTACCTGTAAGTACTTATTTGAAGGAACCGCAGATTTGATTCTTACATCCAAATAAAAGCGTAACCTTTTGTTAACATCTTGAGTTTGCAGGGATCCGCGGGGCGTTATCTTTCCTCCGCCGCGCTCAACCTCCACACAGCCAGGACGATAAACAGCACGGCGTATCCTGACAGCGCGGCAGCCGGGAGCAGGACCGAGTCCAAGCCAAAGCCGCGGATGGTGATGTTTTTGAAACCATCCATGGCCCAGGCGACCGGCGAGAGATGACCGATCCTGGCAAAGGTTTCACTGGTCACATCAAGAGAAACCCATGCGCCGCCCAGGCCGGAGAGCACGAACATTGGGATGAGCGAGAATGTGACCGCTTGCTCCTCGCTGCGGGCCAGGACGCCGATCAGCAGCCCCATCGCCGAGATGCACAGCGCAGCACAGAAGGCTACCAGCAAGCTCGCGGCGGGCGCGCGCAGATAATTCACATGCAGGATGAACTGCCCGAAGGACATCAATACCAGGAACTGGGTGAAGATCAGGGAAAAGATCGCTAAATAATGCCCGAGCAGGATGTCGAAGCGCCGCGCGGCGGTGGTCAGCAGCCGTTGCAGCGTGCGCGACTTGCGCTCGGAAACGATGACCTGCGCGGACGTCAGCAGTCCGGCGATGGCAAATTGCAGCATCATCCCCG
>Ga0105091_10001317_pt1 | contig 10805 bp, 9 predicted proteins | sample PPLLak1March2015_FD_87022 | JGI IMG/M metagenome (GOLD analysis project Ga0105091, IMG submission 87022) | Freshwater sediment microbial communities from Prairie Pothole Lake near Jamestown, North Dakota, USA - PPLs Lake P7 Core (1) Depth... | ecosystem: Environmental > Aquatic > Freshwater >... | reverse complement strand
TTTCTACTTGCCTTTGTTCAACGGATGGCTTTAAACCGGCCTGTGAAGGAATAAACCACATTTGTATAAATCTCATGGGGACATCCTTGAGGTTATTGATTTCCGAGTGCCACATTCCGCTGCCAACTGTTGTGTGCTGGACCCATCCTTTTTTTAGAATTCCTCCCTTGCCCTTCTCATCTGCATGGCGAAATTCACCGTCCGCGCAATATGTCACCACCTCTATTTCCCTGTGCGGCTGTAAAGGCCACACGGCGCCGGGTGAAAGCGTATCATCATTAAAAACCCGCAGGCTGCCGAATTGCGTATATTCCCGGTCAAAGTACATATCGAAAGAAAAATGCCATCTTCCCGAAAATGTCCCGTTTTCAATTTCACCTACTGCCCTGTAAATGCTCTCGGCGCTGCGAACTGTAATCGGTTGAATTTTGTTTTTAATTGTCATTGGATTACCTCTTTTTATTTGCCTGTTTTAAAGTTAAATAGTTCTTAGTGCCAATTTTTCATGTGCATGGCATGAGTCCTTAAATAAGAACCTCGCTTGTAAAACTTGTCATAGAAGTCAAGGTCGAGGTGTTGAGCTTGAAGGTACATTATGAGAAACATCGAGGGAACCGTTCCCGGAAACTTGCCGAATGTGTCGAATAGATACTGAGCCTGATGTGCAACGCAATTCCGGAATCGTTCGTCGTGGACCATGGCAGCAGATCGCACTTTGCGGCTGTCTTTCCAGGAACCGGGGGTGTCAGGATGGAAGGGACCGCCGGGGCCGAACTTACGATGACATAGCGTTTCCACCGCTGAACGCATATCCGGATAATGGGGTGGACAGTAGCCCTCCATAACTCCTTTCAAGCCTGTTGGATTCGGATACGGCCAGCGGTCGTTCGAATCATATCGGAATCCCAGGCCCGGCACTTCGGGTTTACCGCTGGCTCCAAACATGGCAAAAGGGTCGACTCCATTAAACATCCATCCCCCGAGCCCCATAGCCTGAAGCATTAAAGCGCCTGCATAGCAGCTTGTTCCAAGTTCAACGGTAAGCTCAGATAAAGACCATTGCTCAACAAAGGTGAGGGGCCAGACATTGGCGGTATCCACTATGTCTGCAAACTGCTCAATGCCGGGAATTGCGCATTTGTTTATATCATCGTAAAGCACCAGACCGTTCTGGAGCATATAACACAAGTTAAGCAGAACATGCTGCGAAAGATCGCCAACAGGAATAACAACCAGAGTTGATGGTTTGTTAAACACCCAGGTATTATGTGCCTCTGTGTAAGGGACTTCTGCGGGAAATTTAAGGCGTCCATTCTGAATCTTGCGCACTCGTTTCCAGTTAGCTTTGACAAATTCCTCAAGGTCCAATGACCCGTCATCTGTCCTGTCCGCGAAAGCGGGAGCATCGCGCATCTCCAGCACATAGACGCCGTCATCGTCTGTAAAGAAGGTCTGGCTCGTCTGGAAACCAGCCGACGATGGAAACACTCGGCCGCCTGCAGACCCGGAGTAATTCGGCAGATGCGGCGCGTATCGGGCTGCACGGTCTATCAAATAGTGCCAGGACGTACCGCCGCCGCATGTCGATACAACCAGCATTTTCTCAAGTTCGGTTAACGGCAGGGCCTTATGGCCTGACTTGTGTGTGAACACCCCGTCCGGGATTTCCGCGCCCATAAAGAATCGGCGGGACTTTCGTCCCAGAAGCGCTTCAATGAGGGGAAAGGACAACATTTCCCGAAAATCCTGGGGGATTGCCGTTTCTCTCATATTTGCTTACTCCTTTTAATCTGCTCTATTTCGACAGAATTTTCCTTACATCAAATATCGACGATGACCTTGAACCCGCCGTAAAGCATACGCTTGACGTCGAAAGGCATCGACTTGGGGTCGCACATTTTCCCCAATCGAGGGTCCTTCATTACTTTGGCGTTGACACTGTCTCGATGAGCCCGCGACTTGAACACGATATATGAGAATACAACCGTTTGGCCGCCTTTGAGCTTCAGCATTTTAGGGAACGGGACTCCCATTTTGATATTGAGGTCATCGCCGACGCATTCCATGTAGCAGAGGGCGCCGTGCTGCCGCCAGATTTTTCCTGCCTTTTGCGCCATCCTGCGGTAGGCAGGGATACTTTTTTTCGGGACAGGCAGGACAAAACCGTCAACGTAACTCATAAACATTCCTTTCAGATTCCGTTTTTATTATGACACTGTAATGTTTTGATTAACACGGAAGAAATTTGTCGGGTCATATTTTTTCTTTATCGCGACAAGCCTTTCGTAATTGTCGCCGTAAGTTGCCCTGATGCGCTGGAGTCCTTCTTCCATCATAAAATTAATATATGCCCCTCCTAAATTATATGGATGCACAGCCTCCCAGTAACTTCTTGCCCAATGCTTTAATGCCCCGGCATTTTCCGGATTAGGGTCGATTCCCGCTATTACCATTGACCAGCTCGCGTTTCTGCAATTCCATGCTGTTTGGTGACTTCCTGTTTGATGCACAGCACCATCTATTGGATAAAGATGCATCAGTGAAAGTTCGCTGGGGCTTTTGGTTGAATATTCAAGGTGTGCGTCGATTGCTTCATCTGGAAGGTCTTTTACAAAATCGCCTTTCCAATACCACTGTAATCCTTTTGGAAAAAGCGGGTCGAACATACTTTGCAGGCCGGGAAAAGGCATAACTTGCATCCAATCCATCAGCGGCCGTGGAAGCTCCTGTCGAATCGGCTTTACAGATTCCTCACCCTTTTGCAGCGGCCCGCAGTAACAGCCGACAAGGAGGCACGTCTTTTTCCCCCAAAGCTCTTGCGGAAAAGGTTTAGTCGAGGGTATAGTCTGTAAGCCGAGAAATGTGCTAAGCTCTACAGGAGCGGCAGGTGAAAACTCCCGATACCATTGCATTATTTTTCGAGCATCTGCAATGTCCCAGAAAATTGGTCCGCCATAAACTTCATTCACGGGGTGAGCTTTATATACGAAGCTTGTTACGACGCCGAAATTCCCGCCGCCCCCTCGCAATGCCCAGAACAGGTCCTCGTATTCAGACCCGTTTGCCGTCACAAAACTGCCGTCCGCCAGCACGACATCTGCTTCGAGCAGATTATCAATTGTCAGCCCATATTTTCGTGTAAGATATCCGTGTCCTCCGCCAAGAGTCAGGCCCGCAATACCGGTTGTAGAAATTACACCCGAAGGCACAGCTAATCCAAATGCATGAGCGGCATGGTCAATATCCCCCTGCGTGCAGCCTGCGCCTGCGCGGACAATTTTTGAAGATAAATCAATGCGAACGCCCTTCATAAGTGACAAATCGATTACCGGCCCGTCATCGCAGCTTCCAAGGCCTGCTCCATTGTGACCGCCTCCCCTTATTGCAGTCAGGAGATGATTTTCCCGGCCGAAATGCACCGCTGAAATTACATCAGCGACATCGCTGCAGCGCGCTATCAAAAGCGGTTTCTTATTAATCATGGCATTATACAGCTTGCGTGCCTGGTCATAGTTAGAATCGCCTTGAAGGATTATTTCACCGCGAAAATTTGTTTTTAATTTTTCAAGATTTATTTGAGCAGCAAAAACCATAAATATGCCCTTTTAAAATTTTTTATCCCAGCCATTTCGGGTTATGCGCAGTGCTGTCAAAATTATCGCTTGTCTTAAACAACTCATATTTCCCGTTAGCTGCTGCTTTTGCAGTCCGCTCCAGCAGATTAGCGACATCATCTTTATTCAGAGGTTGGAATGTCTGGCCGGCATTGATGTCCTGGTCGAGGATTTTCATGCTGTCTATGCCCGTTATTACAACAGAAGCAGGCAGATTCATCGCATAATGCAGACATTCAGCCGGCCTTATAGTTTTACTTTCCAGAATTATCCCGCCGCCCATTGATTTCATCCCAAGGACACCGATGTTATTTTTTACAAGCCGTGGTAAAACTTCCTGCTCAAAGCTGCGAAAATGGGCATCCATAACATTCAGCGGCATCTGCACTGTATCGAATTTGAAATTGTGCTTTTCAGCTATATCCAGCATTCGCAAATGGACCATCGGGTCTTTGTGCCCGGTAAAGCCGATATACCGAATCTTGCCTGCCTGTTTTGCCTCAAGCATTGCCTCGGCTGCGCCTTTTTCAGCGAAAATTCTGTCAGGGTCTTCCAGCCTGATAACCTCGTGAAACTGCATAAGGTCTACATGGTCGGTCTCCAATCGTCGAAGTGATTCATCTATCTGGTGTGCCGCGGACTCTTTTGTTCGCCCGTCAATTTTTGTCATTAGAAATGCTCTTTGGCGATATCCGTCCTTTAAAGCTTTACCCATCCGGATTTCACTTTGGCCGTCATTGTAATCCCAGCAGTTGTCGAGAAAATTGATTCCATTGTCGATGGCACTGCGGATAATTTTGATGCTTTCCTGTTCATCTAATCGTTTAGTTCCAATGTGATAGCCGCCGATTCCCAGTGCGGATACATTTTCGACCGTGCTGCCAAGCGGGCGCCGCGGTATATCCTTTTTTATCTGTGCATAAAGGTTGTGAGGAATATTGGCCAAAATTGACGCTGTTGCCGCTATCTTCAAAAATTCACGCCTATCAATTGTTTGGCGTCTTTTTATTTTCACTCGCATAATTTGCCTCCATTATTTTTGGACCAGTTCCTGAATTTCCTGCGGCTCCTCGCCAAGCCATTTAATATTTTGAGCGGTGCTGTCGAATATCGTTGTAGTTTTGAACGGTTCGTATTCTCCATAAGCGGCCGCTGATGCGGTTTTTGAAAGTAACCGGTTCAGCTCGTCACTGCTTAAGGGATGAAATGAACGGACGGCCTCGAATGCCTGTTCAAGAAATTCCATCCTGTCTATGCCGGTAATGACTACCGATGTCGGCAGATTGAGGGCATAGTGCAGGCATTCAACGGGTGTAACTGTATTTGATTTCAATATTATTCCATTTGCCATCGGCTTCATTCCAAGAATCGCGATACCCTCGTTTACAAGGACAGGCACTACAATCTTTGAGAAACTTCGAAAATGAGCGTCCATCAGATTGAGCGGCATCTGAGCTGTATCAAATTTGAAGCCGTGATTTTTAGCCATTTCGAGCATATATAAGTGTATATGGGGGTCTTTATGTCCTGTGAATCCGATGTACCTGATTTTTCCGGCGTATCGCGCATCAATGAGCGCTTCATTGGCTCCTTCATTGAAAACTCTGTCGGGGTCTTCGAAGCGGATTATTTCATGATGCTGAACCAGGTCAATGCAGTCAACATGCAGCCGCCGAAGGGAATCATCTAACTGGCGTGCGGCCTCTTTTTTTGTCCGGCCGTCTATCTTTGTCATTACAAAGGCCTTTTGCCTGTACCCGTCCCGAAGTGCCTTACCCATGAGGATTTCACAAAGCCCATCATAATAATCCCAGCTGTTATCAAGAAAGTTAATCCCTCCATCAATGGCCGTGCGGATTATTCGAATCGCTGTCTGCTCATCCACATCCTTATCTCCGAGGTGCCATCCGCCAAGTCCTATAGCGGAAACATCTTCTCCGGTCGTTCCTAATTTTCTGTATATCACTTTAAAACCCCCTTTAATTCCGCACTTTGCTCAGAAATTCGTGCTATTGCCGCCCAATCACAATCGCTTAAACCCTGCGCTATTGCGGCCACAAATCTGTCGTGCAGCAGACTTGCTAACGGCATGGGGACAGCAGCTTCTTCCGATCCGGCAATCAAAAGGCGATTGTCCTTAAATCCAAGGCGCAGTTTGAATCCGGCATTTTGAAATTCTTCAGAAACAATCAAATTGCCGTATGTTTGGTAAACAGGAGATTTCATTACAGAACTTGCAATAAAGTCTATAAAAGTCTGTCCACCCAATCCGAATTTACGGACAAAAGCAATGGATTCAGCCATGCTTTCAATGGCCGCCATAATCAAAAAATTTCCGGCCAGCTTTATGACGTTGGCTGTATATGGCTGCTCGCCGGAAATAATCGTTTTTTGTCCGATTGCGTCGAAAAGCGGCTGGCAAAATTTTATCTTTTCGGGAGATCCTCCCGCGATAATGAAGAGCTTTGCGGCTTCCGCGAGTTCCGGCTGCCCGAAGACAGGGGCCGCGATGTAATGCTGCCGCTTTGCATTATGAATCTCCGCCAATCGCTTTGATAAGCTTACACTGATGGTGCTCATTGAAATATGAATCGCTCCTTCACAAAGACTGTTTATACAATTGCCCGGAGCGAAGATTATTTTTTCCAATGCATTGTCATCGGAAAGCATAGTTATAAGAATTTCACAGTCATTTGCTGCCTCGGCCGGGGTTGACGCCGCCTGGGCACCAAACGGCCGCAATTGGTCTGTTTTGCTTCTTGTCCTGTTAAACGCGGTGAGTTTGTGTCCGGCTTTTAACAGGTTTTGCGCTATAGGCATCCCCATATTTCCCAAACCGATAAACCCTATCTTCATTTTATTTTCTCCTTGCTTAGAGGCCGGATTAGATTATCTGACCGGCTGCCGCGAAGAAGGTTTGCTAATCCGCTCCCAAAGTTCCTCTGGTTTTCCTTTTGACAGAAATTCCAGAAGCTGCTGATTGATTTGATTTGCGTGGGTCCACGTTAATCCGTGGGGTCCGCCTTCTATAACAGACAACTTTGCCCCCTTAATCGTTTCGGAAATCCGTTGTCCTGTAATCGATAAAGGCAAAATTCTGTCACTATCTCCATGAATAACAAGCACAGGTATATCTACGCCTTCTAAATCCTGACGGAAATCTGTCTTCCATGCAGAAACGCATTCCAAAAGAGCCGTTTTCGAGGCGTTCATTGCAGCTTCCATATTCGATTGAATCACTTCTTTGCCGATAATATTCGGTGAACTGTTAAGATTGTAAAAATCTGAGAAAAACTGCTGCAGAAACATTGTTTGATTCTCTGTTATAGCTTTTTTTATCCCATTAAAAAAGCCTTCCGCGAAACCGTAAATGTTATCTTCAGTTTTGATTAGATATGGGCCTACCGATGAGATAAAAACAGCCTTGCTGACCCGCCGCGAGCAGTATTTGCCTAAATATCTCGCAACCTCTCCTCCTCCCATCGAAAAACCGACAAGCACAATATCATTGAGATCGAGCTTTGTAATAATTTTATTAAGGTCTTCGGTAAAGGTATCGTAATTGTAATCATTCGCAGGTTTGCTCGATTGTCCAAATCCCCTCCGGTCGTATGCTATGACCCGGTACCCCGCTTTAAGCAGGGCTTCAACCTGTTTTCCCCAAGAGGCACTGCTTAGTGGCCATCCATGAATCAGGATTACAGGCCTTCCTTTTCCCTGGTCTTCATAATATATATTTATTTCACCCGATGTTTGGCTGCCGACGTTTATATAACTCATATAAAACACTCTTAAAAAGATATCTAACGTCGGTTAACACTAACAGAACCGCTGAATAAAGGACGATAAGCAATATACTAATTTTAACTTTCAATATTCTCTAAAATTCATGTCATCGAATTTATGACCTTCCGGTTAAAAAGATGAGTGCTGAATATTCATCGAGTTGGCGTTCTATCTGCTCGGGCAATTCGATAAAGTCCTGGCTTGGAAATTGCCGCCATGAGCCGGCACGTGGAATCTTTATTGGAATAGTCTGTTTCTGATCGGAAAAATTCACTGCAACAACCACCTGGTCCGATTCACCGAAGCTCCTGTGAAAAACGATACATCTTTTCTGCTCATCAACCAACGGCATAGAGAAATTTCCCCTTCTGGCGGATGCCCTTGAACGTCTCAGTTTGCATGCGCTCTTATATGTTTCCAGCACTTTTTCTGTGAGTCCCGATTGTGCCGCTGACCAGTTGATTTTATTTGCCTGAAGAGATTTTTCCAGAGATTCGCCCCATTCCTGGCCCTGGTAAATCATCGGCTCGCCGGGAATCATCATCAGTAAAATGGCTGCCAGCTTCGCTTTTTTCTCTATCGTATTTTCATTGAATCCTCTTTGACGAAGTCCCAGCATAACTCGCAAATCATCATGAGATTCGGCGTAATTGATAACAAATGAAGCTTCGTTGTATCCCTGTTTTGTCGGGTCAAATGCCCAGACCGCTTCCCCGAATCTTGACCAGCTGTATGCCGGATTATCATTTTCCAGCAAAAGTGCCTGTATTGCCATTCGTGACCGCGCATACCATACGGCGTTTAGCCCGCTATTGTTAACAAGCTGCGGGTTTTCAGGGATACACTCACCAATAAAAAATGCATCCGGCTGAATTGCCCTTGCAAGCGTCATTAGACCCGGCAAGCCCCTTCCCTGCTGGTCTGAACCAATTCCGGCGATATAATCATACCTGAATCCATCCACATGATAATTTTCAAGCCAGTACGCCTGAACATCTTTTGCGAACGCATATGTCGGGTCTTTCGAATAATCCAGTGTCGGAAGCGCAAACTGATTTGGCTCGCCAACCCCCGGACCATACCATGGACTTTGGTGATAAGGATACATCCTGTTAAATGGATGCTGATGGCCTGTATGCGTTAAGACTAAATCCAGTAATACTGCAATATTTCTGTGATGAGCGGCATCAACTAAACGGCAAAAATCTTCAGGGGTCCCGTATGCCTGCCGAGGCGCCATCATATAATTGGGTTTGTATCCCCAGTAATCATCCGGGTCACATTCGTTTATGGGCATTAGTTCGATTGCGCTGATGCCGAGCTCCTTTACATGGTCGAGCTTTTCCTCAGCCGCTAAAAAGGTTCCTTCAGGCGTAAAATCTCCTATATGCATCTCGTATATAATAAGGTCTTGAAGGCCTCGCCTCATCCAGTCATCATGCTGCCAATGGTGTGCCTCTTCACCAATTTCAAAATATGCCTTTGGCTCCTGGCCAGGGGCAGTTTTAACCTGCCTTGCATAGGGGTCACATATTACAAGATTATTATCTATAACGAATTGATATTCGTGTGCACCTTTATCTAAATGTATTGCCGTAACCCAGTAGCCGGGTTGAAGCTGCTCGAGCGGTTCGGCGTTTCGGTCCCAGTTATTGAAACTGCCTATCAGATGAACAGAACTTTTTCCGGGCGAATAAATAGCGAATGTTACCAAACTTTCACCATGTTCGACACAGCCCGGCATTATTGTATTAGCAATTATTTCTTGCGTTTTGGAGGCCATATTCCTTCTCCTGTAAAATCCCTTGAGCAATGGCGTTCCCCGATTTTCTGGCCGAAAGGTTTCGTTTCGGTCAAGCCGGGGAACGCCGAAATTGCTCTATCTCGCTTTGCCCCGATGAAAAAAGTATAGATGATTTCATTTTTTGTAAAATAAGGAAAATGCTAAGTTTTTCTCTGCCAATTGCCTATTCTGTTATTTTATTTTGAAGTTTCTTTTCATTATGACCTGACCTGCTGATATGATATTTACTTTGTAATTTCCGTTGCCTTTACCGGCAATTTGCTCGGCAGGAAATTCATAAGTTTGGCATGGCTGATTTGAAACCACGATATCCTGCTCTAAAAAGACAGGGCTATCTTTCTTTCTGCCTGTTATCCTGATTGTGAAATGGTTTTGTGAGGCAGCTTCTGGAAGGCAGATGATTACATATATGCGTTCTGTTTTTTTGAAGTTATTTGTATAATGCCATCGCCCATTAGTTTGCATATCAGCGAGTTTTAAATCCTTTGAGGGATTAATTTTTGCTTCAACAGGAACTACCGCGAAATCAAAAACAAGTTTTCTTGTAACGTCTCGAATCGCCTGCTCCACCGCAAAACCCGGCGGCATAGGCGCATAGCTTTCAGTAACGCCGGTCCCGTTCTCGGATGCCGACCCTATAACATTTCCGTGGGGTATGCTTACAAGCCATGCATTAATATAGATTGTCGCATATGAAATAAATTCATAATAGTAGTCATAATACCCCGGATAATACCAGCAGGGATAAAAACTATAGTCAGGTTCATCAAAGTTATAGAAAGTATCAATTTTTTTTACCAATGGTGTTCCGTAAAAAACGGCATAATGAATCATGTTATTGCCGGTAAATTTATTATGAATTTGAATTGCCTGTGCTTGATTGAATAGGGATGGCGTCTGTCCTTTATTTTTGTTCCGGGGGGACGCCTTAACAATTGAATTACCAAGGACCTGTCCCGCTATGAATGCCTGCATATTGCCGGTTTTACCAAGCTGTTGGGCCAGGGCCTTAAAGTCACTTTCCGGAGGCATCGATTGAGTAGGCTTATTGAGCATAGTTTGTATTTGATCGGGACCGATTACATAATATGTCCGGTTGGCCCCGAGTCCGGCCGCAAGATGACCTGCCGCCATATTGCCCAGCCCTTTTCGAACGCTGTAATTGGCAAAGGGCATTACGCCTACTGTCCTGATATTTGGGTCATAGAATCCGGGATAATGATTGATTACGATTTCTTTGGTGCAGCCGCAAAAAGTTATTGCGGCTGAAATAATTACAATTAAAATTATAAATTTTAAGCTGCGCATATCGGACCTCGTTTCTATTTGCGTTCATAAATATCATCAAAATATTTCTCCGAAATAGCTCTTTTGCTTATTTAAATGGGCTAAATTGCTGTTTGTAAACATTTAGAAGCTAGTTATTTAAAATGCGTTAAAACCAAAATCCATCTTTTAATTGCATTCCAATTAAGTCGCCTCTTTTTTAGTCCGATATATCTTTGCAGTGTCACTACAACTTTAATTTTAAAACTTGAAGAGGATTAATCATGGCTACAATCCTTGTTGTTGAAGATGAAATCGATGTCCAGAGAGTTGTC
>Ga0105091_10001316_pt1 | contig 10806 bp, 13 predicted proteins | sample PPLLak1March2015_FD_87022 | JGI IMG/M metagenome (GOLD analysis project Ga0105091, IMG submission 87022) | Freshwater sediment microbial communities from Prairie Pothole Lake near Jamestown, North Dakota, USA - PPLs Lake P7 Core (1) Depth... | ecosystem: Environmental > Aquatic > Freshwater >... | reverse complement strand
GTTTCAGATACATGCGTTAGAGCGATTTGTGACCTAGGGGGATCGGTTTCGAGCCGAAAAGCCGTTCCGAGCGTCCCACAGGCGTCCCGCAACGTCTGATCAAGCCCGCACGGGAGAAACGCAGCAAATACTGACGATCCTGCGATCCGTCCTACAAGTCCTACATCCCTACAGGTTTTCCCTAAGATGCCAAAAATCGGTACGAATAGAGGGGGGGCAACCCCTCCTCTCTCTATTTAATTACTTATTATATAGATATTGTAGGACTGTAGGACGGAATAGGGGAAAGCGCACACCGGCTTATAACTAAGGCCGCCCCACAGTCTGTAAGGCGCCGTAGGACGCTGCGGGACGGCTTTATATCCCCCTCCCGTGCGCCCTGTCACATCGACGCCACCTCATCGTCTGGGATCGGCTTACCCTTGGACAAGGCTATCGCCTCCTCGGTCGAGGGACGCCAGATGCGCGGCTTGGTTCCGTCTTGCATTCGCTCCTGACGAACGACCCAACCCATAGATTGCAGAATGTCAGTACAGCGCTCCTGATGAGGACGCGGGCGAATATCCTTCTCATCGAAGTGGAGTGCCCCAACGAGAAACTCCCGTATGATGACATACTCCCGTCCTGAGCAATACCTTACCATAGCGTCTGTCCATTCGTCCCGGTTCGCGCGCTGGCTTTGTGCGCTCTTAGAAGCTGCCACCAATTCAGGAGTATCAAGCCAATGCTTCTCGCCTGCCGCCTCCCGTGCGCTCGCCTCTGCCCATAGCTGATCGCGGTTTCCTATTATCCACTCAATATCGATAAGCAAGCACAGCACGGGCCAGAAACGTCGTCCCCCTGTAGGATCATCGATATATATAAGGCTGTTTGTCGTTGCCGCGAACACACACTGTCGAGGATGGGGCGCGTCCCGTCTGTCAAATGGCGCTCGATACTCGTCTACCTGCACCGATATAAAATGCTTTATAGATTCACGATTTGCCTCGCGGAGAGATTTAAGCTCTGACCACTCGACAATCAATTTGCCTGACAGCATCATCAATGTATCCTTGCTGCGAATATCTCCGACGCCATCTTTATACCACTCAGGAAACGGGACCGTTTCTTGCAGGCCTGTCGACTTCAATATCCCTTGCTCGCCTTCGAGCACGAGCATAGTGTCCACCTTCGTTCCCGGCTTCCTGACGCGCCTTACACACGCGATTAGGAACCTGGAGCCGAAGGCACGGTTGAGCGGAGTGTCCTCGGCACCAAATCCCTTTATCAGATATTCATCGAGACGCTTCTTGCCGTCCCACTTCAAACCGTCGAGGTATTCACGGACCGGATGGAAACTATCCTCCCGTGCGACGAACACCATTGACCGGTCTAGGAATTGCTTGGCATTAAGCATTCCGTGTTCAACTTCAAAGTATTCCTCGATTGCGGTATCCCAATGCTCCAGCCAAACGACGGGGAACGGGCCATCGTATTTTACGCGGGGGATCGCCCGAGTAGCCACCACGCGTTGCTTAAAGTCGTCATATCTGATAAGACCTCTAAGGTTGGGGTCGTGTCTGAACAACTCGAGGATTGCGCTAAGAGACGCTTTCGGACGATTACCCCGCCCAGGTTCCGGTTGCCGTGGTGGATCATTAATGTCGTCGTCCATCTTAACCTTTGGCTTGCTCATCGGGCACCTTCCTTCTTCGTGCCTGTGAGCACATCGTTGAAGTCGCCATAGGATTTACTTTCAGGGAAGCAGGATCTGACGACGATGCCTCTAGGTCGCAATCGCTGCCTTGCTTCGAGGATTGCCCGCTTATTTGCGCCGCGTTTGTCGTACTCCCCGAGAAACCAAATCTCCCTATCGAGCGGCAGGACGATCTTTGGAATGTTGCCAGCGCAGTAGCAGGCCCAGACGCTCTCGACGATACCTAGCTGGACAGCTGATAGGCACGTCTCGATACCTTCGCCAATGCCCAGGATACCCTCACCAGTATCGATTAGGGGTATGTGTATCCCGTGCCCCCAGCTGCCGACACAGCTGCGTGACCGGTCATCCCCGTGCTTATTCCGATATATGGCCTTGCCCGTTCCGTCCGGGCGAAGGTAGGTTACTGATGCCATGAGCGGAGTATCGAAGCCCAGTACTGACCCAGCAGCCACCATTACATGGAAGCCTTTATAGTATGGGCAGTACAAGACGTTGTCGGGGACGGGGAGGGTTATGCCGCGTGAGTGAAGATACTTCTCCACCACCGTTCCCTTCCCTGGCTTCGACCTGTCGAGGAGCTTCACCACATCAGGGTCAGGCGTAGTCTTTTCGAGGAATACCGTTCGTTCAGATGCTCGAAATTCCTCTGCTGCGTCAGGATCCAGATCGATGTCGGACATACTCCGTCGTCTGGCGCGTGGGTTAAAGGCGACAGGGGATTTACTAATGACAACACCAATTCTCCTTACCGTGCGGACAAGCGCACCTCTGTCACATTCGCCGAAGCAGTTATAGACGACGTTCTGTATCCGGCCGGTTTCGAGCGTGAAGGCATTTCTGCTGCCGCACGAGGGGCAGTGTCCGCGCCATTTGCCTCCTCCCTCTGGATTTAATCCGAGTATGCTGCCAGCCTCGTCAGCTGTGAGGGGAATATCCGGCGCTTTACCTGCAGCAGCTTTCGGGCTACTCTTCCTAGTCATCGTTTTATTCCTTGCGGTGACAAGGTCTAGTCATACTCCTCGCCACCCAGGGCTAATTTCCTTGGGTGGTTCTTTTTTGGAGAGACGCGACCTAGGGTGGAATCTCTTGGCAAATATATATCAGGTCAGTCTATTGAGGGAATAAGGGTCGGCATTCACGGTCACGTTTGTTGATGCGATCCTTTAGAACGCGCACATACTCCTTCTTCCAGTGAGCGCAGGTCGAATCAAAACGGGTGCCGAGTTCAGCCCACCAACTGATATCGTTCGCCGCGTTGAAGCAGCGTCCCCGGACCCATCTGTCCCTGACTGATTCGGCAGGCGGCCTATTCGATGGTCCCCAGAACCGGCAGGTCAGGCAGACCTTATTGATGTGATCAGGTCTATCCATTATCTCTCTCCTCTCTTTTTCATCGGCACAACCTGAGCTTCCTTCGGCAGCGGATTATTCTTCCTCAGCTCATACGTCAGCATCTGCTGTTCGTGGATTATGTTGAACGCCTTGACGAAGGCGTCGTGGTACACCTGCTGGATGCGAAGTCGCTCCTCCGCACGAGTGAACTCCCTCTCTTTGTCGGGCACATTATCGACAGGCTCGTGCCTCGCTGCCAGAGCACCGTCGAGTGTGCCGTGTTCCTTCGCCAGGGCCGCAGCCTTGTGATCGGACAGTGAGTATATTCTCATGGCCACGCCTCCATCTTCGCCAAGCCCAAGGTCATATTGTTCTTTCCGCCCTGAGCCTCGATGAGCTTAATAAGCTTAGGCTCAGTGATGACGACGGACGACTTTTCATAGTCAATCATGTCCGGTTCGGCTTCGTCAGTAGAGACGACGAGACATATGTCGTGGTCACCGTTGGTAAAGTCGTCTGCCTCGGGGTGCTTAGTCTTGACGGCAAATACCGCGATGACGCGCAGCCCCTGCTTCTCGGCCATGGAATAGGCCGCACCGGTATTCGACGGGCTAGTGCGGTAAAAGCCGACCTTGCCTTTGTCGGGCTTGTGCTGTTCGAAGTCGCCACGGTTCCGAGCGCTGAAATCCGAATGCGCATAGACGCAATCGTATTTGGTGACTGTGTCTGCGGAGCTGTTGACCTTCTTCGGTTTCGGCTCAGCCTTGGCCTTGCGCTTTTCAGCCAGGGCTTCGGGCTGCTCCTCCTCCGGTAGGGCTGAAATCGCCGCCTTGTCGCGCAAGGATATGTCCTCAGCTTCCTTGACCTCATCAATGGCGTGTTTCTTTACCTGCCTGTGCCGTTTCAGGCTCTTAGGTGAGACACCTACTTCAGCAGAGGCATCTTTGATCGTGGTCCCTTCGTTCAAAGGGTCCCCGGACCCTTTGCCGTTTTTTCGATCCCCGCCGTGCGTAAGGTTGGCGAGTTTGTCTGCAATTTCGAGCCTCACTTCAAAGGGAATGCTCCGAAGATTGACGTTGCTGCGGATAACGAACTTGAACGCTTCAGCCTCGGTGCCGATGAACTCCTCATATATCGGAGTGACGCCTGCACGAAGAGCCCATAGCTGACGGTTCTGGCCGTCGAGGACCCACTTCTTTCCTTTCTCATCCTTGATGTAGTAGATCGGCTTCCTCTTATCGAAGCCATTTTCCCTCATATCAGCGACAACCCTTTCATTAATCGCGTCTGGCGTTACGGGGAACATCGCACAGAATTGATGCAGCGGCAGCATTTCCCACTTCGCGGGCTTGGGGGCTTTCACCTTTTTGGGCTTGCTCATGTTGACCTCCGCTTCTTCTCGGCGGGGACGCTCGGTGCTGCGTCAGGCAGCGGGGAAAACTTCTTCTGCTGCCTCGGACGTAGCTCGTGCAGAGGAGTATGGTGGGGGCCGCCCGTGTACGGATGAGCCTCCAGATAATCATCAATTGACTTCCGGTTGATGAGTGTCTTCTTTCCAAACTTCCTTACCTGAAGCAAATGCATTCGCCGGTACAGATGTGCGAGCCTACAGCGCAAATACTCGCAAGCCTCCGTCGTCGTTAGCCACGGTGATTCATTGATATTTGCCATGAGTCATCCCTTCCGATTTGTCGTCGAATTGTGGGTTGCTTTGTCGTTCTAAAGACGACTGGCGCTCATGGTCGCCAAATTGAAGGGCCTAGGCCGGATATACCGGGCGAGCAAACGCTCCCTTCGTGCGGAGAGTATAGATCGAAAGGCGAACCATAAAAAGAGAAAATATAGGCCCGTCGCGCGGCGAGATTATCGAGGCGAGATAGCCCGCGCCCATTCTGCCATTAGCGTACGGCGCAAATCGAATAGGTCGGATCTGAAGTATGCTCCCTCGACGCCAGCGACAACATGGGCCAGGGCAGCCTCCGCCAATTCGCGTGGCTTGCCCGTCTCCCCGCACCAATCGCGGAAGGAGGAGCGAAACCCATGGACGGTATAATCCGGTGCCATATTACGGATGACCATCGCCATCATCATATTGCTGGCTGGCCTGTCGCCCCTTCGTCCGGGGAAGATGAATGAAGAATGACGTACCTGGGCAAGCTGGTCGAGGATCTGAAGCGCGCGGGGAGAGAGGGGCACACGGTGTTCCCGGTGCGACTTCATTCGCTCGGCAGGGACGATCCACCGGGCATTCGCCAAATCGATTTCGTCCCAGCGCGCCTCGATAGCCTCTGTCGTGCGAGCGGCAGTCAGGATGGTAAACTCCAACGCCAGCGCGCCTAGCTCCTCCGTGCGCCGACGCAGCGCCTTGACGAAAGAGGGGAGAGACTTCCACGGCATCGACGCATGGTGAGCCTGCGGCTTGCGGGCCACGCCTAATGCGGCCTTCATCGCCTGCGGCCTAGCCGGATTATTATCATCCCGCAGTCCCCGTGCAGCTGCGGCGTCTAGGACTGCCTCGATACGTCCCCGGACCTTTCGAGCGGTAGGGTGCTTCGCCTTCCAGATCGGCTCGAGGATTTCAATCATGTGCGATTTGCCGACCTGCGAAATTGGGACGGCTCCAATCTTCGGATAAGCGTAGCTCTCCAGCGTCGAGCGCCATTGCTTATTGTGCTTCGCGTTACGGCTCTCGGGGCGGTTCTTCAGGAACGTCTCAGACGCTTCCTTGAAGGTGACCGACTGCGATGCCTTGATCTTCGCCTCTAGGGCGAGACGGTCACGCTCAATAATCGGATCGTCCCCAGCAGCGAGCGTCCGGCGCGACGCATCGGCCATCGCTCGGGCATCGGCCAGCCCCATCGCACGGAGGGAACCTAGGCCCATGTAGGTTCGCTTGCCGTCGCGTTCGTAGCGGAACACCCAGGATGCCGTACCTCCGGGCGCGACCACAAGGTACAATCCCCCTCCGTCGATGTACTTCCCTGCCTTGACGCTTCCCCCGGCGACACGCGTTACAAACAACGCCTTCAGCTTCCCGTATCCCTTCACCGTACCCTCCGATCTATCCCCCTTTGGTGCCGGATGTTAGGAGACGTAGGCGGACTGTGGGAACGAAAAAGGCGAGTAAAATCAGGCCCAAGGCGGGGGATAAGGTCGGCAGGAGAAGAGGGGGAGGGTAGGGCTGGCGGACCCGGCGAGAACCGAAGAGGTTTCTAAAACGCAAGTGGGCCAGCGTTATATTTATCAGCCGACGTTCTATCCCCCGCCTTATCCCCCTTCCATCGGAGGTTGTCGGATAGGTAGGGAGACGCTGGGAGCGGATTAACGCTAGGGCCGGAATTCGGGCCGTAGGGCGCGACGGCGGGGCGGGCGGTATCGGAGGGTAGGCGGGGGCGGGGAACCGCCTAGGCGGGGGGATTTCCGGGGTTGCCGGACGGGCTGCGCCGGTCCGTCGAGCGGGGGAGGAGGCGGGACGGGCGCGCAAAACGATAGTATCCCAACAACCCGTACACCGGTCACTGTGGGGAAAGGAGACAACCAATGGCGAAGGGTCTTTTGGGTTTCGCGCCGAAGGACATGGGCGATGACGAACAAACGATTGCTGACGGCTATCGCAGTTCATGGAAGGTGTCGATTGTCGCTGCTGCGATCATTGGGGCTGCCACCTACTACGGGGAGGTCAAGCACGTCGTGGCGGCAGGCGCGTTTATAACTTTCGTAGCTGTGACGGCAGCAGAAGGTAGGCTTTATGACCTCTGCATTCGCTTGCGCCGCACCAATGAACTACTCCGAGCCAAGGCTTCTGAAAGGGAGGGCAACTGAGGTCCCCTCACTCTGGGACGGAGCCTAGTGATGCGTCGGCGTCTCGCCCGCAGCACGATACGCGATAGCCTCCAGGTCGTTCGCGAACAGGAAGGCGCAGGCGGAAGAGAACCAGGGATAAGGATCGGGCTGCCCCGTCTTGTGCGCCGCTACGGCGATATTAATGTGCAGTAGTACGGCGGCATCGATATTGTCGCGCGACGGCGGAGGGTCCGCGTCGGGCATGTGCTTCGCGAACAGTGCGATAAAATAATCCCGCACTTCGTGGTGCTCGCTGCCGTCGTCGTTCGCTGGCTCTGCGCCGGGGAAGCCGGTAATGGTCACCATTCTCGGAGGCTTGGTCATTTGTCGTCTCCTTCTTCAAAGGCTCTATAGAGCCCTTGGGTTAAACCTTCTTGCCCGGATCCACGACGGCTCCTCCACTCGCTGGCGTGCTCGCTGGCGGCTGGAGAATGTCGCCATCGGACACGGGATCGAAACCTTCCATCTCACGTATCTCGTTAGCAGTGAGGATACCGGCGAAGCGCGCCATGCTGTTACCCTTCCATCGAGCCTCGAAGTCTGCCCGGTTGAGATAGGACAGATCGAAGATGAGGCGATACTCGGGGGAGAGGACGCTGCGCTGAAACTCCTGGCTTATCCGGGTTGTCCAAGGGCCGATACAGTGAGTGGCGAAGAAGCGCGCAGCCGTCTCGGAATTGGTCATTGTTGAATGCGAGTAATCCCCGATAATCGGGGGAGGGACGTTGTATATGCGGGCTATCTCCTGCACGCCAAATACCTTTGTCGCCAGTAGCTCGGCATCTTCGGGGGAGAGCGACATAGCCTGAAAGCTCAGGCCTTCGCCTAGCACAGCGATCTTGCCGGTGCGGCCACCTGAGTAGGAATTATCCCAATCGTTCCTTAGACGCGCTGCCGTCTCGTCATGGATACGCTGCGGTGCAGTGAGAATGCCGCCCGGACGGGAGGCGTTGCCGTAGAAGGTTTGGCTATTCTGCTGGACGTTGATGGCGTCGTTGACGGCTCCCTTAGCGCGCATGAGAGGAGACTTACCAAAGTATGTATCGTCGGATCGTGCCTTAAGGTGAACGACCTCATCGTTCAGCAGCCTCTCGCGCAGGCCAGTGTAAGGCAGGACGGCGTTGAAGAATAGCTGGCCTGTTGGCGAGACGAACGGCGCAGCGAGAGCCCATGGTATCGAGGCGAGCGCGGTCAGCTGCCCCCTGCTGCCCGTGATAATCCTTGCTAGACCGTTGCCGCGTAGGAGCACATTCCCCATGAGCGTCTCGATAAAATCACTCCATGACTCCCGTTCGTTAACCCCCTTAAGGATCATGGCATTGAGGGGATGCGTCGGCGCAGCGATCATGCGTTGCTGGCTGTCATCGAAGCGATAGACCGCGGCTGGGAGGGAGGTTATTGCGCCGCTGATAGCAGAGACGCAGGCGACAACAGCCGACAAATTCTCGATAGCCTCAGGGGAGAGATAATAGTTGCCAGGTATAAGCGACCAATCGGACGACGTTGACGAGAGCGGAATAGGAATGTGTTGCGGGATCGGCGCTGTGCCTTCCGCACGGGCAAGCGTTGGCGGTATCGGATCTGGGCGAGGAGCCTTCGCACGGAACAGGGACAACATATCTAATCACTCCACATAATAATGATTGGGCGGAACTGGATGGGCGTCGTTGGCGCCAACCCAGATGAGAGACGAAAGGCTGTCGCCCCTATCCAATTCCGCCCTTCCCCAGACGCGGGGTTACTTGGCCCTGCTGTTGCTGTTGCCGTCCCTGTTGCTGCTGTTGCCATTGGTCATAGTCCCCAACGGAGCGGGCGCGGTATAGAGCAGGCCAGTGATCTTGGTAAAAGCCTTGGGGCGCAGCACGGCAGTATCGAGCCGCATATACGCTCGGATAAGCACCTCACCTTTCGACAGCGCATCGGCACCAACGCGCGTCGTCTCAATCGTCATCCCTTCGCGCATGCCGTATACAGCCTGGTCAAATTGGCCAACAAGCGAGTTGCCTGCGGCTAGGCCAGTGGTGACGAGGCGAGTAAGGTCGTCATAATCGGGAGGCGGCACAAGCGTCGTCTGATCCCCTGCCAATCCGGTCTTAAGATGGCGAAGGCGATTGGCCGTATCAGGATGATCGATAACGGCGTTGGGCTCGAGGTTTGCAACCTCGATAAGGTTAATGGCATCGAGCCACGGATCGTAATTGGCGAATGCGCCGACAGCTGCGATCGCGTTGATGCCAGGCCAGTTGAGGATGCCGAGCGGATTGTCGTGTGTTGCGTCGACAACGCCATCGCCCGATAGCATTGCCTGATCGATCGCAACGGCCATCGACTGTGTGAGGGAGGCGACAATCATTTCGGATGCCATCGGGCTATCCGCGATAAGCTCGATGGAGGCACGGGCGATAACGCCAATCGTCTTAGCCTTCAGATCTATCTCCCCGAATACAACATCGCTCTCGGGGAAGGCGACGTGCTCAGGACGGAACGCAGGCACAACGTCCCCATCGATCTTGGCGATGCGAAGGGTTTGTGTGCCCATGGGGATCGTACCCACGCCAGCCTCGATAGAGACGGACTTGGAGCGGACCATATCGAGCCACATAGCGCTCAGCTCAGTGGGGACGGTGTAGCCTCCTCCAGGGAGGGTGCCGGTGCCCATCGCCCTTTGCTCAAATGCGGCTTCTCGCCAGTCGCCCGTGACGATGCCTTTGATCGCCCTGGCGAAGGAGAACGGCTCAACGGAGGTACGGGGGAACCGGTCAGCAAGCTTCATATCCCTGTTGAGGATAGGATGACGGTGGCCCTGATCATCGATGGCGGTGCGTACGGGAAGAGCAGAGGTGCGTGTAAACTCCTCACGCTCTACAGTGCTGGTGATATTGGCGTCGATTGCGGCGAGCTTCGCCTTAGTATCGTCCCATGCCTTCTGCTCATCTGGGGAGAATACCCTGTTGTCGCTGTCTGCTACCTTGCCGAGATTGGCGAGGGTATCGAGCAGCGAGGCGCGCTCAGCCTTCAGTTTATCGGAGAGCCTCATGATTTGACCTTCATGCGAGTGTGGATTGTGGCTACCCTCAGCATATCGCCAAGGGAGAGGACAGGCCTTCGGTCTGGGATAGCGTCCCGTGGCGGAGGCTCCTTGAAGATTGAGGCCAGCGTATAGAAGAAGGCTGTGCCAACAACCGATACGTCTACCCTGCTGGCAGGAGGCACCGTCGCGTGCTCACTGTCGGAGGGATAGGCGAATTCAAGAATGAGAATACAATCAGCGTCCGAGGGACCGACAGCGAGCCGAATCATGGCCTGCCTAGTCGGCTTATAGAGGTGGAAGGTGAAGCCTATCTCGTTTGATTCCATAAGCATGGGGAGAGGCAGGCGCGCTTCCTTGATTTGCTTGAGAGGGAGACGGCCCATCTGATCGATAAGGAGGGGGGAGGAAGCCAACTCAATAATACGGTCTAGGGCAGATCCTAGGGTTAGCCCCTTATCATCGAGCGGCGCACAGACAGGTACGGAGAGGAAGAGCTTTGACCGGAACGCTTTGGAGAGAGGTATATTCAACAGGATAGGAACCTCGTCACGCACCTTATTGCCGACGGTTCCTATAAAGCCGATGGCTGATAGGAGTATGGCTGTCGCGTCTCGTGGCGTAAATGGGCGGGCGATTATCGGAGGGATCACCTTGTTTGAGACGAGAAAGCTCGTGTAGCTATAGAGGGGCGACGTGCGGGCATAACCACTTGGACCGGGCAGCCCGAGAAGGTCGGCCATCGCTTCAGTTACTTCGGCATGTCGCGCCACGTATCGCCTCCCCGCCAGATCCTAGTTAAATCGTCCCGTCGGAACGATTTAGAATTGCCACAGATAATTATCCGCCAGCTGAAGGAGGGAGGCGAGGCTAATTATATTTGCGATACTGCATTTTTGCAGGG
>Ga0105091_10001315_pt1 | contig 10811 bp, 7 predicted proteins | sample PPLLak1March2015_FD_87022 | JGI IMG/M metagenome (GOLD analysis project Ga0105091, IMG submission 87022) | Freshwater sediment microbial communities from Prairie Pothole Lake near Jamestown, North Dakota, USA - PPLs Lake P7 Core (1) Depth... | ecosystem: Environmental > Aquatic > Freshwater >... | reverse complement strand
TTGGCGTAAGCACATCCACCCTCTAATTAAGAATTGGATTACCTTTTGCTGTAAAAAGCAATTGCTGGAATTCGGCTATCAACTTTAGGTTGTCATTCCACTGGGACACGGATCGGCTTCACGCCGTTACTTCAGTCAGAACGCTTGCTCAGGATGATTTGTTATATGATCATTAGTCACAAAAACAAGTATTTGTTTCTAGAAATCCCACAAACTGCTTCAGTAGCCATCAGCCATGAGCTTTGTAATCATTATGCTGGCGAGAAAATCCTTGAGAAACATAGCTTTTACTCCGATTTCTTAAAAATTGCAACTCCGGAGGAGAAGAATTACTTCGTCTTCGCCGGCATCCGCAATCCCTTGGACGATATTGTCACCTGGTACTACAAATTGAAAACAAATTATGCGCAAGAATTTACAGATCCTAGCAAGCGAAAGAAAATCAAGTTAATCCGTAAACTCATTGGGACAAGAATGTTTGAGGAAATTCATCATCAGAACATGGATTTTCGAACCTTCTTTATGAAATACTACAAAATCCCTTATAACAATTTCTCGAGCCTGATCCCTGATCGCTATGACTATCTGATCCGCTTTGAGAATTTACAAGCAGACTTTGCCAGAGTGCTTCAGATGCTGGGACTAGAACCAATCAGGCCTCTGCCGGTCAAAAATCCAACCAAAGAACGAAGTAAGGATTTCTGGTCTTACTATTGCGACGAGATGATCCCGAGGGCGAAAAGAGTGTTCGGGCCTTTTATGAAACAATGGGGCTACGAATTTCCCCCCGAATGGGGTGATTATTCGCTCAATTGGCGCGATCAGGCTGAGTATGAGTTTTTTAGTTTGATGCGAAAAGTCAAGTGGAAATATTTACGGTTTTTGCAATAAGAGGAATAGTAAAGATGATTTTTAATTATAAGCATAAGTAGTTACTGATAGAAATCCCACATACAAAGATCTCTCTTATTATATGGATAAAGTAGAAAACATTCGCACCAACCAAACTTCTCCCGCCTCTTTTGAGCGAAATTTGCTCAGCGTTGCAAAAGGTGGAGGCATTGTTTATGGAGGGAAGTTATTTTTAACCCTTTCCCGGCTCGTCACGGTTATTCTGCTCGCTCGGCTTTTAAGCGCGGAGCAGTATGGCCTCTACAACGTGGCGCTCAGCACAGCGAGCATCGCCATAGGCATTGCCATACTTGGACTGGATTCTGCCCTGGTACGTTATATCGCGATCGCAGCCAGCCGGCGGGATGAGGCAGGAGTGTGGGGAACGCTTCAGGTGGGTATTGGATTATCCGTCCTACTCAGTGTGTTAACAGCAACGGGCTTGTTTGCATTAGCATATCCGATCGCAATTCAAGTCTTCGATAGACCCGAGTTAGCTCCTCTACTGCAGCTCGTAAGCCTGATTGTTCCTTTTCTGGTCTTAAGTGATGTCCTGGCAGGTGCTACACGCGGCTTCAAGAAAATGCACCACATGGTGATAGCCCAGAATATTGCTCAACCAGTGATCCGTTTAATCTTAATAATCATATTGAGCTTTACTGGCATGAACCCGGCCAAGGCAATCCTCACGTTCGGATTGGCAGACGGTTTTGCTTCCATCTTCCTCCTGTATTTTTTGCATAAGCAATTCTCGTTGAAGCGACAGCTAGGCGTCAGTAGAGGAGATATACGCACAATTTTAGGTTTTTCCCTGCCTCTTTGGTTGGCTCAATTGATGGTAACTTTTCGGGGAAATGTCCAGACTATTTTATTGGGCTCATTAAGTACAATTCAAAATGTGGGGATATTTAGTGTTGTAAATCAAGTAAACGTGCTTGGTCAAATGCTTCACGGCTCGATCACAGAAGCTGCCAGGCCACTGATTGCAGAGCTCCACGATCGCGGTGATCACGAGCAGATGGGTCGCCTGTATCAGACCACCACGAAGTGGATTCTGATCGTTAATTTTCCTGTATTTCTGATCATGGTGCTGTTTCCCGTGCCGATCCTGTCTATTTTTGGGAAAAGCTTCGTCTACGGAGCCAGCGCCTTATCGATCTTGGCCTTCGCAAATCTGGTCAATATCGGAACCGGAATGTGTGCCGCAATTATCGACATGACAGGTTATTCAAAATTGAAATTGTTGAACACGTTTATTAGAATGATCTGCTCAATAGGCTTTAGTTTTGTGTTCATCTCCCTTTGGGGCATTATTGGCGCCGCGGTTGCTGCATTATGTGTTGAAATTATCGTCAATTTGATCATCCTGCTAGAGATTTGGATCCTGTTTCATATACTTCCCTACAACAAAACTTTCATTAAGACACTCTTGGCCGGTGCAGCAGCATTTACTGCGGCTTTTACGATAAACCAAATACTGCCGGTTCAAGAGAAATTATTTTATACCGGTATAAGTCTACTTGTTATGATTGCCGTTTACGTAAGCGTGAGCCTTAGTTTGGGATTGGCTCCAGAGGACCGGTTGATACTCTCCCGACTTCAGAGAAGGTTCAGTACTTTCGTTAGCCGAATTTGAACAGATTAAAAAGCAATGATTTCTTTACGAGATTTCCTCACACTTTCCCGGTATAGGTCAAGGGTGCCAATAGCTGGTCCCTCCCTGGTTTTCGTGTTGCTTGGGCTTGTCCTGGGAGTCATTTCTGCTAGTTTACTCGTTTCGGGCCGATGGCAACTCGCCTTTGGGCTGGTTTTCATCCTACCCGCGGCTATTCTATTATTCAGATATCCTATTATTGCAGTAATGATCTGGCTGCTTCTCGACCCATTTTTAATGACAACACCTACGATGTCTGGGCGCATGGTGTACTGGATGGTCCATCGCGCGCTGCCACCCGTTGCTGTGGGAGTACTGGCCATCGGCTATCTCATGAGGATACGGAAATTTCCCCAACTTGGTCTGGCTGAGCTTGCCATGCTCGGATATGTCTGTGCAAGTCTGTTCTCCATTGCCCTCTATAACAAGACCCCTCAGTCCACAGCTTACCTTTTTTATGACCGCGTCGTCAGCCCCATGTTCCTATACTTGATTATCCGCTTATCCATGCCAGGTGAAAAAGAGCTCAAACAGCTTGTGCCAGCCATCTTTTTCCTGGGGGTTACTCAAGCATCGATCGGCATTCTCTCCTGGCTAGCACCTCAATTCCTACCTCAAGAGTGGCTGCGTCTGGAAGATCAACGAACAACCGGATCGCTGGTCACACCAAGCGTCTTTACATCGGCAATGGTCTTTGCGGGTTTACTTCTCCTGCATTCGGCATTCGATCGCAAACCTGGCCTAATTCGCACAATCTATCTCTGCGTTTTCTCTCTCTCTATCTTCTGTATATTTATTTCATTTTCACGTGCGAGCTGGTTAGCGGGTATCCTCGTTCTTTTAGGATTAATTTATCTATACCCGAAGTTTATGCTACGGTGGGCCCTCGTTGTTGTCCCTACAGCTATTCTTATTGTAGGAACTCTCTTTGTTGGTTATTTTTATGATCCTTCCGAACGTCTCAACGAACGAGATTCCGCGCTGAGCCGCTTGCCAACTGTATTGGCTGCTTACCGTATGTTTGAGGCGAAACCAGTCCTCGGCTGGGGTTATGGTAACTTCAGTTATTACGACCGGCCTTTCCAAGAACGGGTGAGGGACCTCGTAGACGCTCGGAGAGATACTGCTTCTCACAACCTGTACTTAACTACCTTAGCTGAACAGGGGATCCTTGGTCTTACACTCTTCTTGACCCCGGTCATATGGTGGCTTTTCGAGACGATCAGAATGAAACATCAAATACCAGCGGAGGGCTTCTGGAATAAGAAACTATTATTCCTATTATGGTTGGTTATTCTCAATCATCTGATTGTAAATAACTTCTCACAGATGTGGATCGGATTCGGGTATGGAATGTGGTGGTTAACCCTTGGATTGATTGCAAACCTTCTTACTAAGAACACAGCCAACACCTTATCTGATGAGACATATTCCTCCAACCCACTCCCGTCTGGGATGCATAGAAGATCTCAATTGATTCATCAAACCTTTGGAAAAGAGGCTAGAAAATACTCGATGAACAATCACTCGTATTATCTAAATCGGCCAGTTTTTATCAGCGGCTTCCATAAGTCCGGAACTACCCTTCTTTTATCCCTTCTGGATGGACATCCCCAACTGGTTGTATTTCCGGAAGAACTTCATTTTTTCAAGAACGTATTGTTTGAGCGAGACAAAGCAAAAGCGATTAAAGAGAAGACTGGATTTAAGATGTTCTTGTCCAATTGGGATAGTCAAATGTGGTCCCAGGGTGTAGCGAATTTCCGAGAAGGATATCCTGAGTTTGACAGCAATAAATTAAATCAATTGGTCGAGAAGGCTATCCAGGTTCACAAATCAGACAAAGATTTACTGCTTCGACTGATCAAAGCGTTTGCCGTGGCTGATCACGTTGACCCCGCTGGCAAGCTTCATTGGGTTTCGAAGACCCCACGTGACGAGATGTTCTTCCCTGTAATGCGAAAAATGTTTGGTAATGACTTCAAACTCGTTTATATTGTCAGAGATCCCAGGGATGTTTATCACAGTATTTCTAAGAGAAAAGAGATCGAGGGGAAACAAAGTATTCGAAATCATAAAGGCTTAATCACATTTTCTGTCTACTGGAAAACTCAAATCAACAGGGTTATTTCCTATCAGAAAAAGCACAAGAACATCGGTATTTTCCATTTTGAAGACCTGTTGATAAACACAGAGAATACTCTGAGAGAGCTATGCGAATTTCTGCAAATTGATTATTCCAAAGAGCTTTTACAATCGACACGGCACGGGAAGCGATGGAGAGGGAATTCCGTTTTTTCGAAAGGCTTTGAAGGACTTTCCCAGGAACCAATTGGACGTTTTCGAGAGTACATGGATCCAGAATTAAGGGCTCTCCTAGAACGTTTCCTATCCAAAGAGTTAATCGCATTGGGTTACGATGATCCTGATTCATTGCAGGCTATTCAAATGAATAGCTACCAATTACCTTGGTTTGATTACTGGAAATTTTATTTAAAAATCCAAAGGTGGTACTTCTTTAGACAGTACTATACCGCTTTTCGCTATAGTTTTTCATCATTTCATTAGTTGACTGGATACGATTTACTGAAAGAAAGATTTGAAGGTTAATGACAAATCAAAAAATTGCTTTGGTTCGAATGTGGCCTAATCCACCAATTGCCAGAAGCGTAGCACAACTCCTTATGAATCATTTCCCTGATTATCAGGTAGATATTTTTGATGTGGATAGGCTCTTAGAAAACCGTCCTGACATTTCACTTGTCAATGCGTTTTTCGTTCTAAAACAATATGGCATGAACAGCCTTACTGGCCCCAAGCAATACAGAGCCAGATCTTTGAAAACAACTTTTTTTTTCCACAAGGCGAAGGAGATCATTTCAGAACAGTTGTGCAAAAACCATTATGCCTTCTCCTTCCAATTACAGTCTCTGGTAGATGCCAGCACGCACGGGTTACCCCATTTTGTCTATACGGATAATACTATGTTGGCTAATCTCGATTATCCTGGTTTTGATCGAAGACAGCTAGCCACTGAGGAGTGGATCCGCCTGGAAAAAACTATATATCAGAACGCGACCCTCATTTTTACTCGTAGCCAAAATATTTCAAGATCAATTATAGAAATTTATCAGTGCGAACCACAAAAGGTAATTTGTGTTTATGCTGGCAGTAATGCACAGATCTTTGAGAGCGGACTCGATGACCGGCGTTACGAGCGCAAGAATATCCTGTTTGTGGGCAAGGATTGGGAGCGGAAGGGTGGCCCTGAATTGGTTGAAGCATTTAAGATTGTCCTTACTACTTATCCGGATGCACACCTGACGATTGTAGGTTGTTCGCCGCAGGTGAATGTCCCGAACTGCCAGGTGGTTGGTCCAATCCCATTAGAGCAGATCCATCAGTATTACATCAATGCCTCCGTGTTTTGCCTGCCTACCAGGTTGGAGCCATTTGGGGTCGTCTTTGTAGAGGCCCAGTCTTATAAGCTACCTGTCGTCGCGACTTCAATAGGGGCAATACCAGATTTTCTCATCAATCAGCATAACGGCTATTTGGTTATGCCTAACGATATCGAAGCGCTCGCCAAGGCACTTTGCGACTTGGTCGGCGATCCTGAGAAATGTCGCGCTTTTGGTGAAAACGGCTATCGCTTGACGAAAGAACGATACAACTGGGATAAGGTCGGCGCGCGAATGCGACAGCATATTCAGCCATATTTGATCAGGAACGTAGAACGAATTGATCAATGATTGATGACGTTGCCTTGCGCAAGTTAATTCACAGAAAGAAATTATCATACAAAAACATGATTAAGGAGAAACAATGTTGAATTTGAAAGCGAGACTCATTACCCCACATGCGGGGGAGCTGGTGAATCTCGTCGTGAACGAGTGGGACCGTGAAGAACTGCTTGCTCGCGCGCCCAAGCTGCCATCTATCAAGATTACCATGCGCAATCTTTGTGACCTTGAATTGCTTGCTACAGGTGGCTTTTCACCGCTGACAACCTTTATGGGGAAAGCAGATTATGAGCGGGTTCTGCATGAAATGCGCCTAGCAGATGGGACACTCTGGCCGCTTCCCATTACATTGACGGCTGATCCGAGAGAATTGCCGACGGTCGGCGAAGACATTGTTCTGCGCAACAGCAATAACGACATGATCGCGATCGTGACCCTCGCTGAGGTCTATCCTTGGGACCCAGCCACTGAAGCTATGTTGGCTTATGGCTCCAGAGATCCTTACCATCCAATGGTTTCAGAAATGGAACGCTGGGGGAAGGTCTGTATTTCAGGTCCGATCAAGGTGGTGAACCTGCCAAAGTATTATGACTTTGTAGAACTGCGGCGCACACCCGCACAAGTACGTGCGCTGCTGGAGGAGATGGGTCATGATAACGTTGTCGCGTTTCAGACGCGCAATCCTCTGCACCGTATTCACGAAGAATTGACTAAACGCGCCGCGGCGGAGGTGGAAGGGTCTCTGCTCATCCATCCGGTTGTAGGGATGACCAAACCCGGCGATGTGGACCACTACACCCGTGTCCGCACTTATAAAGCATTAGTCGAAAAATATTATGACAAGAGCAGTACGCTGCTCAGCCTTCTCCCGCTCGCTATGAGGATGGCCGGGCCGAAGGAAGTTTTACTGCATGCCATTATTCGTCGCAATCATGGTGCGAATCATTTTATCGTCGGGCGTGATCACGCGGGCCCAGGCAAGGATTCCACGGGCAAGCCGTTCTACGGTCCGTATGATGCCCAGGAAATGATGAAGACGTACGGGACGGAACTATCCGTCAAGATGATCCCATTCGAGGAACTGGTCTACCTTCCGGATGAAGATCGTTATGTGGAAGGCAAGGACGTTCCTGTTGGGGCACGGGCTCTCAACATCTCCGGTACGCAGGTACGCGATGACTACCTTGGTAAAGGTAGACTCCTGCCCGAGTGGTTTACCCGACCTGAGACAGTCGAGATTCTGCGTGAAATGTATCCGCCGCGGCATAAGCAGGGATTCTGTATCTGGTTTACCGGCCTGAGCGGTGCAGGCAAGAGTGCGACCACCCAGGTGCTTACCTCTCTCCTACTCGAACGTGGACGTGAGGTTACGATTCTGGACGGTGACGTAGTCCGCACGCATCTCTCCAAGGGACTTGGCTTCAGCAAGGAAGACCGCGATACCAATATCCTGCGGATCGGGTTTGTTGCCAGTGAGATCGTCCGTGCCGGCGGGGCGGTGGTCTGTGCGGCGATCAGCCCCTACCGCGCCACGCGCAACGAGGCTCGCAAAATGGTTGGCGAAAACTTTATCACCGTCTATATGGATACTCCCATTGAGGTTTGTGAACAGCGCGACGTAAAAGGTTTATACGCCAAAGCCCGTCAGGCAATGCAGGCCGGTAGACCAATGGGCTTTACCGGAGTGGATGACCCCTATGAGCCACCGATCAACCCTGAAATAACACTTCGAGGGCATGAAGCGTCTCCTGAGGAAAATGCTCGCATTATTTTCCAGTATCTGTCGGACCAAGGATACCTGAACCATCACTAATCCAATCCACTCAGAATTTACTCACAGGTCGTATAGTCTGCTTAATGAAGGTTTAGATCGAATGATTGACTCTGGCGAAAGATCGTTGAAAATGGCTTATATTATCGGTACCTATCCCGAGATCACAACAACCTTTATCGACCGGGAGATACAGACTCTACAAGAGATGGGATTCAAAATCCAAATTCTATCCATCCGTCGTCCCGCACAATCTGTCTCTCAACTTAACGAATATGCGAGTGTGCAGAAACACATTACCTACCTATTACCAGCGAAATTCGTTCGCCTGTTTTTCGCCCACATTTTTTTTGCACTTCTTCGCCCTTGGATTTACTTTAAGACATTACTTTTTCTTTGTAGCAGACCCCATCCTAGATTCACTTTAAGGTCGAAAACGCTATTGCATTTCATTGAAGGGGTCTATGCAGCCTTTCTTGTACGCGGTGGTGAATTGGACCATTTGCACGCCCATTTTATCGACCGGGCTGCTATCGTTGCTCTGATCATTAGCCGGCTGTTAAATATTCCTTACAGTATCACTGCCCACGCCGATGACATTTACAGCGATCCTGTTCTCGTCCTCGAAAAATTATCGGAAGCGAAGTTCACGGTGACTGTATCCGAATTCAATCGGCTACATCTGCTGCATCAATATCCCAGCCTGGATGCCAAGAAACTATTTGTTCTGCATCCTTGGATTGATCTTAACCATATTAAGCCCCCTGCAGTTCGTCAAAAAAGCAATCGCTTCCAGATTCTTTCTGTCGGTCGTTTGGTAGAGAATAAGGGACACACGTACCTTATCGAGGCATGTAGTCTACTACATCAGAAGGGTTTAAATTTTGAGTGCAATATCATTGGGGAAGGACCTCTTCGATCCGATTTAGAATTATCTATTTTGGAACGTGGCCTGAAAGGAATTGTTCACTTATTGGGTGAGCAGCCTCAGTTTAAGGTTCTTGAGTTCCTCAGCCAGGTAGATGTGTTCGTACTGGCTTGTATTATCGCCGAGAATGGTAAGCGGGATGGTATGCCAGTGGCAATCGCAGAGGCAATGGCGATGGAAGTACCGGTGATATCAACAAATATTGTGGGGATTGGTGAGATGGTCCAGCCAGGCACAGGATATCTAATCCCTGCAAGAGATGCAATCGCTCTGGCAGAGTCAATTTGGAAGATTTATACAAAAGATTCATCTGCACGTATCGAGATGGGCAGGTACGGTCGCAAGGTTATTGCTCAGCATTTTGATCTACATAAAGGTGTTGAAACATTGGCCGGTCTTTTTGAACGTTCTTCCTTTGAAAATCAAATTTAATTCACTAATGTGATGTTGAGTCAAGACTTATCCGATTTACGGGCTTTATTTTTGGTCTGGGCAGCGCCTACCCATGGCAGCAGCCGTAGCCGTGAATTTTCAAATGAAATAGGTATCTCTGATCTTCATTATGTATATACCCCGTTGAGACACAGCTTTGTCACTGCACCTGTACGATACCTTTATCAAGCCCTGCAAACCCTCTGGTTACTCTTCAAGAAACGCCCAAGGATCATCTTTGTTCAAAGCCCTCCCAGCTTCGCTGTTTTTTTTGTTTACCTATATTGCCTATTTACAAGAAGTTTTTATATCGTGGATGCTCATAGCGGTGCCTTCGATCTCGCCATATGGAAGTATCCAAAGTGGTTGTATCGTGTTTTGGCGAGAAAGGCGCTTGCAACGATAGTTACCGGCGAACATTATCAAAAAGTTGTCAAAAGCTGGGGTGGAAACTCAATCGTACTGAAAGACCCGGTCACTACTTACCCGCTGGCTGAGTACCCATTAACTGGCAGCTTCAATCTGACGGTTGTAAATACTTTCTCAAGCGATGAACCACTAGAAGAAGTGCTGAAGACAGCCTCAGATCTAAAAGAAGTCCGTTTTTATATCACGGGAAAGAAGAGCACAGCCGATGCCCGGCTCATAGCGCAAGCTCCATCCAATGTGACCTTTACCGATTATCTGCCAAACGAAATGTATTATGGGTTATTGAAATCGAGTGACGCCATCATGTGCCTGACGACCTCTAACCATACATTACAATGTGGTGCCTGCGAAGCTCTTTCCCTGGCTAGGCCGATCATCACCTCCGATTGGCCTCTCTTGCGAGAGTACTTTAGCCAGGGGACCGTGTATGTACCGAACACAAGCGAGGGGATACGATTAGGTGTGATGGAGATGCAGAAAAACTATGACCATTATTTATCTGGAATTCAGGAGCTTAATAGGATCCATAAACAGAATTGGCAAAGTCAGGTCAAAGATCTGATCAAGTTAATCAAACAGTCAACCGAATCTGATTAGTTTACTTTATCAAATGAATCCATTTTCGATTGCGACCAAAGGTAAGGGTATTAGTGGGGCAATAAAACGCGCCATGGCCATACGTAGACGATATGGCATTACCTCATCGCAAATGGAGCGTCAGCTTGATCGATTTGTGAGTATTCTAAAGGAATTCGATTGCGGTGCTACCTTCCCAATTACTGCCATTGCATTGGCGCGCACGAAAGGATTTGCCCAAAAGTACCGGGGTCGAAATATCGAATTTGCTATCCATGGCTACGCCCATCTGGACCATACTCAGTTATCGCTGGAGCAAATGACCAGGCACTTCGATAAAAGCCTAGCGATACTCAAGGATCAAGGCTTGAGCTGCAGCGGATTTCG
>Ga0105091_10001312_pt1 | contig 10818 bp, 7 predicted proteins | sample PPLLak1March2015_FD_87022 | JGI IMG/M metagenome (GOLD analysis project Ga0105091, IMG submission 87022) | Freshwater sediment microbial communities from Prairie Pothole Lake near Jamestown, North Dakota, USA - PPLs Lake P7 Core (1) Depth... | ecosystem: Environmental > Aquatic > Freshwater >... | reverse complement strand
CGGTTCGGTTAAGCTCAAATCGCTTTTTGATATTGAAAAATATGAAACATTATTTCAAATGACTTCAGAGATTGAAGGAGAGCTGAACGAGGAAATAAAATTCAGCGATGTCATAAAAAATATTTACCCCGGCGGTTCCGTTACCGGGGCACCGAAGATTAGGACTATGGAAATTATTCATGAACTTGAAAAAGAGAAAAGGAAAGTTTATACAGGAGGCATCGGCTATATAAAAAAAAATGAAACAAAATTTAATTTAGCAATCCGGACAATCGTTCTTGATCAAAAAGAAGGTTCGGGAGAATTAGGAATCGGAAGCGGAATAGTGTGGGACAGCAATCCGCAAAATGAATATCGTGAGCTCCGGCTCAAAAGTAGATTTCTTACTGAACCGGCGGAATCTTTTGAGCTTTTTGAAACAATGAAAGTGGAAAGCAGCGTTATTCCGCTTTTAAACGAACATTTGAATCGCCTGAAAAATGCGGCTGATTTCTTTTTGTTTCTTTATAGTGAGGAAAAGATTAAATACTTGATCCGGGAAAAAATATTGGAATTGGATCCTAACCGGAAATACAGATTGAAAATTAAGTTAAGCAAATATGGGAAAGTAAATATTGAGCTGGGCGAATATCCAATGCTTCCGGATAAAATAAAGGTTATCTTATCCGATAAAAAAATAAATTCCGAAGATTCTTTCAGGTACTTTAAAACTACAAACAGAAAACTTTATGATGAAGAATATTTAAATTATTCAGCTCAGGGTTTTTTTGATGTTATATTCAGGAATGAAAAAAGTCAAATTACGGAAGGTTCTATAACAAATATTTTCATCAAAAAAAATAATCAATGGTACACACCGCCTGTGGAAGCAGGGATCCTAAATGGAATTTACAGGGCATATCTTCTTGAAAGGGATAAAAGTATTATCGAGAAAAATCTCTTCGAAGAAGACTTTAATGAAGCGGATGAAATCAAGGTGACAAATGCTCTGAGAGGGGAAGTAAAAGTAAATAAATTATATTTGAACCGGTTAAAATTCAAAGACTACTAAGATTTTCAAAGCATTCTTATATGAATACAAGGTTTTTTATATAAATTTTTATATCTTAACCGGAAAATTATTGAGATTATTATGTCTCAGCCCGAATCAACTTCCTTACGAAAAAAAGAACACATTGAGCTCTGCTTAACAAATGAAGTAGCATTTAAAAACAAAACAAACGGGTTTGAGAATTATGAGTTTCTGCATTATCCAATCACTGAAGTTGATATATCAAAAATTAATTTTCAAACGGGATTTCTGAAAAAGAAGATTGCTTATCCTTTTTTAATCTCATGCATGACGGGCGGAAGTGCAGAATCGGAAAATATAAATGAAAGGCTGGCAATTGCTGCTAATCAGTTAAACATTGCGCTGGGAATCGGCAGTCAGCGCCAGGCATTGGAGAATGCTGAATATCATAGAACATATAAAATTATCAGGCAGTATGCTCCTGCAATTCCGGTTCTCGGAAACCTCGGAGCTTCTCAAATCGTTTTGATGAAGAGCTTTAAGCCTGTGCAGTATCTTGTTGATCTTGTTGAAGCAGATGCAATGGCGATTCATATTAATCCTCTGCAGGAATTGCTGCAGCGCCATGGTCAGCCTTTTTTTAAAGGCTTTCTTAAGAAACTAGAAAAACTTGTAAATGTACTGGATGTCCCGGTGATTATTAAAGAAGTAGGTGCCGGTATCTCCGGCAGTGCCGCGGTAAAACTTCTTAGAACAGGTGTTTCCGGAATCGATGTGGCCGGAGCAGGGGGCACTAGCTGGGCAGGAGTTGAATTGCTGAGGAACAAACTAAATGGAGATACAGAGTTTTGGGACTGGGGTCTGCCTACTTCTTACTGCATTAAGGAAATTTCTTCATTAAAAAAGAGATTTAATTTTTTCCTGATCGGCTCCGGCGGAATAAGTAACGGAACTGATCTGGCTAAAGCATTTGCACTTGGCGCCGATATCGGTGCATCCGCAAGAATTATACTTCAGACTCTCGAAAAAAGCGAGGCGGACGGAGTATGCGGTTTAATTTCCAACTGGTTTGAAACTGTAAAAAAAATAATGTTTTTAACGGGCTCTCAAAATCTTAAGGATTTTCGGAAGAAAAAATTAGTGAGAAAGGAAAAACTTTATTGAACAAGGGGATCTCGCTGAAATCTTTACCGCTCTCCGGAGAAAAATTCAGCGGGAAGAGCGGGAAATTCCTTTCAGTTTATGAAAATGAAAGGAAAAAAATTGATCTGATATTAAAGGAATCGTTAAAAGGAAAAAAACCTCTCTCTTTGTATGAACCTGCTTTGTATATTTCGCAGAGCGGAGGAAAAAGATTAAGGCCGCTGCTGGTTCTGCTTTCTGCAAAAGCTGCGGGAGGAAAATTCGGTGAGGTTTATAATGCCGCTGCCGCAGTTGAATTCCTGCATAATTTTACTCTGGTGCATGATGATATTATGGATAATGCGGATATGAGAAGAGGGATTCCGACCCTCCATAAAAAATTCGATATGAATACCGCGATCCTTGCCGGTGATATTTTACTTGCCGAGGCTTATAAATTCCTGTTGAAGGATATCAAAGAAGACTCGGAAGTTTTAAATTATTTTACGCAGGCTCTCATTGATGTCTGCGAAGGACAAAGCATTGATAAAATATTTGAAACTCAAAAAGAAGTTTCAATTGAAGAATACATCGGGATGATCCAGAAAAAAACTGCAGCTCTTGCGGAAATGTGCTGCATTATTGGTGCAAGCTTAGGTGGCGGATCAAAAAAAGAGATAAAGGCTCTAGGGAATTTCGGTAAAAACCTGGGAATCGCTTTTCAGATACAGGACGATCTGCTAGATATAATCGGGGCTGAGAAGGAGTTCGGAAAAATTACCGGCTCGGATTTAATAGAAGGAAAAAAAACTTACTTGTTTGTGAAAGCATTTATTAAAGCTGAAGCGCAGAATAAAGAAGATCTCTTAAAGCTTGCGGAGAATAGAGGAATTGATCGAACTGAAATTCCAAAATATAAAAGTATTTATGAAAATCTCGGAATAATCGATGAAGGGAAAAAAGATGTCGGAAGATATACTCAAAATGCAATTAACTCTTTGGATGCATTAAAAGGAAAAAAGAACAGGGAGATTTTAATCTGGCTGGCATATTCTCTAATTAAAAGAATGAGGTAGCTGAGTAAGCAGTCTTCTAAACGTCTGCTGTCCGCCTAAATCGAATGATAGAACGGAAAGTTAAAATTAAAAATAAAGCCGGAATGCATACCAGGCCTGCTGCTGTTATTGTAAAGCTTGCAGCAAAATATAAATGCGAATTTTTTATTTCCAAAGACGGGATTACTATTAACGGTAAAAGCATCATCGGGGTAATGACCCTTGCAGCGGAAATGGATTCGGAAGTAACATTGTCCTTCGACGGACCCGATGAAGAAGAAGCAGCCAGTGAAATCGGTGATTATTTCGACAGGGGTTTTGATGAACCTTGATAATTGCGAAATTATTTTTTTTCTTATAAAAACAATGAGATAGTTTGAAAAATTTTAAAGAAATATTCAGAGAAGCTGAGAATAAAATTACCGGGATAGCCGCGGCACCGGGCATCGTAATAGATAACGTATATCTGTACAACAAGGAAAAACCGGAAATAAACAATAGTCATATCACCGACGTTGAAGATGCAAAAAAGAGTTTTAAGGAAGCCTTAGGGAATTCAAAAAAAGAATTAACTAAGATCTTTTCAATTGCAAAAGAAAAAATGGATCCTGCACGTGCAGGAATATTTGAAGCTCAGCTTATGATCCTGGATGACCCGATTTTAATCGGAAATATTGATAAAAGAATTGAAACTGAAAGGAAGCTTCCGGAATTTATAGTTAATGACGAAATTTCCAAATACCAGCAGATGATGATCGACTCCCATGAAGCATATCTTAAAGAACGAGCACATGATATTGAAGATATTAAAAATAGAATCATAAGAAACCTTCAGAAAAAAAGATGGGTTTCAAAAATCCCGACAAAAGCAATTGTGGTAAGCGATTCTCTTACCCCTGCAGATACAATCCTCCTTTCACGAAGCAATGTACAGGGATTTGTAACGGACCACGGCGGATTAACATCTCATGCGGCAATTATTTCCCGTTCATTAAATATTCCTGCCGTGGTCGGTACCCATAATGCTACAAGCAAGGTAAAAGACGGGGATCTTGTTATTGTTGATGGTTTTCACGGTTATGTACTGGTTAAACCGACCGAAGAGCAGATAAAATTTTTTCGTGAAAAACATGAGAAGCTCGTCCGGCTGCAGAAAGAGCTTGAAGAGTTTGTAGATAAACCGGCAGTTACAATGGATGGGAAGGAAATTCATCTTTGGGCAAATGTGGATGTAACTGGAGAAATCGATGTTGTAATTACAAGCGGAGCAAAAGGAATTGGATTATACAGAACTGAACAGATTCTGGAAGAAATTGGTGATTTCCCGGATGAGAATGAACAGACAAAAATTTACAGCACGCTTGCCACAAGAATTTATCCGGAATTCTTAACGATACGTGCGTTCGACATCGGGGGAGATAAATTTAAATTTTTCGACTACCAGGAACCGAATCCTTTTTTAGGTCTGCGGGGTATGAGACTGCTTTTGGTGAACAGCAATTTATTTAAAACCCAGGTGAAGGCGGTGCTGCGTGCAAGCACTCCAAAAAATATTCAGTTTATGCTTCCTATGGTAACATCAATATTGGAAATCAGAAAAGCCCTTGAAATAATTGATGAATGCAAAAAGGAATTGAGAAAGGAAAGGATTCCCTTTGATAATAATATAAGAGTAGGCATCATGGTGGAAGTACCCTCTGCCGCTGTAATGACTAAAGAGTTCTCCGATGAAATAGATTTTCTCAGCATCGGTACAAACGACCTTATTCAGTATTTAATGGCTGTCGACAGAGGAAATGATCTTGTTTCGGACCTCTACCAGGAATTCAGCCCTGCAGTTATCCGTACCATTGATCATATTATTAAAGAAGCAAAAAGAGCTAAAAAAGATTTGAGCATTTGCGGTGAAATGGCTGGAGATACTTTAGCCATTCCTTTGCTTGTTGGTTTGGGTCTTGAATCTTTAAGCATGGCTCCTACTACAATCTCTTATGCAAAGAAGATAATCCGTTATATCTCTTACAAGGATGCCAGGGAATTGGCAAAAGAATGCCTCGGTTTCCGGACTGAAAGAGAAGTAATACATAGGATCGAAAAGTTTTTTAAGGAACATAATATTAGGCGTACCCGCAACATTATTTAGGGGCTTATATGAAAATCTCGGAATATGTAAATAAATACGATCCTCAAAACCAATTTGATGTCCTTATAAAAACCAGCCGGCAGGTTGAAGCAGCCTGGAATAATAAGATTGATCTTTCTAACCTGAAAAATCTTACTGAAAGAAAAATTCATTCTATTATTGTAACAGGTTTAGGCGGTTCGGCAATCAGTGCAGATCTTATACAGAATTTTCTTCATAATGAATTAAAGATCCCTTTAATTGTTAACAGGGGATATGCCCTGCCGACATTTGCGGATGGAAACAGCTTAATTGTAATTTCTTCTTACTCCGGCAACACCGAAGAGACAGTATCGGTGTTTCTCAGCGCACTTGAGAAACCGGAATTAAAAGGAAATATAGTTTGTATATCCACAGGAGGGAAAATCGGGCAAATAGCTTCGGAAAATAATATACCTCTTGTTAAGATTCAGACCGGCTTTCAGCCGCGTTATGCACTTGGCCTTAGCTTCTTTTCTTTACTTAAGGTTCTTCAGGCACTGCGGCTTATAGAGAATCAGGATACGATTGTAAATAAAATTAATAATCTCTGGAAAAAAAGAGGGGAAGAATTGAGCTCGGAGAATAATGCTGCGCTTAATATTGCACGGAAAATAATAGGCTCAATTCCTATAATTTATTCCGCTGCGGATATCACATCCGCAGCAGGATACAGGTTTAAATGCCAGTTAAACGAAAATTCCAAAATGCATGCCTTCCATAATGTAATCCCAGAGATGAACCATAACGAAATAATAGGATGGGAAACCTATGCTGAAAAGCAGATTCAGGCAAGAGTAATAAATATAATAGATCCTGATTACCATCCTCAGATTCTGCGCAGATTTAAGATAATATCCGAGCTTACAGCAAAAAAAGCCGAAGTTATAAACCTGGAGAGCAGCGAACCTGATTTTAAGCAAAGAATTATGGATATAGTTTATTTATGCGACTGGATATCTTATTATTCGGCAGTTCTTCGTGGCTTCAATCCTTCGGAAATAGATTATATACATATTTTAAAGGAAAGATTGGCAAAGTAGTCCTTCTGTACAAACTGCATTAAGTTTAATTCATGCCCGGAGATACCAAATATTTTCTGATCTTGAAAGTTTAAATCCATGTAAGATTTATAGACTTGCCTGATTAATGTCGTTTGAATTTATTTACTGTAATCTTAAATTTTGGGTGATTTTCTTTAAGGAACTTTTTTGAAAAGAATAATTTTAATCTTACTGCTGCTCCTCATTTGTAAAATTTCCTTCGCCCAGCTTTATTTCTTCGGAAGGAATAAAGTACAATATGAGCATTTTGACTGGATGGTGCTAAAAACCGAGCATTTCGATATTTATTACTACAATGAAACTGAAGAAATAGCCGAAATAGGAGGTTATTATGCTGAAGAAGCATTTAATGATTTAAAAGTAAAAATGAATAGTATTGTCACCCGCAGAATTCCGCTGATTTTTTACAATACACATATACATTTCCAGCAGACAAACACTACTCCGGGTTTCATTCCTGAAGGGGTCGGTGGATTCTTTGAATTTATAAAGGGAAGGGTAGTTATACCTTCAATGGGCTCGCTGAATGATTTCCGTCATGTAATAAGGCATGAACTTGCTCATGTGTTCATGACTAATAAAGTTTACCGGGTACTAGCCGATCACCGTTTGCCCTCCGATGGACTTCCTCCTCTCTGGTTTACGGAAGGTTTTGCAGAATATATGTCGACTGAAATTGATGCTCAGGCCGAAATGGTTATGCGCGATGCAATAATAAATAATTATTTCGTGGGAATTGAAAATATGAACAGCATCTTCGGGACTTTTCTAATGTATAAGGAAGGACAAAGTTTCCTGGAATTTGTGGAGGAGAGATACGGTCCGGAAAAAGTAATCCTCTTTCTCGAAAATTTCTGGATGGATAATAGTTTTAATGTGGTAATTGAGCATACACTCGGAAAAACAATTGAGGAAATAGATTCCGAATGGCTTTTCTATTTGAAAAGAAAATATTACCCTTTGCTGCAGGATAAAGTTCCTCTCGAACACGGAGCAAAGAAAATTACCGATTTCGGATTTAACTTCTCTCCGGTAAAATACCGTATAGAAGGAAAAGACTACATCTATTTTGTTGCAAACAGGGACGGATATTCTTCTCTGTACAGTATGGAATATAATCCGCAAGAAGATGAAAGGCCTGATCCCCAACTTTTGTTGAGAGGAGAAAAATCCGAAGAATTTGAATCCTTCCATTTGTTCCAATCCTCGATCGATATTTCTGTTAGCGGACTGCTTGCGTTTATTACTAAATCCGGCGCGACCGATGCAGTTCATTTTTATTCTTTAAGCAGAAAGAAAATTATTTATAATTATCAAAATCGTGAACTGGTTAGCATTTCTTCGCCCAAATTTTCACCGGAAGGTGATAGAATAATTTTCAGCGCCGTCGATCAAAAAGGATTCAGCGATATATTTATTTTAAATACTTCAAATGATTCTCTCGTTAGATTGACGAATGATTATTACCGCGATCAAAATCCGGTATTTGGAACAAAAGAAAACCAGATTCTTTTCAGCTCCGACAGAACCGCGGGTATTTATGAGAAGGTATTTAATATTTTTTCTTATGATTTAAACACTCATAAAATCGGCTATGTCACTTACCTGAACTGCAATAATTTTTATCCTTTTTTTTCTCCCGACAAAAAACAGCTTTTTTTCTTATCTGAAAAAGACCTGGTCAGGAATCTCTGGTCGCTGGATATTAATAATGACATTTTTTCCTCTTCGGTAAAGCAGGTTACGAATTTTATAACCAGTTCATTCGATCCTTTTTTTATTGATTCTGCTAAAATTATCTTCTCTGGTTTTGAGAATTTTTCATTTAATCTTTATACGATGGATCTTAATGAATCAAATGCATCGGCGGATTCAGGGACGGATGTTTCTGCCAGCCAGTCCGATTCTTTTAATTCAATCAAAATGAATATGGACTCTTTATCGGGCAGCTGGAAAGCAAATAAATTATTAGCCGCCAGTATGAAAGAAAACATAAAATATGAAAAAGAATATACGCTCGATTATGCACAAAGCCAGGTATCGACCGACCCGGTTTTCGGTACCAGAGGCGGGGCACTTTTTTCTTTAAGCGATCTGCTCGGAGACGATAAATATTTCTTTCTGATCTATAATTCGGCAGATACTCAAAGTGATTTCCTAAAAAGTTTTAATGTTGTCATTCAGCGTATAAATTTAAGCGAACGCACCAATTACGGCTACGGAGTATTTCATTTCAGCGGAAGGAGATACGACATCAGAGAATCGGAGGAATATTTTTTCGAACGGAGCTTTGGAGGATTTTTCCTTCTCAATTTTCCGCTTTCAAAATTTCAGAGAATAGAGACGGATGTTTCCTTAGCTAATTCCGATAAGGAAGTACTTGCCGGAGTAATAGAACGGAAAGCGCTTTTGTTGAGCAATTCTATTTCTTTCGTTCATGACAATTCCTTGTGGGGTCCTTCCGGTCCCTTGGACGGCGAACGGATCCGCCTGCTCCTCGGATATACGGGAGACATTAAATACAGCAATGTTAATTATTTTACAGTCATGGCAGATTTTAGATATTATTACCGGGTCGGATTAAGAACTGCTATGGCGCTTCGTACCGCTTTGTTCTACAACCAAGGAAAGGAAGCCCGCCGGTATTTTATGGGCGGAAGCTGGGATTTAAGAGGGTGGCCTCGCTGGTCAATCCGCGGTGAAAAAATGTGGCTCTCATCGGTTGAGTTCCGCTTTCCTTTGATCGATGAACTGTATGTCAGGTTTCCATTTTTTGGCCTAGGATTTTTCGGCATAAGAGGAGCTGCGTTCATAGATGCAGGCGGAGCATGGGATACTCGCTATAAATCCACTCTCGGAGCCGTAGGGTTTGGTTTTAGATTTAATCTTTTTAATGTGCTCGTATTGAGATATGATATTGGAAAGAAAATTGAAGATGATTTTTCGCGGCTGCAGAATGGTCTTTTTTATCAATTCTTTTTCGGATGGGATTTTTGAGAAAAATTAATATCATAGCACTCCTTTCTTTTATCCTTGCAGGATGTTCTTCATCAATAATTAAGGTGAAGGTCAGTAAAGATTCCGATCCTTATCAAATGTACGGCAAGATACCTCAGCGAATTTTTTATGTAAATAAGACTGCAACCGATTCTATTGCGGAAATATGGGAAGCGGAAATTAATGGCAGCTTTCCGGCTTCTTCGGTTACTATTTATGATAATTTTGTTTTCGCTAATGACCTTTCCGGAAGAGTCTTCTGCTTCGATTTAAATACCGGTAAAACTCTAGGCCAGTTAAAGTTGAAAGGATCCGTCTATACAGCTCCCATTGCAGAACAATTCTGGTTAATCTTTGCATTAACCCAAAGGGAAACCAATAAATCTATTTTAAACTTTTATGATTATACTGCAGGAAAAATAATCCGCGAAATAACGGTTGATGGGCTTTTAATGACAGAATTGATAAAAGTTGACGATGGCATTATATTCAATGCCGAAAACGGATTAGCAGCAAAATATAATTTTTCAGGGTCCCTTGTCTGGGAAATAAAAACTAATTCATTCACCCACAGTTCTCCCGCTTATGATAATGGATTTATGTTCTTTGGTAATGACAAAGGTGAAATCATTGTAGTAGACGGCACGAACGGCTCCCTTAAGTACAGGAAGAAAATTGCACAGCCCTTTTTCTGCGGAGCTGCTGCAGAAAATGGAAAAGCTTATATAGGAAATGACGATGGAAATTTATATGCCGTGGAAATATCAACCGGCAAAATTATTTGGAAGCATCAAACCGGGAGCAGGATTGCAATGGTTCCTGCTGTTGATGATCAGGATATTTTTGTCGGTAACCTGAATGGAGATTTTTTATCACTAAATAAAAACAACGGCAGCGTCAATTGGATTAAGAATTTGGGAGGAATATTCAATGCATCTCCATTAATAACCGAAAATAAACTTGTAATTCCCGATTTAAATGAAAAAGTATTTATTGCTGATAGGAAAACCGGTGAAATTACCAGTGTTTATAATTTTAACGGGAGAGTTAAGCTGACTCCCGTTTTTCATAAAAATATTTTATTTATCGGGTACGATAACGGAATCTTAAAAGCATATGAATTCTATTAAGATTTTTATTCTCATTTTAGTTTTTTTCATTTCTGTGAGAGCGCAGGAGGTCAATACCGGTGAATGCAAACCGGAGTTGTCTGTCGAAACAGATGTAAATCAAGCTCTTATTTTTATAAATGGCATGATTGCAGGTCAAGGGGAGCTGGATTCTGCAGTAGAAAAAGGGAAATACGTTATTACAGTTAAAGAAAATACAGATGAATGGAATGCCAAAGTCTTTATCGATACCTTATTAGCTTATGAGTGCCGTGAGTATAGTTTTAATTATAAATTT
>Ga0105091_10001309_pt1 | contig 10831 bp, 12 predicted proteins | sample PPLLak1March2015_FD_87022 | JGI IMG/M metagenome (GOLD analysis project Ga0105091, IMG submission 87022) | Freshwater sediment microbial communities from Prairie Pothole Lake near Jamestown, North Dakota, USA - PPLs Lake P7 Core (1) Depth... | ecosystem: Environmental > Aquatic > Freshwater >... | reverse complement strand
GTGAAAGCGACATGGGGGGGCACACAGACCGGGGCGTTGGACATGGGCATGCCTGGGATGCCGGCTGTCCCGCCGACCGGGAAAAAGGTATCGGTGAAGGATACCTATATTGTCACTGTGCAAGGCGATAAAGTCTCGCATTTACACGTCGATTCGCCTGCCGACGGTGGCATTCCAGCGGTGCTGGCGCAGCTAGGCGTCAAAATGCCGGGCATGTAGTCCCTTTGTGATGGGCAGGTCGCGTGACCTGCCTTTGATCCAGCCGCAGCGCCAGGGCAACCTGGCGTTTTTGATTCCGTCAAGCACCAGTATTACTGCCCTAATCGTAAGGTCAACACGCTAAGTACATCAAGGCGTTGTATGTTTAATCCGCATTGATGGCGTTATACTTGCTCTTATTCACGCGATGGAAGATGAAACCCGCAAAGAATGATTTTCACATCGACTTTCCGCTGATCCTGTGTTTGGAGCTTTCATGGCAAAAAAAGGCTATTTCATCCTCACCGACATATCAGGCTACACCGAATTCCTGACCAAGTCCGAATTGGATCATGCCCAGGACGCGCTTCAGAATTTATTCGATGTGCAGCTTGCCCATATTAAACATCCGTTTGTGATCTCCGGTTTCAGAGGCGACGCGATCTTCATGTACATTCCTGAAACCAATTTCTGCGAGCCGCAAACCCTTCTGGAATCACTGGAAAATCTATATTTCGTCTTTGCCGATGCGCTTCGTCAAATGATCTATAACACCACCTGCACCTGCCGTGCCTGCCAGAACATGTCAAAGCTCGATCTGAAAATGGTCATTCACTACGGGGAATACGCAATCCAGAAACTTGGAGACCGTGAGGAACTATTAGGCGCGGATGTGATCGTCCCGCACCGCATGTTGAAAAACCATGTCATCGAACAGACGGGGATCGAGAGCTACGCGTTGTTTAGCGATGCGGCGGCAGAGGCTTCGAACCTATCACAACTGGCATATCCGCTCGTCTCTCATTCTGAAGTCTATGAACATATTGGGGAAGTCAAAATGCATGCCCTTGACCTGCGCAAAGTCTGGGAGCGCGAACAGGAAAAGCACAGATTCGTTGTCGCCCCGGAAGAGGCCTGGCTTACTTTCGAATGGGATGCGCCCTATGCGCGCTCCCTCGTATGGGAGTATTTGACCACTCCTAGACTCGAACAACAATGGGCAGGGTACGACCTGGTGGAAAGGACAGATTCTCTGGGCGGACGCTTTCAAAGCGATACCACATATCATTGCGCGCATGGCGAAATCCATTTTTTCAACAAGATATTGGATTGGAAACCTTTCGACTACGTTTCGCTCGAACAAACCATTAGCGTGGGAATCAAACTTGTTCAAACGAGGCACCTGCGGGAATCGCCAGCCGGTACAAAACTCATCTTTTATGTGCGCAAGCCCGACCTTCCGGTCACAGAAGAGTTAACAAAACTCGTTGTCGAAGCGTACAACCAGGCGGCGGCGGGATTGGTAAAGCAGCTCGAAAAGGACATTAACCCACAAGCAACGGATGGAAACATTGCCTCCACACCTGGCGGTTAACGGGAGGGATTGCGCTTGCCCCCTATCGGGGATGCTACGCGGCGGGTGTGGTGGTGCGGGTCGAGGGTCTGCCCCCTGTCGGGGACCTGCGGCGAGGGAGGATGGCAGAGGCGGGGAGGCACCCCGGCTAAGAACGCCGGGGCAGGTGTCGAGGGGTTGTTTGAGAGTTTTGGGAATTAGCCCCATCCCGTCCTTCCCCAAATGCCGACGAGCACGGAATTTGGGGAAGGTGAATATTGAGTATTTATGAATACTAAAATTCGAGCCAATGTTGAAATTTTCCTTCCCCCATTTTCAGCCCGCTGCACTTTGCGGGGTGCAAATGGGGGAAGATAGAAGGGGGCAAATGTGCCACGCTCTCAAAGAAGTAATCCTAGAACCAAGCACCATGCCATCGAACTCCGAAAAGAGTCAACTCTTGCCGAACCCCGCTTTGCCCCGACAACCAACATCGGGGCAAAGCGGGGCAAGCGCAAACTCTGGGCGCGATTACGAAATGACCAGCTAGGAGTTACCTTCCGTCGCCAGCATGCCATTGGCAACTACATCCTTGATTTTTGCTCACCCAAAGTCAAACTCATCATCGAACTTGATGGCAGTCAACATCTGGAACAGGAAGAATATGATCAAGAGAGAACGAAATATTTGGAATCGCTGGGCTATAAAGTAATCCGCTTTTGGAATAATGATGTGGTTAATAACATTGATGGCGTTATACTCACTATTATTCACGCAATGGAAGATGAAACCCATAAAGAATGAATTTCACGTTTAAAACTTAGGACTTTTGTACGGGGTCGCACCACTTACAGAGCACTGGGGTTGTAAAAAGTAGCTTCAGCCATTTTCAGAAAAGGAGAATCTCATGAACCTTCGCACCTTTCTTGTAATTGCTGCTGTTGTCGCTCTCGTATTTGCCCTTGGCTTGATTCTAATGCCAGCATTCATGGCTACGACTTATGGCTTCGGGACGAGCGCGTCCGAAATACTGCTTGCGCGGTACTTCGGCGTTGAACTGCTGGTGTTGGGAGTAATCTATTGGCTGGCAAAAGACTTCACGCGTGCGAATGCACGCCCCTTGATTACGGGAAGTCTAATCGGGAACGTCGTTGGTACTTACTTTGCTCTCATGGGAACGCTCGGCGGCGTTATGAATTCAGTCGGCTGGTCAGCAGTGGCGGTCTACCTTCTGCTCGGGCTTGGATTTGCCTATTTCCAGTTCATGGCTCCAGCCAAATAACTCATATTCGATTCGCGCGTCGCTCTTTGTGGAGCGACCCGTTTTAAAGAAGGCTTTGCATATCACTCTTCGGTCGTGCGGCGGGTGTGGTTCCGGGTGTCTAGAGTCTGCCTGTCCCGCCTGCCCCGATGTTCTTTGTCGGGGCCTGCCCCGATGTTCTTTGCCGGGGCCTTCTCCCTAGCACCAACCGCCAAGACCGTGTTACGGGACGGGGGAGGATGTCCCATGAATCCTACAATGGGACATCCAAGAGTGCTACAATAAATGCGCAGTTACCCGATAGCTCAGGAGTCTAGCCGATGAGTAAAGAAGAAAATATTCGCGAGATCCTCGATGAAGCCGTGCAGGAAATCATGCAGGCGCAAAGCAACCCGCGCTCGTGGCTTTCATGGATGGTTTACTTTCTGGCGCATCTCGAAGAACAGGCTACCCAGACGGGTACAGCCAACCGAGAATCTTATATGGAGATGCTTGCTGCCCTGCAAGACGAAATCCGAAACCGCAAACGCACAGGCGGCTGGAACTAGGTAAGCAAGTCCAATTCGCCAGCGCTGGTTGGGCGTTGCCAGTATCCTTGGACAGTTTTTTAAGTCCACGGCTGCGACTGCCAGACAGATACCACCGTCCGAGCCGGATCCCTGATTTGAAATAACGATTCAATTGCCAGATTGGTTAAGATCCTGCAACCTTTGGGCTGCAGATAACAACCACGTAGCAATCGTGCGGTCGAGGGGCTTGAATCACATCCCCAAAATCGCTATAGTGTAATGGGAAATAGAGTTTTGCCTCCGTCACACATGCAAAGGAGTACACCCGTGTCCACGCAACGAAATTACCGAAGCCTGCTCCTGGGCGCCAGTCTGGCAATCATGACGCTCGCCTGCTCCAGCATCCAAATCGTTTTGTACGATACCCCGGCGCCGCCGGCTACGCCGACCCTGGCAGTTGTGCCAACCCTGGCGCTTCCCACTCTCCCAGCCCCGACCCTGGAGCCAACAGCGACTCTGTTACCAACCGTACCCGCCCAACCGCTGCCCGGACTGGAGGGCTACTGGCAGGATGGGTTGAAGGTATTTACGATTGCCTGGCAAAACGACCAGTACGTGGTGACCGCCATAAACGTGGTGAAGGGAGTCGACCCACAAATCCTAAATCAGTCCTGGGATGGTACTGCTCTGACGTGGACATACAGGAGCACTTCGTCAACCAGTCCCAGCACCTTTACTACGCAATCGATCAACGGTGACCGGCTGACCGTCCTGTGGTCCAGCGACGAGGGAATCACGGGACCTGCGACTCTGCGGCGTGTCCCTTCACCAATCCCTGCACACGAAAGTCTCCCATTCTATGATGATTTTAGCGATCCTGGAAGCGGCTGGGATATTTTGGAAAACGAGTATGGAATCCTGGGATACGAGAATGGTTATTATTCTGCACGCTCTATTCTTAAGGAAGAACCTCTGTCCAGTTATGCCTACCGGTTCTTTGTAGATCCCGTGATCACAGTCGATGCCATCTCCGTTAGCGGACCCCTAAGCAATGATTATGGGTTCTTCATTGGTTGTAATACCCAGGTCAATGATGACGGCTATTGGTTTGAGGTAGGTTTATCGGGCTATTACTATGCGGGAATAGTAACGGATGGTGGTGAAAATTATAGTTCCCTGTTCTCAGGGGATGATTGGCGCGCCTCCAATGCCATTCATACCGGCAAGTCCACCAATCACGTTGTCCTCACCTGCGCCCGCGGGCAGTTGAAGCTGGAGGTCAACGGCAAAGTATTGTTCGAAGGGTCGGACTATACCTTTAGCGAAGGCGACATCAGCCTGGGCGCAATCAGTTATGAAGACGTTCCAGCCGAGATCCACTTTGATAATCTATCTGTGACCTCGCCGTAGAAATAGGGTTCTTTGGGAAATTCCGTGGTAAATCCGGCCCCCTTTCACACCGCCAAAGCGCGGCGGGGCCTACGGCGGCAAATCCTGGAGAACCAGAAATAGTACGAAATTAATATACCAAAAATGACATCACGGTATTAGAATGAGAGTATGAATACAGGATCAGGCTATCTACTCCTTGTAGAAGATGATCCCGATATCCTGAAGCTATTGGATACAACGCTGACATTCAGTGGGTATCGTGTGATCACAACTCGTAATGGCAAGGAAGGGCTGGAAGTCATTAAGCGGGAACGCCCGGCGATCGTCATCGCCGATATCATGATGCCCAAATTGGACGGTTTCGGTCTCGTCCATAGAATACGTATCAACCCGGAGACTCGCGATATTCCAGTGGTTTTTATCACGGCCACATACGTTGCGGCTGAAGATAAAGAATTCGCCTTGAACATTGGCGCAACCCGCTTTATCCAAAAGCCTGTTGACCTTGAAAAACTCCTGGCTACGATTACGGAACTCTCTAACCAGGACGCGCCCGCAGCGCTCGAGCCGCTCAATGAATTCAATTTCTATAACGGGTATCGCAAACGGCTAGAAGTAAAACTGGATGAAAAAAATAAGCAGATTACACGGGATGAACTCTTATTAGGCATCCAAACAGAGGAAGGGGATCAATTCCTGCACGCCTCTCTCCGACGGGCCAGAAGTGAACGGGAAGAATTAAAACTTCTGCTCGACCAGGTCCTCAAACAAATTGAAAAAATCGCAAAAGCAGAATAATCGAATTCTGATTGGGCTAGGGCTCACTGCAATTTTGACCATGCTGGCATGTACGCCCCAGGCGACACAGCCGGCAGTCGATCTGGCCGGTACGCTTGCTGTACAAATGGCATCCGTCATGTTGACTCAGACTGCCGCCGTCTCTTCGCCCACGCCCTTGCCGGTATCATCCCCGCAGGGGGTCACCGTTACGCCGACACCCGGCCTAACCGATACGCCCACCCTTGAGCCTACTAAGGCTCCGGCCAAGCGGCCTGCCATCAAAACCTTTACCGGTTGTTATTATGGGCCCGGCCTCGAGTATGGCCTGGATAGTAACATCTCGGAGAACAAGAAGGTTCAAATCGTCGGGATCGGGAGCGCTCCCGGCTGGTACGTCATCATCAATCCCTACTTCCACAAGCAATGCTGGGTGGCGGCAAGCGATCTCGAAGTCGACCCTGCCATGGACCTTTCCGCGCTGCCAGTCATGACACCCAGACCCTGATCTCTGCTTCGCTTTCAAAATATCACTCCCCATTCGGGGACGGTGTGTGAGGAACGACACTTGCACCGCACTGCGTCTTCGCGCAGCGACCCCGCCGAACTACGGCGGGGCAAACGGCAGTGTAGGCAAATACGGTCTGTCCCCGCCGGGGTGAACGTGTCTAATTACGCCGCTCGAGGATATACTGTAAGAATATCCGAGATGAAGAGATTAGCTCACCCTGTATAGTTTTGGTTATTTGGGAAATTCCGTGGTAGATACCCGGATTTGGGGGTGCGAGCGTGCGTACGCACGCTCGCACCCCCAAATCCGGCCCCCTTTCACGGCAAATCCTGGAGAACCATAGTTTTATTGATCGTTTGGTAAGGAGAATGATGGAAAATCCTCCGGCTTATTTAACAGCTTTAATTTGTATCTACGGGTTATTTTTGATCCTGATCGTCGCTTCCCTGGTAGCTGCAATCCGCATCGTCCGGGAAGACAAACGCCTGTCCGTCTATCGTCTCGGCCGGTATCTGGGAGAAAAGGGGCCCGGCCTGGTCCTGCTCATCCCATTTGTAGATAGAGGCGTCATACAAGAATTGGGCAGCGGGGAGAATACGCCCAGCCAGAGACTGGTAGGCGCCGTGGGCGAGACACGCACGACCGTTTTCACCAGCGGGAAGGTATTCCTCGGCGGCGAGGAATGGGATGCCGTCAGCCAGGCCGTGATTTCAGCAGGCCGGCGGGTGCGCGTGGTGAAAATGATCCTGGAAGTCGAGGAAGAATAGCGGACAATATGGAATTTTTGACCGGTTTGAAAGATACGCCCATCCCAATGATCCTGGTTGTAGCAGGGTTCTTTTTCCTGGTCTTTTCTTTTGGGAATCAGATCAGCGGAAAAATCAAAATGTCCGGCAAGCGAAAAAACACTTTTATTGCAATTGGGATCGTCCTGTTGTTTTTTGGAATCAGCCTTTATTTGTTTCCGATAATTGGAGACAGTCTTGGTGTGACCAGCCCTCCGACCATTTTGGGAGTTACCATTCGTGAGAGCCATGAAGGTGGAAAACTTGTATACTATCAGGAAGTCAATTTCTACGATGAAGATGGAAATACCAACGCTGTAGAGTGGGATCTGGTCGATCTGTCCGATCCATCTCAGCGCCAATATATTCAACTTCAAAAAGGTGTGATTAACGATATGCCAAAGGTACAGAAGATTCGTTCCACTACAACCAGAACCTGGTACTGTGAGGGGCACGTCTATATTGCTACGCTTGAAGTTTCCTTAGTAGATAGTGATGGTAACAGGAGCGAGCCCATTCGCTTTACTATTGATTGTAAGTGAAGATACTCTTATACCAAATGTGTTGATTACCGGGAAAAGACAGTACCGCAACAAAAATAAATTGCAGGGTCAGAATTAACTTTAGGCCTTGAAATTTAGCAGGATACACTACAGTTTAAGGAAGTTGCGGCACCAGGAGAAGGAGTTTCGTATGGAATATCGAATCGAAACCATCGGGGATGCTACACTCGTCCGCTTGAAAGGCGCATTTGACAGGTCGTCTCGCGGCGCTATGGAAATGGAGCTCCTGTTTCTTCCGCGCTACGGGGGCAACCTGGTGATCGATCTTTCAGAGGTGGATTACATCTCCAGCGCGGGATTACATTTGTTGCTGGACCTGTATCGCCGCTGCGAACAACTTAACGCACGCATGCTCTTGACCGCGCCTTCGGATGCGGTGCGCGATATCCTTTCCATGACAGGCATTACTTCCAGCGGGCTTACGATCTACGATACGTTGGAAGCTGGCCTGGATGCGCTGCAAACGAAGAAGGGCGACGATGATCGCCGCAGGGGAGATTTTTCGTACGAAGGGGTCCCAAGCCCTCCGAAACCTTCATTCCGTGAAACATTGGAAGAAGGGAACGGGGGCGGAGGAGCAGAAGAGGTCAATTTTTCGGCGTTTTATCCAAAGGAAGTCACCGTTGAGAAATGGTACACCCTGTTGTTTTATACCTATATACCGTCTGTGATGGAAACTGTCCGCGAGGATGCGCGCAAGTTCCAGGATGAAATCGGCGAGATGCGCGAGACCAAACCGGCGACAAGCACCCAGCTGGCGCGCGGCACGGAAGTTACGATTGTCCCGACATGCGAGGGGGTCAAGTTCAACCCGGAACGCGTGACGTTCCAGTGGCTAGAGGACCAGCACCGCGCGCATTTTCGCTTACAGGCAGGCGCTGCCCTGGCAGGCATGGCGGGGAATGCCCAGGTCACGGTGTATGTTGGTCCGCTGATTGTGGGCACGTTGAAGATGGGAATGCTCTTCAACGAAACGGAGGCAGGGCCGGGTCCGGTGCGCAGCGAAGAGGTCAATGCCAAGATGTATCGCCAGGATGATATCTTCATCTCCTACAGTCACCGGGATACGGACATCGTCCACAACTTTAAACAAGCATATGAAGCCATTGGTCACAATGTTCTGGTCGATTTCGAAACCCTGCGCTCCGGCCAATATTGGAACGCCGAGCTGATGCGCATGATCGAGCGGGCAGATATCTTTCAATTGTTCTGGTCTGAAAACTCCAGCAAATCGGAGTATTGCCGCCAGGAATGGCAGTACGCACTGGGGTTGAAGCGTGGCGAGGGATTCATCCGCCCGGTATACTGGAGGGAACCTCTCCCTGCGCCGCCGGCCGAACTGAGCGCCATCCATTTCGATTTCACGCCTTTTGCGGTTCAGGACTGAGTTTCGGATGGAAGCTACGCAAAGCGCCCCGATAGTCTACAAGTGCCAACGCTGCGGCAGGCAATCGCCGATCGAAGCCGCCTTCGTCACCAGGAAACGCGCCGATGGCAGCCTGGCGCGCTGCCTGTGTTTCGAATGCGAAAGCAGGCGTGTCTCAAACTTGACGCTCCTAGCGTATATCTTCCTGCCCATTTCCGGGCTGTTGATCCTGTTCCTCAACCCGAATAGCCAGATCGGGTATTTTTACCTGCTGGTTTTTGCAGGCCTGCTGGTCAGCATCCCGCTGGCCGTGCTGCACGAGATTTCCCACGCCCTGGTAGCTCAAGCGCTCGGCTTTCGCGTGTTCGCAATCCACCTGGGATTGGGAAAGGTACTCTTCTCACGGCGGGCTTTTGGCATTACCTGGACGGTCCACCTGATTCCAGCCAGCGCCGTAACGCTGGTCTCCGGACCGGAAATATACAATTATCGCGCGCGCAACTTTCTCATCCACCTGGCCGGGCCGCTTTTCCATGCCATTCTGAACGCCCTGCTGCTGTGGGCAAACTCGGTCTTTGGTCTTTCTGGCCAGTGGTGGTTCGAAGTTATCCTGTGGACAAACGTTTATTTACTGATCTTCAACCTGCTCCCATACAAAACGCAGGTAGCAGTCGGTTCGGCCGGGACCGATGGCTGGGCCATGCTCAATGCGCCTCGTCTCACCCCAGAAGATTTGCGCGGGCGCTATGCCAGTCATTACATTCTGGAAACCGTCAACGCAGCCGAGAATGGTGATATGCAGGCAGCGCGCGCATTCGCAGAAAAAGGCATTGGCCTGTATCCCGATAACGCGAACATGCTCAACGCGTTGGGCTACGCATACGTCAACTCCCGAGAGTATCAAAAATCGCGCCAGATTTTCCTGCAGGCCCTGCATTCCAGCGAGAATTTGCCTATCGCAACAAAAGCCATGCTGCTGAACAACGTCGCTTTTGCGAACATCATGTTGGACGATCCCGCGCTGCTCGCGGAAGCAGACAACTTTTCGGAGCAAGCTTACCAGCTTCTTTCGTGGGAACCGGCCATCAGCGGGACGCGCGGGGGCGTGCTGGTCGCCCTGGACCGGCCTGTGGAGGGCATCGAACTGCTCAAAGGAGCGCTGAGCAAGAATCCAGATAAACGTGGTAGGGCCATAGAAGCCTGTTTGATCGCCTGGGGCGAGTGGAAACAAGGCAACTTGAAAGAAACCGAATCCTATCTGGCGCTTGCCCGTCAACTGGACCCCGAATGTGATCTGCTTGGACACCTTCAGAACAAAATGCGCTCAGGCTCCAAACCAGGATGAAGGCAAAAGATCAGTGACAAGCAACGAATGGTAAACTTTCTAACAGGAGGATTCTATGAAAAAATCCGGGTTGATCGCTGGGATCGTAGGGTTGCTATTTTCATTCGGCGCTGCCATCGTCGTTAGCCCGGTTTGCGTCCCTTGCCTGGCGCTTGCCTTTGGACTGTTGGCGGGCTACCTGGCAGGTGTGTTCGACAAACCCGTTGATCAAAATAGTTCGATCAAAGCCGGAACCCTGGCGGGGTTGCTGGGTGGCATTGGCATGTTGCTGGGGCAGGTGCTCGGCGCCGTGCTTAATGCGTCCTTGATCGGACCGGAAGGCGTTGCCAGGATGCTCTCCCAAATGGGCCTTTTTGCCGGCGGCCCGGCGCAAATCGCAGAATTTTACTGGATCGGGATGGCCTTGAGCACTGCCTGCCTGGTGGTGTTCGACGCGGCGCTCATGGCCGGGTTTGGCGCCCTGGGCGGCCTGTTGTGGTGGAAGATCAGCGGGAACAAACTGGGCGCTTCGAGCGGGACGATCCAGGCGGCATAGGTTTGAAAACAGGCAAATGCAAACAAAACCCAACCGGCGGAAATATTGAAGCTCATCCAGGCACTGCGACTCGGGCCCTCTGCGTCCCTTCGTGACACCCCCCCCACACCCATAGGATTTGGGGAGGGAACTGGAATCGCGTTCGTCGGCGCGGGCGGCAAGACCACTGCCATGTTCCAGCTTGCCCGGGAATTAGCCCCGCCTGTCATCGTCAGCGCGACAACGCACCTTGGCGCATGGCAGATCCCCCTCGCAG
>Ga0105091_10001307_pt1 | contig 10842 bp, 8 predicted proteins | sample PPLLak1March2015_FD_87022 | JGI IMG/M metagenome (GOLD analysis project Ga0105091, IMG submission 87022) | Freshwater sediment microbial communities from Prairie Pothole Lake near Jamestown, North Dakota, USA - PPLs Lake P7 Core (1) Depth... | ecosystem: Environmental > Aquatic > Freshwater >... | reverse complement strand
GATGCTTCCGCAAACCGTCACGGGAGCAGAGAAGCATGTTCGTCGTCGCCGTCACTCTCACCGCGAAGCTCGGTCATGAGAGGGAGCTGGTCGACGGTGTACGCGAGCTGGTGCACGCTGCCCGCGGCCGACCCGGGGAAGGAGCGGCTGCCGGCCCGCATGCTTCGCCGTTTGCGGGGCGGCGGGACGGCCGCGCCCCGGCCTGAAAAATAGCCGCCCGGCGAAAGACCCGATGCTATAATCCGGAGGACCATGGTAAAACCAGGAGACCGATTCGACAGGTTCGAGATCCGATCCCACATCGCCCGCGGCGGAATGAGCGACATCTACCGCGCCTACGATCCGGCGACGCGGCAGGATGTGGTGCTGAAGATCCCGGATGCCGCGGGGCTGGGCGATCCGGTGCAATTCGAGCGCTTCCAGCGTGAATTGGAGGTCACCCAAACCCTCCATCATCCGACAATCCAAAAGGGACTCGGGTCGGGCGTATTCGAACGAATTCCTTATCTGGTCGCGGAGTACGTCGAGGGGCGTTCCCTGCGCGAGATCATCGACGCCGAAGCTCCACTTCCCCCGGACCGGGCGGCGGGAATGATCCGGAAAATCGCGGACGGGATCGCGTATTGCCACGAGAACGACGTTGTCCACCGGGACCTGAAACCGGAAAATATTCTCATCACCGCCGCGGGCCAGCCGGTGATCCTGGATTTCGGCCTGGCGCTGACGCGCAAAGGGCGGCGGGTAACGTACCCCAGGCTGTCTTCCATCGCCGGAACGCCCGAATACATGGCGCCCGAGCAGGTGGACGGGCAGCGCGGCGACCGGCGGACCGACGTCTATTCGATTGGAGTGATTTTCTTTGAGATGCTGGCCGGGCATCCGCCCTTCGGAGGGGACAGCCCGATGGCGGTGATGGGTCAGCACGTCTTCGGCGCGATCCCCCGCCCCGACGAGGAACAGCCGGCCGTATCCGAAGCCCTGGCGGCGGTCATCGTCCGCTGCCTGCAGAAAAAACCGGACGACCGCTTTGCGGATGTGCGCGCGTTTCTGCAGGCGCTTGATCACCCGGAGGCGGTCGACCTGTCCATTCTGCAAACGGCGGGTGGAAAACCCGCCGCTGATCCCTACCTGCGCAACCAGCTTCTCCTGGCGCTGGCGATCAGCCTCGGGATCCTGCTCCTCCTGGCCTTAGCGGGGCTTGTCCTGCAGTGGGTCCGGTTCGGGAAATAAACGGTTGATTTGTTTACGGCGAGCAATATAAAACCACAAAGGGCTCAAAGAGCGCAAAAATCAACGCCGCCAAAGGCGGCGGCTTTGATTCAACACACCTGAGGGAAGGTGTGCCATTACCAGTTCATTTTATTTTTTTTTATTGCGTAAGATCCGTATGTCATTATTCTCCCCCGTCAGGATCCGACCTCCACCACCCACGGAAAACACGGATATGCACGGAAGAATCCGGTAAATAAATCCGTGACTCTCCGTGAGCTCCGTGGATAGAAATGGTTTTACGGAAGGTGCCTCATCCCCCACCCCTCCCCCTCCTCCTGGCATAAGTCAGGAGAAGGGGGAGGGGGTTGGGGGTGGGGATGAGGAAGTACGTGTCTATTCCGTGAAGGCCAGAATATCGTCCATGATCGGTACCGCAGCGGCCTTGGCGCCGATCGCCTCGCCCTTGTTTTCCTGCTTCTCATCGATATCGCCCGCGTAGTGAAGCGCTTCGCGATTGCGTTCGCCGGTGCGGATGCGGATCACATCCTCGACCGGGTAGATGAAGATCAATCCGTCGCCGATCTTGCCCGTCGCCGCAGATTGGCGGATGACCTCGACCGTCTTATCGACGTTTTTATCGCTCAGGACGATGTTCAACTGGATCCGCGGCAGCAGATCCACCGTGTAATCCCCGTTGCGGCCGGAAAGTTTTATCCCCCCCTGGCGGCCGTGGCCGCGGATCTCCGATACGTTCATCCCGATGATCCCGATCCGGTGAAGCGCGTCCTTGACGTCGTTCAGTTTCTCGGTGCGGATGATGGCTTCGATTTTCCTTGTCATGCTGTTTTCTCCTTTCGGCCCCGCGCTAGGCGTAGGCCGGCTCACCGTGTTCGCTGATATCCAAGCCGACTTCCTCTTCATCGTGCGACACCCGCAGGCCCACCAGGGCTTTCAGAATGCGGGCCAGCAGGTAGGTCATTCCGAATGCAAACAGGATCGCCGCGCCCGCGGCCGCCGCCTGGATGAGCAACTGGGCGGGGTTGCCGTAGAACAATCCGTCGGCGCCGGCGGCATTGACCGCCTTCGTGGCGAACAGGCCGACGGCCAGCGCGCCCCAAGTGCCGCCCATGCCGTGGCAGGCCCAAACGTCGAGCGATTCATCCAGGCCCATCTTCTGGCGGGCTTTGATCGCCAGGAGGCTGATCGGCGAGGCTAATGCCCCGATGACGATCGCCGCCAGCGGCGTGACGTATCCGGCGGCCGGAGTGATGGCGACCAGGCCGACGACCGCGCCGGTCACGATCCCGAGGACGCTCGGCTTGTTCTGGCGCCAGGTGATCAGCATCCAGCTGAGGGCCGCCGCGGCTGCCGCCGTATTCGTCGTCACCACCGCATTCACCGCCAGCCCGTTGGCCGCCAGGGCGCTGCCGCCGTTGAACCCAAACCAGCCCATCCACAGCAGGCCCGCCCCGAGGACCGTGAACGGGATGTTATGCGGCTCCATCGGCGCGTTGCCGAAACCCTTGCGCGCGCCGATCACCAGCGCGAACGCCAGCGCGGAGAAACCGGCCAGGATGTGCACGACCGTCCCGCCGGCGAAATCCAGAGCGCCCAGGTTGCGCAGGAATCCGCCCGTGCCCCACACCCAGTGCGCGACCGGGTCGTAGACCAGCGTGGCCCAGATCAGGGTGAACAGAAGATACGTCTTGAATTTGATCCGTTCCACGAACGCGCCGGTGATGAGCGCCGGCGTGATGATCGCGAACATCATCTGGTAGGCCATGAAGGCCAGATGCGGGATGGTCGCGGCGTATTCGGCGTTCGGCGCGGCTCCCACCCCTTCCAACCCAAGGTAGGTAAAGCCGCCGAGAAAGGCTCCCAGGCCCTTTCCGAACGAAAACGAGTAGCCGAACAGCACCCATTGCAGGCTGATCAGCGCGATCGTGATGAAGCTGAGATTGAGTGTGGAGAGCGCGTTTTTTCGCCGGACCATTCCACCGTAGAAGAACGCGAGCGCCGGCGTCATTACGAGCACGAGCGCGGTGGAAATCAGCATCCAGGCGGTGTCTCCGGAGTTGATCTCGGGCATCGGTTTTCTCCTTAAATAAAAATCCCCGGAGGGATGGGTTTCCTCCGGGGGCTTCGCGGCCGGGACTGCGATTTGATTTCCCCTATATTCGCGCAGTCCAGCCCTGCGGGCAATTCCCCATTTGGGTGTTTTTTGGCTCCCCCCTGAAATGTTGAGCCGTATTTTATAACTGGTTCAGCCATCACCCGCATGAATTCCCCCCCAAACGGGGTAAAGAGCGAAATGGCCTGCTATCAGGACGACGTTTTGCCCGCCAAGGCCTAGACTTAGGCTTGAAATCCATGGAAAAACAGGCCCATCGAGCGTACCGTCTGAAAGGCGGATAGAAGCATGTGCCGTATCGCCGCAATCAAATCCAAAGAACCAATCTCCCCCGCGCCCATCCTGCAGATGATGGCCGCGATGCAGAAGGGCCACGACAGCTCCGGTTTTGCGATGGTGATGCAGGACCTGGACGGCGCGTTTGCCGCGCACAAAGACGTCCCCCTGCTCTCGATGGCCTGCACCCCGGCCGGGCTGGAGCTGGCCGAGCGCATGATGGCGCGGCTGGGCTTCGGGCTGGAATTCGATTGGCAGCCCGGGGTGGATCCTTCCGCCGCGCTGGATATTCAGCGCATGCCCCTGTACGTCTTCCGCAATTACCGCTACCCGGACGAGTTCCGCAGCCGGCCGTTCGACGAGCAGAAGAAACTGCTGGTCGAGACCCAGCTCGCCCTGCGGCAAGCCCTCTCTGAGGGCGGGGAAGGCTACGTCTATTCCTTCTGGCCGGATGTGCTCACCCTCAAGGAGATCGGCGATCCGCGCGACATCGGCACCGCGTTCAGGCTTTCGGATGAGGATCATCCGCTGCGGGCGCGGGTGATCAGCGCCCAGTGCCGGCAGAACACCAACTACCAGATCGTCCGCTACGCCGCCCACCCGTTTTTCCTCGAGGGGTACACCCTGATGGGCAACGGCGAGAACACCTTCTTCCAGAAGAACCGGGAATTCCAGCAGACCCTGAGCCCGGCCTACATCGGGTTTGAATCCGACACGCAGAGCTTCCTCTACACGCTGCATTACGTGGTGGAGGTCCTCGGCTGGCCGGTGGAATATTACAAACATGTGATCACGCCGCTCCCCTTCGAAGAGATGGCGCTTCGCCCCGACGCCCCGGTCCTGTACGAGATCCGCCAGTCCTGCCAGAACCTGGAAATCAACGGGCCGAACACGGTGGTCTTCACCCTGCCCGACGGGCGGATGGGAATCGCCTGCGACGCGAAAAAACTGCGCCCGGTGGTGATCGGCAGGGGCGGCGGGATGGTGGTCGCCGCGTCGGAGGTGTGCGGGATCAACCGGATTCTCCCGGACCGCGACAGCGATGAGGATATTTATCCCGGCGAACGGGAAATGGTGGTGGTGGGTTCGGACCTGGAGGTGCAGCGATGGCGGCAATAACCGATTGGGAGATCGACCAGCGGCAGGGATCCTCCTCCCTCGCGCCCAAACCCGCCGGATCGCGGCCGCCCTGCGGCAGCGCCAAGCCGGCGGCGGGAACCCGCGTGCCGCTGGCGGCGCCGGTGTTTGTGCGTGACGCGCATGCCGTCGACCAGCCGTGGAAGATCAAATGGAATCCCGACACCTGCATCCGCTGCGGCGCGTGCGTCGCCACCTGCACGTTCGGTTCATTGAACCCCAAGCTGCAGCGCCGCGGGCACACCGTCTCGGCCGGCCGCGTCCCCGTTCCGCTGGATACGACCGAAGTCATCCTCGCCATCCGGCAGTCGAACGACCAGGCGTTGGCCTGCCGCGGCTGCGGGATGTGCGAAAAGGTGTGCCCGACCGGGTCGATCCGCCCGGTCGCGAACCTGCACAACCGGTTCGCGGTTGTGGCGCGCCAGGGCGGGGCTCCGATCAAACGCGGCGGGCGCGCGCACCTGATCTCCGGGCGCGTGCTGGATTCGATCAAAGTCGGGCGGATCAGCCAGATGACGGATCCTTCCCTCGACGCCGCCCGGCACACTTTCGAACTGCTGACCCCGCTCGGCCGGAGCCTTCCCGCCGACCAGCTTCCGCTCAAGGTGGAAAACGGAAAACTCATGCCGGCCGGCCGGGTGCCGCCCGTGCGCTGGATCTACCCGATCCTGATCGGGGACATGTCGATCGGCGCGCTCTCCTGGCGGATGTGGGAGGCGCTGGCGCTGGCCACGGCTTACCTCAACGAGGAGTGCGGCCTACCGGTGCGGATGTGCTCCGGCGAAGGCGGCCTTCCGGTAAAACTGCTCACCTCGAAACATCTTAAATACATGATCCTGCAGATCGCTTCCGGGCATTTCGGCTGGAACCGGATCATCAAGGCGATGCCGCAGATGACGGCCGACCCGGCCGCGATCCTGATCAAGATCGGCCAGGGCGCCAAGCCCGGCGACGGCGGATTGCTGCCGGCGGCGAAGGTGGCGCCCCATATCCAGGCCATCCGCGGCGTGCCGCGCGCCGACCTGTTGAGCCCGCCCAACCACCAGGGGCTGTACAGCATCGAGGAAAGCGTCCAGAAGATGTTCCTGAGCATGAACGCCGCGTTCCAGTTCCGGGTTCCGGTGGCGATCAAAGTCGCGGCGTCCTCGACCTCGGTCTCAGTATTCAACAACCTGGTGCGCGATCCGTATCACATCGTCGGCGGATTCTTCATGGACGGGATTCAGGGCGGGACCGGCGCCGCGCACGAGGTAAGCCTGGATCATTCCGGGCACCCGGTGCTTTCCAAGCTGCGCGATTGTTATCTGGAGGCCGCCGCCCAGGGGCTGCAGGGGCAGATCCCGATTTTCGCCGGGGGCGGCTTCGGCCAGACGGGCAACCTCGCGGCGGACGCCTTCAAAGCCATCTGCCTCGGCGCGAACGGCGTGTTCGCCGCGAAAATCTTCCTGCAGGCGGCCGGGTGCGTCGGCGACGAGAAGGGGCGCTGCAACGCCTGCAACACCGGCCAGTGCCCGGTCGGGATCTGCACCCAGGATCCGGCGCTGGTGGCGCGGCTGGATGTCGACGCAGCGGCGCAGAACATCGTCGATTATTTCCTGGCCACCGATCAGGAATTCAAGAAGCTCATGGCGCCGATCGGCAATTCGAGCCTGCCCATCGGGCGCAGCGATGCGCTGATTTCGATGGACAAGGTGGTCGCCGACCGGCTGCAAATCGGGTACGCGTGCTGACGCCGTCCTAACCCCCTCACCCCCGCCCCCTCTCACCCTTCCCCTTACGGGGAAGGGTGACTTGGACCGGGAGTTCTTCCCGGGCGAAGCCGGGGAGAGGGGGTTTGGACAGACGAAGGAAGACACCATGCTTCACATATCGACCTTTTCCGACAACCAACGCTCCTCGACGCAGGATCTCCTGCAGCGGATTTATGCCGCCATGGCGGAGGGCGAAACCGAGTTCGTGATCGACGCGGCCGGCCAGCACGACATCGGCGGCCCGCTGTGGGATACCCTCGGGCGGCAGCTGCATTTCACGGTGACCAATCCCGGGCAGCGCGTGGGTTCGATGGGCATGCCGGGAACCGAAATTGTGGTGGAAGGCTCCGCGCCGGCCGACGTGGGCTGGCTCAACGCCGGCGCGCGGATCGTTGTGCGCGGCGATGGGGGCGACACGACCGGCCATTGCGCCGCCGACGGGGTGATCTACATCGGCGGGCGGGCCGGCACGCGGACCGGGTCGCTGATGAAACACGATCCGGCCTTTGCCGCGCCCCAACTCTGGATCCTCAAGAATACCGGCTCGTTCCCTTTCGAATTCATGGGCGGCGGGATCGCGGTTGTATGCGGTTACGAATGCGAGGCGCTGCCTTCGGTCCTCGGGCAGCGCGCCTGCGTTGGGATGGTGGGCGGGACGGTGTACGTGCGCGGCCCGGTCCAGGAACTCTCGAATGAGGTTAAGGTCGTGGAAGCGCTCGACGGCGAGGATTGGCGCTTTCTCTCCGAAGGCATGCCGCGCTTCCTGGAAGCCACGGGGCATTTGGATCTGCTGGGCGCGCTGACGGCCCGCGCGGAGTGGCGCAAGATCGTCCCCAAAACCGCGAAGGAACTGAAAACCGCAAAAGCGCGGCGGGCGCTTTCCGATTTCCACGCCTCGCAGTGGGTGGAAGGCGGAATCTTCAGCGACGTGCTGGAGGATTCCGGCGAAGTAACCCCGCTCGTCCCGCGCGGGAAATACCGGACAGCCATCCCGCTCTGGAACAACGCGGTCTTTGCCGCGCCGTGCGAGTACGCCTGCCCGAACGGGATCCCGACCCAGGAACGCATCCGGCTTCTGCGGCTGGGGAAGATCCGCGAGGCGCTCGAGCTGGTGCTGGAGTACAGCCCGTTTCCCGGATCGGTTTGCGGAGTCGCCTGCCCCAATCCGTGCATGGCGGCCTGCACCCGCGGGGCCATCGATTTTCCGGTCCTCGCCGGCCCGCTCGGGGAATACTCGCTGGATCTGCCCGCGCCGGAGCCGGCCTCGCCGACGGGAAAATCCTTCGCAGTCGTCGGTTCGGGCGCCGGCGGGCTTTCCGCCGCCTGGCAGCTCGCGCTGCGCGGGCACAAGGTCACCCTGTATGAACGGGATTCAAGTCTGGGCGGAAAGATGTTCTCCGCCATCCCGCATGACCGGCTGGATAAGGACATCGTCCGCCGGGAGATCGAGCGCCTGCTGGGATTGGGGGTCGAGGTTCGCACCGGAGTCCAAATTGACCGGGAACTTTTCGAAGACATCCGCCGCCGGCACGACGGCGTAATCGTCGCCGCCGGCGCGACCAAGCCGCGCAGTCTTTCCTTCCCGGGCCACGAGCAAACCGTCTCCGCGCTGGAATTCCTGCGCGCGGCCAATGCCGGGGCCCTACCGATGGACCTCCACGGCAAGCAGGTCGCCGTCATCGGCGCCGGCGACGTGGGGATGGACGCCTGTTCCATCGCGTGGAAAGCGGGCGCGCGAAAAGTGACCGCGGTCGACGTGCGCGCGCCGGCTTCCTCCAGCCGCGAACGGGCTTCCGCGCTTGCGCTGGGAACCCGCATCCTCTGGCCGCTTAACGTGCGCGCGTATCGCGACGGCATGCTGGCTTTCGAAAACGGGGAGCCGCTGCCCGCCGACACCGTCATCGTCGCGGTCGGGGAAATCCCCGAACTGGACTGGTTGCCGGAGAATATCGGGCGGGTGAAGAATTCCTACCTCGCCGCCGACCGGGAAGGCCGGACGGCCGATCCGAAAATTTACGCGGCCGGGGATGCGGTGAAGCCCGGCCTGCTGGCCGACGCGATCGGCAGCGGGCGGACCGCCGCCCTGGCGGCGCACGCCGATTCCACCGGCGAACCGTTCCGTCCGCCGCGCAAAGAGGCCATTCCGCGCGAGCGGCTGCACCTGGAATACTTCATTCCGCAGCCGAGCTACCCGCCTTCCGAGCCGCTGGCCGAGGCCGATCGCTGCATCTCGTGCGGCACCTGCCGCGACTGCAACATCTGCGTTTCCGTCTGCGGGCAAAGCGCCATCCGGCGAATCGTGGAGAACGGAAATATATCCTTCACGGTGGACGAGGAGCTGTGCACCGGATGCGGCTTCTGCGCCGCCGCCTGCCCGAGCGGAATCTGGACGATGGTTTCTACGCACGAGCTGGAAACCGAGACTTTGTAGCCCCGCCGCCATCGATGGCGAAGGCGCGGCCGAAAAAATAATAGACAGGATTTACAGGATTTTAAAATTGATTTTATTCTATGTGCGATTTGTGCCTTTTGTGGCGATGAATAGCCACAAAGACCACAAAAAGTAAATTACCACCGCCATAGGCGATGGCTTTGGAATGCCGCCCCTGGAAGTGCGTTCCCGCCGGCCTGATCGAAAAACCGTTTTGAGGCAACCATAATTTCCAATTCTTGTTTCGTTTCCCTTTTGGAATTTCCTTCCCTTCATCTCCCTTTCTCAAAATTCTGTCCTAACCCCCTCACCCCCGACCCCTCTCCCCCTTCTCCCTTCGCTCCGCTCAGGGACAGGCCCTTAAAGGGAAGGGGGAGAGGGGTGCCTGAGCCACGGCGATCTACCGGGGCGAGGGCGGGGAGAGGGGGTTAGGACAGGGCGAGCGTGGGAAGCAAAGAGGGTCGATATCAATGAAACCGCCCTACGCTTTCATTTTGACTGTTAGCGTTTGATTAATAAGACTAATCCGGCCGATAAAGTGCTATACTCGCAGAACTGCTGGAGACCTCATGCCTAATTTATTTATCGCCTTTCTGACCGGCCTGACGACGGGCGGCTTAAGTTGCCTTGCGGTTCAGGGGGGTCTGCTTGCCAGTTCGGTAGCCCAGGAAATTGAAAAAGAATATCAACCGCAGCCCAAGCGTGGAAAGCGACGGTCCGAATCCGCGGCGCCCCCGAATTCCGCGCTCCCGATTTTACTTTTCCTGGGGGCTAAAATTGTCGCATACACCATCCTGGGCCTGCTGCTCGGCTGGCTGGGGTCCATGCTGCAGTTGACCCCGGCAATGCAGGCCGTCCTGTTCATCGGAATCGGCATCTTCATGCTCGGGAACGCGCTGCGGATGCTGGACGTGCATCCGATATTCCGTTACTTCGCGATCCAGCCGCCGCGCTTTCTCACCCGTTACATCCGCCGGACGGCCAAGAACGGTGAAACGTACGCGACCCCGCTGTTCCTCGGCGCCCTGACGGTGCTGATCCCGTGCGGCGTGACGCAAGCCATGATGGCGGTGGCGATGGGTACGGGTTCTCCGCTCCAGGGGGCGGCGATCATGTTCGCGTTTACACTCGGCACCAGCCCGGTGTTTTTCCTCGTTGCCTACCTGGCGACGCAACTCGGAGCCCGGCTCGAGAAATGGTTCCTTCGCCTGACCGCCTTTGTGGTCCTGGTGCTGGCGGTAATCTCGATCAATTCCGGACTAACCCTCGCCGGTTCGCGGCTGGCGGTCGGCAACTGGTCCCAGCCCGAATTTTCTGGAACGCCCGCCCCCGCCGCGAGCGAACTGACCCTCACCGCCCGCAACGACGGGTATTACCCGGGCGTGCTGTACGCCAAGGCCGGGGCTCCGGTGACACTGACCCTGGTTACGGAAGACAATCGCTCGTGCTCGCGCGCCTTTGTGATCCCGTCGTTGAAAATCCAGAAATTGCTGCCCCAGACCGGCCTGGTCCAAATCGAACTTCCGGCCCAGAAAGCCGGGAAGACGATCTACTTCTCGTGTTCGATGGGAATGTACAGCGGCTGGATCATCTTTCAGGATTGAGGCGGAAAAATAATAGACAGTATCATTGCGAGCGACCGGAGGGAGCGAAGCAATCTCCCCCTTCGGAAAAAGAAGGAGATTGCTTCGTCGCTTCGCTCCTCGCAATGACAGCCTCGGTTTTTTCAGCACCCAGATTGTTATTTCTAAATTTTGTGAACTTTGTGCCCTTTGTGGCTATGAATTGTTCGAGACATCACGAGGAGTTGATTTGATGGTGAAAAAGACTTTTCGCGTAAACGGCATGCACTGCTCGAATTGCGCGATGCGGATTGAGGGATTGGAGGACGAGTTGGAGGGGGT
>Ga0105091_10001306_pt1 | contig 10851 bp, 7 predicted proteins | sample PPLLak1March2015_FD_87022 | JGI IMG/M metagenome (GOLD analysis project Ga0105091, IMG submission 87022) | Freshwater sediment microbial communities from Prairie Pothole Lake near Jamestown, North Dakota, USA - PPLs Lake P7 Core (1) Depth... | ecosystem: Environmental > Aquatic > Freshwater >... | reverse complement strand
CTCCCACCTCGACATTCACACCGACCGCAACCTCCACCTTCAGCCCGACCTTTTCCCCAACGCCCACAACACTCGGCGGGGGCGGCGGATTGATGGCCGTTGCATACGCGGACATGGATTGGTGGCATATCTATACGCTGGATACCATTGGAAGGCATCTCATTCGGTTGACCGACGGCGAATGGAACGACTTCAATCCTTCCTTCTCGCCGGACGGCAAGCGGATAGCTTTCTCATCCCACTGGATCGTCGGCTCGGATTTATTCATCATAAATGCCGATGGATCGGGGAAAACCAGATTAACCGAAGGCCCCGCGGAGGATTCCGATCCGGTGTGGTCGCCGGACGGCCGATTCATCGCCTTTGAATCCAACCGCGAATCGGAGCATGAATCGGCGTGCGTAACCCTATGCAGCTTTGAAATCTATGTCATGGATTCCGACGGCTCGAATGTCCGCCGATTAACCGATAATCCTTCCTTGGATTCGGAAGCGGCTTGGTCTCCGGATGGATCGCGCATCGCCTTCTCATCCGGTCGTTTTGGCAACAGTGAAATCATGGCCATGGAATCCGATGGATCCAACCTCGTGCGGTTGACCAACGGCAGTGGATGGGATTTTCAACCCGCCTGGTCGCCGGATGGTAGGCAAATCGTTTTCTCGTCCGACCGTGATGGCCGGCACAACATCTATGTCATGGATGCCGACGGCTCGAACGTCCGGCGGCTTACGAATAACCCGGCTCAGGATTGGTCGCCGGTATGGTCTCCGGACGGGACACGAATTGCTTTCGTATCCACCCGCAATTCGGCCAACCCCGTGACCTGCACATCCGATTGCGTATTCGAAATTTATATAATGAATACCGACGGCTCGAACATCCAGCGGCTGACCGATAATCCGGGGATAGAAGATTCCCCGGTGTGGCAGCCGTAGGGCTCTTTAGGAGTAGCGCGCCTGGCGGCGCTGGCAGCCGCGATCCTCTCCGAGGCCGCCTGGTCCGCGCCGACGGTGCTGCTCTTTAAGGATGTGAGCATCGCCGCCGAACTCCGGTTATTCGCCGGACCCGGCGGGGAGATGTTCCTGCTGGTCGGCGATTCCCCAACCGTCCTTCGGAGTTGCTCCAGCATTTCCAGAAAATCCCCCGGCAGCGGCGCCTCGAATTCGCGCGGCGCCGTTTCGTCCGGCAGCGTGATCTTCAGCCGCCAGGCGTGCAGCATCTGCCTTCCCCCCTTCTCCCAATGTAAATTGGGAGAGGGGGCCGGGGGGTGAGGGGAGGGGCGTTTCTTTCCGCTTCGCCTGGGGGGACCCGAAGCGTGTTTACCGTAGACCCCGTCCCCCGCCACCGGGCAGCCGATGTACGCCAGGTGCACCCGGATCTGATGCGTGCGCCCGGTCAGGGGATGCACCTCGAGCAGGGTGTGGTCCTTGAACCGTTCGCGGGTTTGGAATACCGTCACCGCCGCGCGCCCGCGCGAGGGCGGCACCACCGACATCCGCTGGCGGTGGGAAGGGTCGCGCCCGATATCCGTTTCGATCCGCCCCTCGGGCGTCGGCGGGCTGCCCGCCACCAGCGCCAGGTATGTCTTCTCCGCCGTGCGCTGGGCAAACGCCTCCTGCAGGAACCGCTGGGCTTCCGCGTTCTTCGCCACCAGGATCAGCCCTGAGGTGTCTTTATCCAACCGGTGGACTATGCCCGGCCGCTCGATCTCTCCCACCGCGCCCACTTCGGGCGCGTACCCCAGCACCGCGCCGACCAGCGTTCCGCGCTGGTGGCCGGCCGCCGGATGCACCACCATCCCGGCCGGCTTGTCGATCACCAGCAGGTCGCTGTTTTCAAAGATGATCGCGAGCGGGATTTGTTCCGGTTCCACTTCCGAGGGCGGCGGCGGGGGTATGCGCACGGAAACCGCGTCGCCCTCCGCCAGCCGCAGCGCGGGTTTGATCGCGGGGTTCCCGTTGATCTGCACGAAACCTTCTTCGATCAATTTTTGCAGGGAGGTGCGTGAGTGGTCCGCGAGCTCCCGCCCGAGAAAACGGTCCAGCCGTTCCCCCTCGGCATCCGCCGTGAGCGCGCGGAGTTCCTCGTTCACACTTTTTCCGGCGGGGCCGGAGGCGGGACGGCCGCCGCCGCGGCCGCGGCCGTTTTCCGGTTGCGGAGATATTCGAGGAGGATGTCGAGCATCAGGAGCGCCACACCCAGCGAGATCGCCCCGTCGGCCACGTTAAACACCGCCGGGAAGAACCCGAACCAGATGAAGTCGGTCACGGTCCCCTGGGTCAGCCGGTCGACCAGGTTCCCCAGCGCCCCGCCCAGCTGCAGCCCGAGCGCGATCCGCACCGGCCAGGTGGCGGTGTCGGAATCGCGGTAGTACCAGATGATCGCCCCGGAAACGATGAACGCCAGGATCGTGAACACCATCCCGCCCTGCTGGAACATCCCGAATGCGGCGCCGGTGTTCGTCCAATGGACGATGTGCACGTAGGGGCGGAGCGCTTCGATCGGCATCCAGATCTCCCCCAGCGCAAGCTGGGTGCGGACGAGTTCTTTCGTGGTTTGATCGAGGATCAGCACCGCTCCGGCGAGAATGGCCAGCAGAATGTAGTTGCGGACTTTCAGCAAGGGAGTACTCCTTTGGTATATCGCCGAGAGTCATTGCGAGGAGCGAAGCGACGAAGCAATCTCCTGTTTTGACAGAAGAAGGGGATTGCTTCGCTCCCTTCGGTCGCTCGCAATGACGCCTTAATGATTGATTCTACCCCACGCCCCTACCCCGCCTTCTCCAGCGCCACCGTCAGCGTCTCGCCGTCGAACTCATCCGCGGCTGTGTGCGCGCCCTTGGGCGCCGGTCCTTCGGTCAGCGCCGCCGCCAGGGTTTCCGAGGTGATGTAATCGGTATGCTGCCGGACGGCTTCCCCCAGTTTGGGCGAGGCGGTGTAAAAGATCCGGATCCGGTCCGAGATCTGCAGGTCCGCCGTCTTGCGCAGGTCCTGAACCCGGCGGACGAATTCGCGCGCCAGGCCCTCGCGGATAAGCGCCGGGGTGAGTTCGGTGGCGAGCGCCGCCAGGTCGCCCCCTTCCGGCGCGACGGCGAATCCCTCGCGCGCGGTCATCCGGACTTCCACTTCCCCGGGGCCCGCCTCCACCTCCACATCATCCACTTTCACTTTCACGGATTTTCCGGAAAGCAGGATTGAGGCGGCGGCTTCCGCATCCAGCGCCAAAAGCGCCGCGCGCACCTTCGGGAAGAGCGCCCCATGCTTGGGGCCGAGCGCTTTCGGCAGCGGGTTGAGGGTGTAGGCCACCACCTCACCCGCCGCGTCCAGCGGCCGGATCTTCTTGACGTTCAGTTCGTCGGCCAGCAGGTCGCCGTATTTTTCGAGGATCCGACGGTCCTCGGCCGAAGTGACGGCGAAGGCGGCTTCCGCCAGCGGCTGGCGCACTTTGCGGTTGGCTTTGTTGCGCGCGGCATGCCCGAGCGACGCCCACAGCAGCACCCGGCGCATCTCCTCGTTTAGTTTTTCGTCGATCATCGCCCGGTCGGGCTCCGGCCAGGTCGTCAGATGCACCGATTCCTGCGCGTCCGGATCCACGCCGAGCACCAGGTTCCGGTAAAACGCGTCCGCCAGGAACGGCATGCTCGGCGCGAGCAGCCGCGCGAGAGTCACCAGGCACTCGTACAGTGTGGCGTACGCGGCGTTCTTATCCGCGTCCTCCGCCGGGCTCTTGCCCCCCGTCCGCCAGAAGCGGCGGCGGCTCCGGCGCAGGTACCAGTTCGAGAGCCGGTCGACAAACGTCTCGATCGGCCGCGTCGCGCCCACCACGTCGTAGGTTTCCATCGCCTGGGTGATCTGCCGCACCAGGCTGTGCAGCTCGGAGAGGATCCAGCGGTCCAGCGCGGTGTAGGCGCGCTGAGTCCGCCCGCCGGTCGGGTGCCCGAGCGTCGCGAGGTTGGTCAGCGCCTCATCCGGCTTCCAGCCGTCCAGGCCGGCGTAGGTGACGAAGAAGGAATACACGTTCCACAGCGTCAGGGTGAAGGTGCGGATCACCTCGCCCACCAGGTCGGTCGAGAATCGCTTCTCCTGCCCCGGAGGCGAGGCGGTGTAGAGGTACCAGCGGAAGGCGTCGGCCCCGTGCGCTTCCAGAACCTCCCATGGGTCGACGACGTTGCCCTTGTGCTTCGACATCTTGCGGCCTTCCCCGTCGAGCATCAACCCCAAACAGATCACGTTTTTATAACAGACGCTGTCCATGAGCAGGGTGCTGATCGCGTGCAGCGAATAGAACCAGCCGCGGGTCTGGTCGATGGCCTCGCAGATGTAATCGGCCGGGAACTGGGTCTTGAAAATTTCCTTGTTTTCGAACGGGTAGTGCCACTGCGCCACCGGCATCGCGCCCGAATCGAACCAGCAGTCGATCAGTTCCGGCACGCGGTTCATCCGCCCCTTGCATTTCGGGCATTCCCAATGCAAGTCGTCCACGTACGGCCGGTGCAAATTCAGCCCGGCCTGGTCCACTCCGGATTTCTTCACCAGCTCCTCGACCGAGCCGACCATCTCCTGGAAGTGGCAGTCCGCGCACTCCCACACCGGGAGCGGCGTGCCCCAGTACCGTTCGCGCCCGAGCGCCCAATCCACATTGTTGGCCAGCCAGTTGCCGAAGCGCCCGGCCTGGATGTGTTCCGGGTACCAGTGGATCGTCCCGTTCAGCTCGGTCATCCGGTCGCGGAACTGCGTGGTGCGGATGTACCATGTGCTGCGCGCGTAGTAGAGGAGCGGCGTGTCGCACCGCCAGCAAAACGGGTAGGTGTGGTGGATGATCCCGTGGCGCAGCATCAATCCGCGGTTTTGCAGGTCCGCGATGATCAGCGGGTCGGCATCCTTGACGAACATCCCCTTCCAGGGCGTCACCGCCGGGATGAAGCAGCCGGATTCGTCGACGGTCATCAGCACCGGCAGATCGTTCTCGATCGACATCTGCATGTCTTCCGCGCCGAAGGCCGGCGCCTGGTGCACCACGCCCGTGCCGTCCTCGACGGTCACGAATCCGCCGAGCACCACCCGGTGGGCCTGCTTCTCGAGCGGCAGGAAGGTGAACAGCGGCCGGTACTTCCAGCCCGAGAGCTCCTTGCCCTTGTAATCCCCGACGATCTTCACTTCTTCACCGGCGAACACTTTTTCCACCAGGTCGCGCGCCAGGATCAGGTATTCCTTTTCCCCGGCCGCGGTTTTCCGCTCCACTTTGGCGTACATCACATCCGGGTGAACGGCCACCGCCACGTTCGCCGGCAGCGTCCACGGCGTGGTGGTCCAGACCAGGAAAGCGGTTTTCGGATCGTCCTTGAGCGGGAAGCGCACGAAGACCGACGGGTCGGGCGTGTTCTCGCGGTAGCCCTGCGCCACTTCGTGGTCGGAAAGCGGCGTGCCGCAGCGCGGGCAGTAGGGGACGATTCGAAAACCCTGATAGATGAGATTCTTGTCCCAGAAATTCTTGAGGATCCACCAGACCGATTCGATGTATTCGTTGGTATAGGTGATGTAGGCGTCTTCCAGATCGGTCCAATAGGCGATCCGTTCGGTCAGGCGCTCCCAATCCCGGATGTAGCGGAAGACCGAGGCTTTGCAGCGTTCGTTGAACTTGGCGATCCCGTATTCCTCGATCTGCTGCTTGTGCTCGAAGCCCAGTTCCTTTTCGACCTCGATCTCCACCGGCAGGCCGTGCGTATCCCAGCCGCCGCGGCGCAGCACGTAACAGCCGCGCATCGTGCGGTAGCGCGGAAAGAGATCCTTGAAGGCGCGCGCCAGGACATGATGCACGCCCGGCCGGCCGTTGGCCGTCGGCGGCCCCTCGAACAGCACGTACGGCGTGCCGCCCTTGCGGTCCTCCACCGAGCGCCGGAAAATCTCGCGCTCCTTCCAGAACTTGAGGATCGCTTCTTCCTGCTTGCGGAAATCGGGTTTGGTCGGAACAGGTTCGAACATAATGACCTCTCTGAAAACCCTTTTACCGCAAAGTCGCAAAGCGCGCTAAGATTTTTATAAAAAAACCTTTGCGACCTTGGCGTCTTTGCGGTAAAAAGGTTTTTCTCCAGAAAATAAAAAACCCGCCCAACAAACAGGGACGGGAAGACCCGCGGTGCCACCCTGATTCCCCCCTTGGCGGAGGGCGCTTCTCCAGGCAACCTTCTGCCCGCGCCCAGGGTAACGGATGGGCGGACCCGGCCCGGCTTGGGGCGAACCCTTCAGCCTGCGGCTCCGGAAGGATTTTCAACCGCTCTGCCGCGCCCGCCTTGCACCTTGTGCGGGCTCGCTGGTCGGCGGGATGCGGCTTACTCGTTTCCATCATCGCCTTTGCAGGTGGCATTATATCGCGGAATCCGCGCGCCGTAGAAAAAAAACGAGGCCGGCCGATGAGGGCCGACCACTGTAAAACCTTTTCACCGCGAAGCCGCTAAGGTCGCAAAGAATTATCCATTTTTACTTTGCTTTTCTTCGCGTTCTTAGCGACTTTGCGGTAAAAGGTTTTGATTTACCGCCGCACCCGGCCGAGCCGCAGCTGGCGCGCCAGGATGATGACAAACAGACTGCCTGTGCCCAGGAGCAGCAGCGCCGGCAAACCCGCGCTGTCCCCGAATCCGGTCGCCGGCAGGCCCGTTGCCGAGGTCCGGGTCGCCGTGCGGGTCGGACCGGCCGCGGTTGTCCGCGTGCTGGTCGCCGCCTGCGCCCCGCCCGCGGCGGTCTGGGTTTGGGTCGGAGTCTCGCTGGCCATCGAGATGGTGGAGAAGACGACCGGGGTGGGCGTCAGGGTCGGGGATAAGGTCCGGGTCAGCGTGAGCGAGGGAGTATAGGTGATCACCGCGGTTTGAATGGCGATCGCCACCCGGGTCTGGGTTCCCTGGACGTTCAGCGTTTGAGTCGCTCCCTGTTGGAAGGCCGCCGTGGTCGTCAGGTCCTGCGGCTGGGGCGCGGCAGGCTGCCCGCCCTGGGTCAGGAAATACAGCGCAAAAATGCCGATCAGGGCAAGCACAAATACGCCGCCCAGTATGATCGCCCCGATCAGGAACATCCGGTTGCCGGATTCCTCCGGCGGCGGTGCGCCCATCTCCATGTCTTCGGTCATTGGATCTTCTCCTGTGGACAGCCCGGGCGTCACCGCCCGCGACCCCTACTCCAGTATATCCAAATTTGCGATCGGCACGCGCACCAACCCGGTTTCCCCAAGTTCCACGTCTGCGCACGGCACCCGGATCCCGTTCGCGATCGGCACCAACCCCTCGGGCAGGGAAACCACCGAGCCTTCCCGTCCGGCGTACGGCGCGCGCAGGACTCTCACCCGGCGGCCCACCACCAATTGTACAGCCTCCGCCGGCACATCCGCCGAACCCACCGCCGGGAGCGGGATGATCACCTCCGGGCGCAACCCCTTCCAGTGGTCCGTTTGCTGGGCGTTGAGGCTGGCCTCCCTGCCCACATTCGTGGCGAACAATTCGAAGATCGCGCTGTTCATCGGGATCTTCCCAAACCCCTCGGTCAGGATCACCGGGATCTCGGCGGCCTGCGCGGCGGGAATGCAGGCGGAAGGCATGCTGCCGCAGATCAGGCCGCGCACCGGCAGCGCCGCCAGGTTGTGGAAAATGCCGGGTTCCTCCACCCGCCCGGCGACCGCGACCGCTCCGCGCATTTCGATGTTCAAGTCCGCCGTGCCCAGCACGCCCGCGCTGTTCTGCGTGGTCATGCGCAGCACCCCGAATTCCTGGCGTCCGTTGCCCCAGATCCCCTGCACCAGCGCGCCGGCGGTCTCGATCGTCGCGGAAATATCCGGCTCCTCCCCGATCACCGTGCCCGGAAGGGATGCCTTCAATTCGAATCCCTCCCCCAGCCCCTCATACAGCAAACGCCCGTCGCCCTGCAGGACGACCCGGCCTTCCTCGGGCGCGCGCACCACCCGCCGCATCCAGCCCACCGGCCCGGCGAGAATATCCCCGCCGGTCACCTTTTCGTCCAGTTCGCGCCGCAGGAAGCGGTCCGCCCTCGCCGGGGGCAGCCCGAGCCCGTGCGCAATGTCGAACAGGTAGTGCGCGGGCGCGAGCGTCGTCCGCCCGATCACATCGCTCGGGGAAACCTTCTGGTTCATCCGCACGATGATCGATCCGCGCGCGGGGAGCACCCGCGCGCGGCGGATGACAACCAGGAGGGAAACGTGGGTTTGATGCGGTAGGTTCATATTCTGCCGTTAGGCCGTGATCTGGGCCAGCCAGTCATCCTGTAGTTTCCGGTTTTTGGCGGGATCGGATTCGAATACCAGCGGCCTCCCGCGGGCGTCGATGATCAGGCCCGCCAGGCCGCCCTCGACGGGGAAGGTTCCGCCCTGCCCGTATCCGCCGAGCCCAAGGTCGAAATGCCGGTGCAGCTGGACGGTGATCTGCGCCTTTTGCCCGAGCGGCAGCGGAACGACCTCGATCATCCCGAACCGCACGTCGCCGCGGATCTGCCGCCCGTCGGCATATTGCAGCCGGTACCGCAGGACCGGATCCCCCGTGTGGGATTTCCCCACCGGGCAGAGGGCGGTTCCGAGCCGCGGGAAGGCGGGCGATTCCAGCACTTGGACAACCGCCAACGGATTGACGCGGCCGGCGGCTCCAAGCGCGCAGATCATGTTCTGCGCGTCCAGGATCAGGCTGGTCACCCCGGGCGGCTGGATCGAATCCAGAAGCATGAGCGCCGCATAGCCCGGTCTCGGCACGTTGGAAAAAGCGGATCCGGTTCCGGTGACGGAGGCGACCGGCGGAAGCACGCCCGCCCACGGCCAGGTAAAGGGAACCCGCCAGGAGGGCGACGCGGCCCGCACCGTGGCGCGGATCACCTCGCGGATGATGGCCATCTCGATCCGCAGATCCTCGGCCGTCGCCGGGATCGTCTGCGGGTAAAGCGCCTTGTTGTGCAGGTAGTCGCGCAGCGCTTCTTCGGAAAATTCCATCGGCAGCCAGCGCGCCACATCCCGCCATGAAGTGAGCTCGAGGAGATGCGGGGCGTTGCGCCCCAGGTTCAGGTCCGGCCGCACAGACAGCTCCAGGGTGTTGCCGAAGCCGGCCGCCAGGGTGGTCGACCCCGATCCCACCGACACACCGAGCGCGCCCTTCTTCGGCGGCGCCCCGCGCGCCATCAGTTCGATGATCGTCCCCATCCCAAGCGGCGAAGGGGTGAGCACCCCGCCCGTCCACGCAAGCAATCCTTCGATCCCGCCCAGCCGGGCGCGCAAAATCTGGGCGGTCATGTCGTTCAGCGCCACCCGCCCCGGGTCCAGGTCTTCGGTTTCCAGCGACGGGCGGATGTTCCGGGCGGTGGTCACGGTGCACTTGCACGCTTTCAAGAGGTCCTGAACTTTGGCCGCGACGGAGCTGTTGCCCATGAACAGAACCTGCGGTTTGGAATCCGACGGCATCATGTAGATGCTCAGGCCGATCACTTCCATCAGCCGCAGCACCGCATCGGAAGCGCCGCCTTCGGATCCGCCCGAGACGAGGATCAAATCCGGTTTCGCCTGGCAGAGCGCATCCATGCGGGCTTCGTCCGAGCGCCGGTCTCCCAGGGAGACTTCCGCGACCACGCGCACCGGCGCGGATTCCGTCAGTTTGCGGACGCTGCGCAGCGAAATGTCCGGCAGGAGCCCGACCAGCGCCACGCGCACGTCCGCCTGCAGCGATAGGGTCAGCACAACCGCGTCCACGCCGGTGCCGCTTCCGCGCGAGGGGACGATCAGCTGCCCGGTATCGTCGAAAAATTCGCAGCCGACCAGCTCCGCGAGCTTATCCAGGGAGAACCGCACGCCCTCGCCCACGTCCAGGTACGGCGCGTCCGCGGTGGTGGCGTTCTCGGCCGTGGCCACCATCCGGTATTGGCGTTCGACGATGTCGATCAGCGACACGCGCGTGTGCGTCGTGCCGACGTTAATGAGAAGGAGGGAATCCGCATCCGCCTGGGAGCGGCCGATGTCCCGGTCGGTCATACCGTCCCTCCGATGACCAGCAGGACGACGGTCTGGATCAGGAAGTAGATCCGCTCAACCAGGAGCGAGAGGGCGGACAGCAGCGCGCCGGCGTACAGCGCGCCGAGGGTAAGCGAGAGGAATACCTTGCCGACCTGCATGACGTGCCCGATCACGGGCGGGGCGGTCGGATCGGCTCCGCCGCGCGGCTTGGCGCCGAAGTGGAAGTAGGCCAGCGTGGTCAGAGTCCCCAGAAGGACGCACCAATTTTCCAGCATCGACCACAGATCCGCCGGCAGCAGACTCGGCTCCGCGGCGGCGAGCGCCTGCGGGAGGAAGGTTCCGGTCAGCGATCCGCCGACGACCACCGCGGCGCCCACCCCCACCAGGAACGCCATCGGGATGAAGGCCATCCCCGAACCGCGCGGATCCATCCGCGCCAGCAGCAGCAGCCCGAGCACCAGCAGGATCAGCAGCACCGGAATTTTATCCAGGGTGAAATTGTAGAACAGCGGCGAGAGGTACTGATCGAACAGCACCGAACTCATCATCACGGCCATCAGGTACCCGGCCGATACCCCGACCAGGACGTAGGCGCCGAGCCGGAAGAGCAGGTTGTCGTCCAGCAGCAGGTAGGAAAGGATGGCGATCGTGAGGAAGAACCCCAGCAGCATCCCGCCGACGAGTTGGATGTCGATCATTCGGCCGCCCTTCGTTCTCTGCGGATGAACCCGAGGATCAGCGATCCGATGATGCCGGCCCCGAGCGTCACCAGCAGCGCCAGAGTCCCTCCGGCGAAGGCCTGCCAGCGCATGGCGGAAACGCCCTGGGTTTGAATCGTGGCGGGCATAAAGTGCGCGCGATAGG
>Ga0105091_10001304_pt1 | contig 10854 bp, 10 predicted proteins | sample PPLLak1March2015_FD_87022 | JGI IMG/M metagenome (GOLD analysis project Ga0105091, IMG submission 87022) | Freshwater sediment microbial communities from Prairie Pothole Lake near Jamestown, North Dakota, USA - PPLs Lake P7 Core (1) Depth... | ecosystem: Environmental > Aquatic > Freshwater >... | reverse complement strand
GTTCAGTCCCCTGCGCGTCGACCGCGCTGCGGGGCACCGCGACTCCGCGCGACTCGGCGGCGGTCGGCCACGGCCCAGCGCACTTCTTGCGGGCGCGCAGCTTTCGGGGCGAGGCCCGCAAGTGCGTGTCTGGAGTGCCTTCCGGCGGATGGTGCGCCCGGCCCGCCGCCCGGTCGATTGGCAACGCCCGCCGCCTGAGCCGCGCTCCGCGCGGTACCCCGCAGCGCGGCCGGCGCGCCGCGCGCTGTGGATGCCGCTAAACCGACCGAGGCACGCCGACGGCCGATCAGGCGCAGGGTAGGACTCCGACGAGGCGCAGGATGGAACCCCACCGCCCAGGCGCAGGCGAGGACACCACCGTCCAGGCCCAGGAGCGCAGGCGATTGGCACTCTCCACCCGCGAGTGCCTTTGTCTTTCCGCCGGCTTTTTGCAGAATCTGGCAAGCCACTTGCTTGTATACGTTCTGCATTCCGCTTGCGTTGGAAGCAGTGAGCGGACCAACGGAGGGTTCCATGAGCCTGCCAGCGACGATTCCCGCGCCGCCGATCTCCATTGCCGGCTTCAAGGACGTCTATCGCGTGCCGCGCGTCGAGGAGGCGCTCGCCGAGTTGCAGGAGCTCGGGGCGGGCGCCAGCGAGGCGCTGCGCGCGACCTACGTCCGCATGATCCGCGCCGGCGGCCAGCGCTTCGTTATCAAGCCGTCGGCGCTGCCCGACATCGATGCGCTGATCGGCGAGTTGCCCAACTTCGAGGAGCCGCTGGAGGACATCCGCAAGCAGCTCGCGCTCTGCCTGTCGTCGGACGACCCGCTCGAACTCGAGCCCATCCTGCTGCTCGGCGATCCCGGCATCGGCAAGACCCACTTCGCGCGCCGCCTGTCGAAGCTGCTCGGCACCGGCTACAACTTCATCGGGATGAGTTCGCTGACGGCGGGCTGGATCCTCTCCGGCGCGTCGGCGCAATGGAAGAACGCGAAGCCGGGCAAGGTGTTCGACGCGCTCGTCAACGGCGACTACGCCAACCCGGTGATCGTGGTCGACGAGATCGACAAGGCCGGTGGCGACGCGCAGTACGACCCGCTCGGAAGCCTCTACACGTTGCTCGAGCACGACACGGCGGCCGAGTTCATCGACGAGTTCGCCGAGGTGCCGATCGACGCCTCCGACGTCGTCTGGATTGCGACCGCCAACGAAGCGCGATCGATCCCGGAGCCGATCCTGAACCGGATGAACGTCTACGCGATCGAGGCCCCGGACGAGGAGGGCGCGCGCCGTATCGCCCGCAGCATCCACGCCGAGTTGCGCAACGAGCACGCGTGGGGCCGCGCGTTCCCCGAGGAACTCGGCGGCGAGAGCCTGGAGCGGCTCGGTCGCATGAAGCCGCGCGAGATGCGCCGCATGATGCTGTCGGCCTTCGGCAACGCGAAGCTCGCCGGACGCGACGAAGTGCTGCCCGAGGACATCACCGACGACCGCGCGGCGAAGAGGCCCCGGATCGGCTTCTGAGAGGGCGCGCCTGCCCGAGCGTGGTGCGGATCCGCACCTTGTCGCGGCGCTACTTGCCGATCGGGCGTCGGGTCGCTTCTTCAGCGGCCACGCGTTTGTACACCGGCCCCCAGATCGGGTGGCCGACCTCCGCATCCGTCAGCCGGAAACCCGGGTCCGCCGCGAAGGCCGCGCGGAAGGCGGTTTCGCACTCTGCCGGCCGGCTGTAGGCGCAGGCGATGAACGCCAGGTGCTTGTGCGCCATCGCGATGTCGTGCTGGTCGCCGAGCCCGTCGGCGAGCGCGCGCCGGAACATCGTCTCGGCGCGCTCGTGCTGCCCGTCTTCGTACAGGCGCATCGCGTTCAGGAAGGCGCGCTCGGCCGGCTGCTCATAGAGCCGGGCGATGCTCACCGTGGGGGCGGGAGCAGGCGCAGGGGGAGGGGTCGCGCAAGCCGCGGCAAGCGTCGCGGCCGCGCAAGCCAGGATGACTCGGATTCGCGCCATGCCGCGAGACTACTGGAAACCAACCCGGAAGCTGCGCTCGAAACGGAGGTGGAAACCGTGCCTCGAACGGCTGGAGTCGGCGCGCGGCCGCTGCCGCATGGGCCGCAGCCGCCGCTGCCGGCGTCGCGCGGGACGGCTAGAAGCGGTGCTGCAGGTGGAGCTTCTCGCCGGGCTTCAACTCGACCTGGGCGACGAACGGTTCGAACGAACCATTGCGGATCTCGATGGTGTGCAGCCCGGGCGGCAACGTGATCTGGGTCAGCGGTGGCGACACGCCCTGGACGGTGCCATTGACCACGACCTCACCCCACGGCGCGACGGCGACCGTCACCGTGCCGTCGTCGAGCTTGACCGGATCGGCCCGCTTGCGCGCGGCGGCCTTGCCGTCCGCCTTCATTGCGTCGGCAGTGCTCGTCGCGGGCACGGCGGGCGCCGCCTCGACTGCCGGCGGCGGTGGTGTCATCGGGGGGATGATCGGAACCGGCGCGGCCATGTCAGGTGCGGCCGGTGCCGGCCCGCGGTGCGGCGTGAACAACGCGACTCCGCCGATGCCCAGCACCGCGAGCAACGCGATGCCGAAGAACATCGGGCCGCGCGCCGGCCGCGATGCCGTCACGGGCCGTGTCGGCAGGGCCTTGGCCGTCGAATCGACCGATGCGGGGCGCGAGCCGTCGACGAACTCGGCCAGCGCGTTGCGCAACTCGGACGCCTTCTGGTAGCGGTCGGCCGGGTTCGGGGACATCGCCCTGCGGACGATCTGCGCGAGCGCCGGCGGCGTGTCGGGCCGGATCTTCTCCACCGGCTTCGGCCCGGCGTCCATGACGCGGTCGAGCGTCTCGTCGACGGTGCGGCCGTCGAAGGCTCGCCTGCCTGCGAGCAGTTCGTAGAGGATCGTGCCGAGCGAGAAGATGTCGCTGCGGGCGTCGAGCGAGTCGCCCCTGGCCTGCTCCGGCGACATGTAGTTCGGCGTGCCGACCAGTTGCCGGGTGCCCTTCGGCATCGGCTCGGCCACCGGCGCGAGCGCCGTGCCGAAGTCCAGCAGCTTCGGCTTCAGGTCGCGCGACAGGAAGATGTTGCTGGGCTTGATGTCGCGATGCACCAGTCCGCGCTTGTTGGCGTAATGGATGGCGTCCGCGACGCGCATCATCATCGCCGCAGCCTGCCGCGGGCTCATCCGGTTGCCGCCGGCGAGGTACTCGTGCAGGTCCTGGCCGTGCAGGCGCTCCATCGCGATGTACGCCAGCGTGTCGGTCTTGTCGGCGTCGTAGATCGTCACGATGCCGGGGTGGCTCATCCCGCCGGCCGACTTGGCTTCGCGCAGGAAGCTCGCTTCGATCTGGGTGCGGTACCGCTCCTCGCTCGCCAGCGGGATGATCTTGATCGCGACCTCGCGGCCGAGGACCGGATCGTGCGCGGCGTAGACGACGCCGTACGACCCGCGCCCGATCTCGTTGAGCACCGTGAAGCGACCGATCGTCTGCGGCGGCGCGGGCACGGGCGGCGCAGCCTGCGGGAGGGTGGCGGTCATCGGCTCGGACATGGCCGACGATTATGTCACTCGGCAAACTTGCGCCGATCGCCCGAAAAGGCGTGTCGCTCCGCGACGCGAAGCGTCAGCGCGAGAACACGATCCGCTCGTTGCGCAGCAGGCGGGCCTGCGCGCCCAGCGCAAGCATCGTGATGCCGATCGCCATGGCCGCCGGCACCAGAACGTCGGCGGGGCCGACGGCTTCACCCCGCAGCGCCCGCATCATCACCACCTGCTGCGCCATCGCCGGGACGTAGAGCTGCCAGGCGGCGTCGCGCACCGACAGGAACAGCGGGATCACCGGCGCGAAGTTCACCAGCATCGTCAGGTAGCTGGCGTAGGTCTGCGCTTCCTTGTGGCTGCGGCCGTAGGTGGCGGCGAACATGTTGACCGCCGCGATCATGGCCGCGAAGGGCAGCAGCATCGCCAGGAACAGGACGGACTCCGCCGCGCCGAACTGCATCAGCGCCGACAGGCTCTCGCTCGGGATGAACACCATCGCACCGCGGAAGCCGACCAGTGTCAGCACGACCACCGCGGCCGAACATGCGGCAACGACAGCCCACTTGCCGAGCACGATCGCCGGCGTCGACACCGGGTTCATCAGCAGCGGTTCCAGCGATCCGCGCTCGCGCTCGCCCGCCGTCACGTCGATGGCGACGCTGATCGCCCCCACCACGGCGCCGAGCAGCGCGAGCCACGGGACGAGGAACAGCAACTGCGCGCCGCGTGACTTGCCGGCCGCCAGGTTGATCTCCTCGACGTCCACCGGACTGAGCACCTGCAGGCCGACACCGCGCGCGAGCAGGCGCTGGCTGCCGAGCTCGCGGCTGAACGCGCGCAGCATGCCGAGCGTGGCGCGCGCCGGGCCCTGGCTGCGGCTCGACGTGTCGTCGAACACCACGTCGAGGCGGATCGACTCACCGCGTCCGAGCCTCGCTTCGAAGTCCGGCGGCACGACGACGACCGCGTTCTGCAGTTCGCCCGAGCGCACGAGTTCGCGGAAGTCGGCGGGGGCCTCCTTCACCGTTCCGCCTGCGCGCTGGATGAAGTTGGCCAGCGTCGGCGCCGCGGCGCCACCGGCGAGAAAGACCTCCCGCCGGGCGACGCTCTCCTCGACGCTCGCCACGAACTTCGACAGCAGCAGCAGCGAGATCGGCCCGGCGAGGATCGAGCTGACCAGCACGACTATCCACGTCCGCCGGTCGCGCAACGCGTCGGTGAGCTCCTTGCGGAAGACGATCCACGCGGTCATGCGGCCCGTTCCCTGTGTGCCGGGTAGGCGAGGGCGACGAACGCGTCTTCGAGGGTCGCCGTGCCGGCCGTCGCCCGGATCATCTCGGCGGTGCCGCGCGCCACCGTCCGTCCGTGCGCGACGATCACGATCTCGTCGGCGAGCTGCTCGACCTCCTGCATGATGTGGGTCGAGATCACGATGCACTTGCCGGCGGCGCGCAGGTGCTGGAGCAGCCTGCGCAGCGCGCGCGTGGACACCACGTCGAGCCCGTTGGTCGGCTCGTCGAGGATCAGGTGCTGCGGGTCATGGATCAGCGCCCGGGCGAGCGCGACCTTCATCCGCTCTCCGGTCGAAAAGCCCTCGATGCGTCGATCGAGCAGCGCCCCCATGTCCAGCAGGTCGGCGATCATCGCCAGCCGCGTGTCGCCGTCGGCGCGCGGCACCTGCCGCAGGTCGGCGTAGTAGCGGACGTTCTCGCGCGCGGTGAGCCGCGCGTAGAGGCCGCGCGCGTCCGACAGCATGCCGAGCTGCGCCCGCACGGCGTGCGGGGCGGACGCGACGTCCACGCCGCCGACGCGCGCGTGGCCGCGGTCGGCGCGGACCAGGCCGGCGACGACGCGCATCGTCGTGGTCTTGCCGGCGCCGTTGGGGCCCAGCAGGGCGGTGATGCGGCCGTCGAGCGCCGTGAAGCCGATGTCCTCGACCGCGACGACGCGCGCGCGCCGGCCCTCGACGCGCGCCTCGAAGTGCTTCGCGAGGTGTTCGACCTCGATCATCGCGCCGGCTCCTTCGGTATTTCGGCGGTCGTGGCGCCGGCGGGGACGATCGGTTCGAAGAACGTTGCCGCCGGCAGGCGGGTCAGGCAGGCGGCGTCGACCTTGTCGAAGCCGGCGTCGCGGATGAAGCGCGCCATCTGCGTCGGCGCGCAGCCGCTCGTGCTGACGATGTGGCCGAGGTACGGCGACACGATGTGGCGGGCGTTGCCCAGTTGCTCCGTCACGCGGGCCCCATGGCGCGGCGGTGTCGCGGGATCGAGTCCGCCTGACAGCACCAGCACCGGCGTCCTGCTGGCCGGGATCCCGTAGAACCCGGGCGGCACGGGGCGCGACGCGACACCCTTGCAGGCCCGCTCGTAGACGTCCAGGAAGGCGCTGCCGAAGCGGGTGGCCGCGACCTGCGCGCGCTGCGCGGCATCGACCCGCGGCATGTCCTCCGCACACACCACGGCGAAGTGCATGCCGGCCGCGAAGTTCTCGTTGATGCTGCCGGCGACGGCGGCGCTGAGGGCGACCAGCGGCGTGAAGTCGCCGTCGGTGGCCTGCGCGAGCGCGTACGGCAGCACGGCCGACAGTTGCGGCGAATACAGCGGCACCCGCAGCAGCGACGACAGCACGCGGTGATCGATCCTGATCGTCTCCGGCAGCCCGGTCAGCGGATGCGGCACGCGCGCCTCGATGCCGAGGTCCGCCCGCGCGAGCAGGCTGTCGATGCGCTTCGCCATGTCCGGGTGGCGCCGATGACAGCGTTCGTCGCGCGCGCAGGCAGCGACGAGCGCCGACAGCGCAGCGTCGGCGTCGAGCGCGAAGGACACCGGCAGCACCATGTCGGGCGGCGCGACGCCGTCGAGCACCGCGCTGCGCACGCGCTGCGGGAACTGTCGCATGTACTCGAGCGCGGCACGCGTTCCGTACGAGCCGCCCCAGAGGTTGACCTGCTCGGCGCCCAGGCGCGCCCGCACGGCGTCGAAGTCCCGGACCGCGATCCAGGTGGCGTACTGCCGCAGATCGCCGCGAAGTGCATCCAGGCAGGCGGCGAGCCGTTCGACCTGCTGCAACGGCTCGAAGGCGGCGCTCATCGACGTTTCCTCGACCTTGCACTCGAGCGGGTGCGAGCCGCCGGTGCCGCGCTGGTCGATGAACACGATGTCGCGCCGCGCGTTGACCTCGTTCAGCACCGCCAGCATCTGCCGCCCGGTGCGGGTGGCGGCCTGGCCGGGGCCTCCTGCGAGGACGAACACCGGGTCGGGCTGCTTGTTGCGGGCGACCGCCGGGACCACCGCGAAGCGGATCTCGATGGCCTTGCCCTGCGGCTGGTCCGGATCCTCCGGCATCGACACCGTGCCGCAACGGACTTCGCGGTCGACGCCCGGGATCCGGCAGCCCTCGAGTTGCGCGACGGCGTCGCTGCCGCCTGGGCGGCACGCGGCGAGCGCCGCGGCGGTGACGGCGCCGACGAGCAGGTGAAGGAGGATCGTGCGCAGGTGGTTCTTCAAAGGACGGACGGCGCACCGGTTGTGCGGCGCGCGCGGAGCATAGCAACGGGCGCCGGGGCGGCCGCCGGGCTCGGTCAGGACCCGGAGAACAGGCCCAGGCCGATGACGCCGGCAACGATCAGCACGATGCTCGCGATGCGCGGCAGCGAGGGCGCCTCGCCGAGAAGCACGACGCCGAGCACGGCCGCCCCGACGGCGCCGATGCCGACCCACACCGCGTACGCGGTGCCGACCGGCAGCGTCTTCATCGCGAGCGCCAGCAGGTAGAACGACAGCAGTGCGGCGACCAGCACCGCGACGCTCGGTCCCCAGCGCGTGAAACCATCGGTGCTCTTCATGCCGACGGCCCAGCCGATCTCGAGAAGGCCGGCGACGAGCAGCAGTGCCCAGGCCTGCGCCGTGGACGGTGCGAACGAACTCATGGGTGTTCCCGGGAACAAGGCAGGACGAAGCATGGCAAAGGCATGGCCCTTCGCACAACTCGCCCTTGCCACCGATCCCGGGAGGGATCATGTAGCCGGTGCGCAGAGGAAGCCGTCATCGGGCGGGCCAGCCGGGGCGGCGCCATGGTCGCGCTACCCTTGCCGTCCCTCCCGCACGGAAACGGTGACGCGATCCATGACACGCGATGGCCACGAACGCCTGTTCGTCATCCTCGGCTCGGCGTCCGCCTTCATCGGCGTGGGCGCTGGCGCCTTCGCCGCCCACGCGCTGAAGGCGCGGCTTGCGCCCGACCTGCTGGCCGTTTTCGACACCGGCGCGCGCTACCAGCTCGTCCACGCGCTCGCCCTGCTGGCCGTCGCGTGGGCCTGCGCACGGTGGCGAAGCCCGGCGGCGCGATGGGCCGGCTGGAGCTTCGTCGCCGGCACCGTGCTCTTCTCCGGCAGCCTGTATGCGCTGGCCTTGAGCGGCGTGCGTGGCCTCGGCGCGATCACGCCGTTCGGCGGAGTTGCGTTCCTGGTCGGCTGGGCGCTGCTCGCGTGGAGCGCGTGGCGCGCGGAACGCTGAAGGGCGCTGCGCAGGGTCGGCGCATGCATTCCTCCCGGCGTCGCACGCTCCTGCCCGGCCTCGCGCTCGCGGTCGTGGGCAGCGTGCTGTTCTCGGGCAAGGCGATCGTCGTGAAGCTCGCCTACCGTTACAACGTCGATCCGCTGACGCTGATCGCCCTGCGCATGGCGTTCGCCGCACCGTTCTTCGTCGTGGCGTACTGGTGGACATCGCGCGGCGCCCGACCGCTCGCGCGCAGGGACCACGGCCGGCTGATCGCGCTCGGGGTGCTCGGCTACTATCTGGCCAGCTACCTGGACTTCCTCGGGCTGCAGCACGTCAGCGCGGCGCTCGAGCGTCTCATCCTCTTCCTGAATCCCACCATCGTGCTGCTGCTCTCCGCGTTCTTCCTGGCGAAGCGGATCCGACGGCTCGAGTGGATCGCGCTCGCGCTGTCCTACGCCGGCATCGTGCTCGCGTTCTGGCACGACGTGCGGCTCGAGGGCGGGCGCATCGGGTTCGGCAGCCTGCTGGTGTTCGGCAGCGCGCTCTGCTACGCGATCTATCTCGTGATCGGAGGCGAACTCGTGAAGCGGCTCGGCGCGATCCGCCTGACGTCGTACGCGATGTGCGTCTCCAGCGTGGCCGTGATGCTGCACTTCCTGCTGGCGAATCCGGTGAGCTCACTCGCGCAACCGGCGCCGGTGTACTGGCTGTCGCTGCTCAACGCCACGCTGTGCACGGTGCTGCCGGTGTTCGCGACCATGCTCGCGATCGAGCGCATCGGCGCGGGCCGCACGTCGATGGCGGCGATGGTAGGTCCGGTCGCGACGATCGGGCTGGCGTTCGTCTTTCTCGGCGAACCGGTGTCGGGCTGGCAGCTGGCCGGCACCGGGCTGGTCCTCGCCGGCGTTTATGTGCTGACCCTTTCGCCGACGGCGAAGGCGGCAGCGGGCTCAACTCCCAAGGAGGCGTCATGAAGACCAAGGCGGTGATGATTCGCGCGCACGGCGGTCCGGAAGTGCTGGAACTGGCCGAGGTGGATGTGAAGGACCCGGGCCCGGACGAGGTCCGTATCCGGCAGCATGCCATCGGCCTGAATTTCATCGACATCTACTACCGCACCGGCCTGTACTCGACCGCGCTGCCGCACGGCCTCGGCTTCGAGGGCGCGGGCGTCGTCGAGGCGGTCGGCGCGAACGTGAAGTTCCTCAAGGCGGGCGACCGCGTCGCCTACCCGCAGGGGCCGATTGGCGCGTACGCCGAGTTGCGGACGATGCCGGTCGCCACGGTCGTGAAGCTGCCGAAGAAGATCGGCTTCGACGAAGCGGCCGCCGTGATGCTGAAGGGACTGACCGTGCAGTACCTGTTCCGCCAGACCTACCGGCTGCAGGGCAACGAGACGATCCTGTTCCACGCGGCTGCCGGTGGCGTCGGACTGATCGCCTGCCAGTGGGCGAAGGCGCTCGGCGTGAAGCTCATCGGCACGGTCAGCTCGCCCGAGAAGGCCGCGCTGGCGAAGAAGCACGGCGCGTGGGAGACGATCGACTACACGAAGGAGAACTTCGTCGAGCGCGTGATGCAGCTGACGAAGGGCGCGAAGCTGCCGGTGGTCTACGACGGCGTCGGCAAGGACACGTGGGAAGGCTCGCTCGACTGCATCCAGCCGCGTGGCCTGATGGTGAGCTTCGGCAACGCCTCGGGCGCGGTGACCGGCGTCAACCTCGGCATCCTCGCCGCCAAGGGCTCGCTATTCGTGACCCGTCCGACGCTCGCCACGCACATCGTCCCGCGCTCGCGCCTCGAGGCGTCCTCGGAAGAACTGTTCGACATGATGGCGAGGGGCAAGATCAAGGTCGACATCGAGCAGCGCTACTCGCTCGCCGACGCGGCGAAGGCACAGTCCGATTTGGCGTCACGCAAGACCGTCGGTTCCACGGTGATCCTGCCGTAGCGCGCTGGTTGCAGAGGCTCGGCGCGTTGACTTGAGCGCGGAGTCCCGAGCGCGCCTGCCGCGCTGGGAGGCGCCTCGAGCCTCACGCTTCCTGTCACCGCTCCTGATCGCGCTGTGTGGTCCGGCGCGTCTCCTGCGCGCCGACCGCGCTGCGGGGCGCCTCGACTCCGCGCGACGCGCGGCGGGCGACACTGGGCTGAGGGTGCTCCCTGCGGGCCGGCAGCTTTCGGAGTGAGCTCTTGCGGTTTCGCCGGTCGTGCCTTCCGGCCGGGGTTCCTCTCGGCCCGCCGCAGTTTCCGGAGTGCAACGCCCGCCGCACGGCGTCGCGCTCCGCGAGGCACCCCGCACCGCGATCGACGCGCCGAGCGCTGTGGACAGGCTGGAGCGCCGCGCGCTCTTCTCCCGCCACAAGGGATGGCGCCTGGGCGGGGTGTGGGGTGCCTCGCGCAGCGCGCGTCAGACGGCGGGCGTGCCATTCACGGAAGTCCGGCGGGCCAGCGCGCCGCAGCCGCGAGGCACGGTTTGGCGTTCGATGACTTCGCGAGCCCGAAAGCTGGGAGCCCGCAAGGAGCGCTACCCGCCGAATGACGCCCGCGTCGACGCGCGCGGAGTCGAGGTACCCCACACCCCGCCCAGGCGCAGGTGGCTACCTGTCGAGATGCCCCGCAAGCCTAGTAGACGAACGGAACCAGCCGCCACGTGCGTGAAGCGTAGGCGGCGTACTCCGGGAAGGCCGCGCGCAGGTACTCCTCCTCGCGGGCGGCCTTCAGCAGCAGCACGACCAGCAGGGCGGCGAGCAGCGCAATGCGCCACGGTCGCGAATCGGCGACGACGAGCGCGCCAACGCCCAGCAGCACCGAGGCGTACATCGGGTGACGGATGCGGC
>Ga0105091_10001303_pt1 | contig 10858 bp, 10 predicted proteins | sample PPLLak1March2015_FD_87022 | JGI IMG/M metagenome (GOLD analysis project Ga0105091, IMG submission 87022) | Freshwater sediment microbial communities from Prairie Pothole Lake near Jamestown, North Dakota, USA - PPLs Lake P7 Core (1) Depth... | ecosystem: Environmental > Aquatic > Freshwater >... | reverse complement strand
TTTTTGTCCTCGGCCCCCCAGTTCTTGCGAGGGGGCCTGCGGAAAAATGCTTGCTCTTTAAAAATGAAAATTATTTATAAACCATTTGACACGGCTCTGCTTCATAGGATTAACACGGTTTTTATATATTTAAAAGACATAGAGATGAAATGCGAATCAAATCGATGATTATAAAATATGGTGGGATATTGTTTTTTGTGTGCGGGGTGGCTATTTTGGTGTTTACTTTAACTTTTGTAAGGATGGTCAATCATTTAGATATGTCTTCTTTAAGCAGATATGCACCAAACGAGGGACATACATACGAAGACCTTTTTGAATTAACAAAACTTATTGGAGGACAGCGCAACTATCTTGCTATGCTATTTTTTATTACTCTTAGTAGTGCAAATATAATATTGGGAGCTGTTTTATTTTTGTGGGCAAGAGATAATAAAAGGCTTCAAAAAGAATAATCTTATTATTTAAGTTATAAAAATGACAATCTCCATTTTTTTGAAAAAAGAAACATTTATACTGCTGGTGATTAGTATATCTGTTTTGTTCGGCGGCGGGTGCAGGAAAAAACAGGATTCCCTCTCTTTTCGAATAGCTGTCAGCCCGGATGATAAAAAAATAGCTTTTATCAAAGGCCCGAGGACGAGTAATCCTGATAATCCTTTTCCGGATGACAGAAAAAGCAAGTTGTATATCCTTGATTTGAATGACAAAACGGTCATATCCATAAGTTCGCCTGCACGGATGTCATTTAGTTCATTGCCTATTGGATGGCGCCCTTCAATTAATTCTCCTGAACTTTATATAACTACCAAAACGATGGAAGATCCGCTTGAAAGAAAGTTGATGCGTATAGTCGTTAAGCAGGAAAATGCTCATTTAGAAACATGTGAATGTAATATGCCTGATGATGTAGTTAGTTCTTTAGTTTGGAGTCCTGACGGAAATACGCTACTAATAGAATGTATGACCCGACTGCTTTTTTCTTATGATGGCTGTAAAACTTTAACTAAAACAAGTATCGGCGGTTTTCTTTCTCCAAGTCTTCCTATCTGGATTGACAATGATAAAGTTTATGCCGCTGAGGAAGAGGCTTTATTAGAAATAACACTAAATGATAAGAAGCCCAAATTAAAACGCATAATTGAATCCGATTATAATGATGTTCGCGTCTATGGAGCGATGAAGGGTGAGCCGGTTTATGCCATTGGTCCGAAGATTTATCGCGGAGACAACATATTTTTTGAGGCTGAAAAAATGCCATCCTTTGGTTTTGTAAATGAATCTTTTGCCGCCTTTTAAGTAAAGTCAGCCGATGATAATGTTTATATCTTAGTCCTTGATGACAAAGCTAATATTTTAAGAAAGAAGAAGATTGAAAAGAAAACCTGGCTGGCAGGGATATCGCCTTTAAGAAAAGCAGTTTACTTGATGAATACTTCATCCATTTATCAATACAATTTTGAAGATGATATCTTATCAAAGATTTACGATTGTAATTCAAACTAAACACTAGTCTGACCCCTTTTTCAAAATGATGTGCTCCCCCTATAAAGACATTCCCCCGCCAACAGCGGGCAGGAAGGGCAGGAAAGCCAATCTTACATTCTGTTCGAAAATTAAGATTGCTTCGCTGCGCTCGCAATTACCCCGGCTTCCAACTTTGCCTTTAAGCTACGCTGGACAGGTCGCTTCGGCTACGCCGTGGCAAGCAAAGCGCGGGCAAGATGCCCGCGACACTATGGCCAATTGGGGGACGGGGCGTCGTTTACGGCCTGGGACCAGGAGAGGCCGTTATAGACGAATTCGACGGTGTCGTTATTTATTTTTGCGATGCGCACATTATGGACGGATGCGCCCTGTTTGTATATTTCTCCATCGATGAGTACAGAAGGGTCTTCGGTATTGAACATTATTCCTGTGACTGTTCCCTGAGCAGGTGCGGCAGGAGCGAAAGATGTCTGTCCTGGCATGGGCTTTGGCAATGAAGACATTGCCTTTACGGTTTCGGGAGGCAGGACCAGCTTCCACATCATCATACCGCCTTCATTTGAGCTGACCGAGCCGTTATCGATGAGTTTTTGAATAGAGGTGAGCTTTTGTTTTTTCTGGAAGAGGGCCTTTATTTTTTCATCGTATTCCGACTGGAGTTTGCGGATGCGGTTATTGTATTCAGTGACATTTAAGGTCTGCCTGGAAAGCTGATTAGACAAGCCTTTGTATAATTCAGTTGTGCTTTTGAATTCATCATCGAGGACCGATTGCGGTGTCATTGCCGCTTTGCCGGATTTCGGTATTTTATTCAGTTCGGCCTGATTAGAGTCTGTATTTTGGGCACCGGGCCAATCTTCGAATGAAATAAACTCCATCTTGTTTGCCGAGGAGGAGAGCAGCGATTTTTTGGGGGCCTGGGCAGGTGTGTCCGTAATGGATTCGGGCTGCTGGATATTAGCATCATTATTTATATTGTTTTTCTCAGAAGGGGCCGAGTTTTTAGGTGCATCAGAAACGGCCGCTTTTTTGACGGAGCCTTTTATTTGCATATTATTGTTTAGATAAAAATAAGCCATTACGCCGATTACTAAGATGCCGCCTGTAAACAAAAGAAACGATTCTTTACTCATAATCAAAACCTTTCAATTTTTTTGCCACAAAGACAGACAAATTGATGGGCTGAAGCCCATCCTACAAATTGCTAAGAATATTTTATGTGATTTTCTTGTCTTAGGACCATCGAGGTTTAAGTCTCGATATTTTTATCGGCCAAAAAGAGGGACTGGTTTAAGAGGGTTTAAGTAATATTTTCGTAAAAATAAGCTAAAACAGTGGTTTTCATTACTGGAAAAACGGTTTTTATATTAGAACTATTAAAGCAAGTTTGGTTTATCGTGAATAGTTTGCAAAAGACGGCGGGAGTGCTAAAATTCGGCCGGGCGAAATGTATGAGACAGACAGCGATACAAGTTAAAAATATAAGTAAATCGTTCGGCAAGGTCCGTGCGGTGCGCGAGCTTAGTTTCGAAGTCGAGGCGGAAAGCTGCCACGGTTTTCTGGGGCCAAACGGCGCGGGCAAGACAACGATGATGAAGATGCTCTACGGCAGGTGCACAAGAGATAAAAACGGGGATGGCTTAATTGATGTTTTCGGCTACGACCCGGCTAAAGACGAGCTTGCGATAAAATATTTATCCGGCGTTGTTCCGCAGGATAATAATCTCGATGAGGAGCTGGATGTTATAAGTAACCTGATGGTTTATTCGAGATTTTATGCACTGGCGAAAAAGGCGGCGGCAAGCAGGATAGATTATCTGCTGGGGTTTATGGAATTATCCGATAAACGGACGGCCAGAATAAAGGAGCTTTCGGGCGGGATGCAAAGGCGGCTGGTTATCGCAAGGGCGCTGATGAATAACCCAAGGCTTTTGATACTGGATGAGCCGACGACGGGGCTTGACCCGCAGGTGCGGCATTTGATTTGGGACAAATTGCGGCAATTGAAGAGGCATGGCACGACGATTCTGCTGACGACGCATTATATGGAAGAGGCATTCGCGATTTGCGATACGATTTTGATTATGGATAAAGGGGCGGGGATATTGCGCGGGTCGCCGGCGGAACTATTGAGCAGAAATGTCGAAAGGTATGTCCTTGAAATTGCGGGAAGTCACAGGCTCGAATCAATAGTTGATAATTCGATATTGAACAGGTTCAGGATAGACAGGACTCAGGAAAGCACGCGGGTATACTGCGATGATGACCAGCTTTTGCGTGGTTTGGCTTTGAAGATTGAAAACGCTCATTATTTTTTGAGGCAGACCAACCTCGAGGATGTATTTTTGAAAGCGACAGGCAGAGCCTTAAATGAAAGACAATAAAGAAATTTTGTATCCTTCTCTGACGAGGCGCTTGTTCGGCGTGTGGTTTCGCCATACCAGGGTTTACACGAAAAATCTTTTCAGCAACGGGCTGCCGCCGTTTTTGGAGCCGCTATTGTTTCTGGCGGGAGTCGGACTGGGTCTTGGAAAATATATAACGCAATCAATGGAAGGATTGACGTATATCGAGTTTCTCGGCACGGGATTGTTGATGACGGCCGCGATGTTTACGGCATCATTCGAATGCACGTTCGGGACATTTATCCGGATGGAGTTCGAAAAAGTTTATGACGGGATGCTGGCGGCACCGATTACGGCTAACAACCTGATTATCGGGGAGATTATCTGGGCGGGGACAAAGGGCCTTTTCTTTTCATTTGCGGTGCTGGTCGTGCTGACATGTTTTGGCATCATACATTTGCCTCAGGGGCTACTTGCGCCATTTGTGGGATTTTTCACGGGGATGATGTTTTCCGTCCTTGCACTGCTGGTTACTTCGTTTGTTAAAACGATTAATCATTTCAATTTTTATTTTTCAGGATTTATATCGCCGATGTTTTTCTTTTCGGGTGTGGTCTTTCCGATTTCCAATCTGCCTGCTTATGTTCGCCCGATTGCCGAGATGATTCCGCTGACGCATTCTGTGCGGCTGACCCGAGCTATCTGCGCCGGGCAATATGACTGGATTCTATTGCTCGATGTGCTTTATATAATTGTGTTCATTTTTTTAATTGGGTATTTCGCGGTGGAGCGGCTCAAAAAGAGGCTTGTGTACTGAATTTTGTAGATTATAATTAAAAATCAGTTTTCATAAAGATTTTCCATTTCAGTAAGAACAAAGGAGGTATGCAAATGAAAACTTTTATTTTTTTAATAGCCACTTTGGCAGCGTTGCTTTTTTTTGCGGCGCCTGTCCAATCAGATGAAATTGGTCAAAATCCCGTTGGAAACTGGAAAAGTGTTGATTTCCTCGAGAATATAAACAGTTTCAATCCTGAGAAGAAAAGCTGGAAGGGAGAACTCTTTCTTAAGGAATTTGAGTTTCTTAAAGGCGGAGCGACTTCCCTTAGTTTTCGATGGAAAGATAATATTCTGCTGCATCAAAACGGTAAAACAAAGGCAGAGTTTTATATCAAACAAATTAATGGGTCAACATATATGTTTCTGCCGTGGCTAAGTGGCGATGTGACAGAGCGTGGCCAGAAACCCCGGTATTATGTCTTGGAAAGAATTTCTGAGGAACATACGGCGATAAAAGAGCAATCTGTCAGCAGCAGGCGTCAAGGGGCTTTTCGTGCTATTGAAACCGTCGATGCGGTAAAAGAGTTCGATGATGTTCGTGACAAGGATTTGAGCAGGCTTAGTCCGGCAGCAATTATCACGGTCATAGCTACCCTGGATTTCAACAAAGATACAATTTGGCCGGACCAGAACCTTCCGCCGGGAAAGCGTCCTGAAAAGCTGATTGAACAAGCGATGAATCCCGGTCTTGGTATAAGAGCTCTTCACGGCCGCGGCATAACCGGCAAAGGCGTAAGTGTTGCCATTATTGACCAGCCGTTGTATCAGGACCATCCTGAGTTTGCCGGTAAAATTGCCGCATATTATGATACTGGCTGCGGATCGGAAAGCAGCATGCATGGCCCGGCCGTAGCGAGTTTGCTTGTGGGGACAAATTGCGGAACGGCCCCAGATGCTAAATTGTATTATGCCGCAGCGCCATCGTGGTTAAAAGACGCTGAATATTATTCAAAGGCAATCGACTGGATAATCGAGCAAAATGAGAAATTGCCTGCAGGACAGAAGATTCGTGTTATATCCGTTTCTGCTGCTCCGTCAGGTGATGGTTCGCCTTTTGAAAAAAATCAGCAGATGTGGGACCAGGCCTGCACCCGTGCCCAAGACGAAGGAATTCTGATCCTTGACTGCACGATGCATAATGGCATTATCTGGCGATGTTTGCTTGATGCTGTTAATCCTGAAGATCCTGAGAAATGTTTTATTGGTGGATCTATTCCAAGGGAAGATAGAATTTTTGCACCGAGCGGTCCTAGAACAACAGCCGAAGAATATAAACAAGGCCGATTTACATTTCAATATAATGGTAAGGGCGGTTTGAGCTGGGCAATTCCATATGTTGCCGGGGTCCTTGCTATGGGCTGGCAGGTAAATCCGGATCTTGGACTTCAACAAATAAAAGAGATGCTTTTTAAGACAGCAGCAAAGGGGCCAAACGGCGCAAAGATAATCGATCCGCAGAGATTTATTGGTATGGTTACAATGTCAAAAGCGATGGCTATCGATTCATCTCGGCAACGAGAAAACCAGCCTCGGCCCAAACGTACTACTGAGTCAAAGATGCCAAAACGCTCAACGCGATGAATAGCGCATGAACAAAGATAAGAAAAAACGATGACACAAGCCGAAAGACAGAGGACGAAAACTAAAATTATTGAAATAGCGCGGCCAGGACGCTCATTGCATTGAACATAGCGTGGACAAAGATGGGGCGCAAAAGCGAGCCGCTTTTTTCGCAGGCAGCCGGGGGAAACCAAGGGGTAATTAACGCTGGATACTCAAATTCATAGTGATACAATATAGACACTCTGTGCCGGTAATGAACGGATTGAAAACTCGAAGATAGCGGAGTTGTAATGGAAACAACAAAAATCGCAGTATTCAAAGGTAAAGAGGTCAGAAAAACCATACATAACGATGAATGGTGGTTTTCGATAACGGATATTATCGAAGCCCTGACGGGAAATGAAAGGCCGAGGAAATACTGGAATGACCTTAAGAAAAAGCTCATAAATGAGGGTTATTCTGAAGTGTCCGAAAAAATCGGACAGTTGAAATTGCAGGCTCCCGATGGGAAACAACGTCTTACAGATTGTGCGAATACTGAGACGCTGTTCAGGGTAATTCAGGCAATCCCATCGCCCAAAGCCGAACCCTTCAAACGCTGGCTTGCAAAGGTGGGTTATGAACGTATACAGGAAATCGAAGACCCTGAACTTGCCACAAAAAGGACCCGTGCTTTGTATAAGGCGAAGGGTTATCCCGACGGCTGGATAGAAAAGCGCATGCGGGGTATCGCCATACGAGAAAAATTAACGGACGAATGGAAGAAGCGCGATGTGAAAGAAGAACCGGAATATGCTATTCTCACCGCAGAAATCTCGAAAGCGACGTTCGGGCTGACGCCATCGCAATATAAACGGCTTAAAGGACTAAAGCGTGAAAATTTGCGTGACCATATGAACGACCTTGAGCTGATATTCAATATGTTAGGCGAAGCGGCAACGACTGAAATCACAAGAGAAAAGGACGCTCGAGGTTTCATAGAGAACAAAGATGCTGCCAATAAAGGCGGCCAGATAGCAGGAAAAGCGAGAAAAGAACTTGAATCGCAAACCGGAAAAAAAGTTGTATCCCGCCGGAATTATCTGGCCGGACCTCCGGGCAGAAAGGCATTACCGGATAAGGGAGAAAGATGAGCGAAGCAGTATGGTTGTTTCTGGTATGTTCCTAACGTTTGACGGCAAAGAATAAACAACCTTGCAGAAGAGCAGAGGATAATTAACAGATAGTTTACTGATTCAAGGCGGCCAGAACGCTCATTGCATTGAACATAGCGTGGACAAAGATGGGGCGCAAAAGCGAGCCGCTTTTTTCGTAGGAATAGCCGAGGCAGGCCGCTAGTGCAAACAGGGCGAGCCAGTGCTCGGGATTTGCATGGAAGATTACGAATATGAACGATGAGATGAAAATCGCCGGCCATGGTTTGAGATAATTGCGAAGCATGGTTTGAATCATGCCTCGAAAGATGAGTTCCTCGACAAAAGGAACCAAAACAATCGCGGTAAAGATGATTAAGGCACGGACCTGCCACTGCGAAAATTCGATTATTTCTTTTAATTCTTCATGCTGCGGTATTTTGAATTTATCACCGATGATTAATTTGCCTGCTATAGTTGTCAAAATAATGGCGGCCAGGACTACAGGCATGACGGTAAAGAGATTAAGAAAAGCTGAGGCAATATCGCGGCCAATGGTTTTGAGATTCAGGCCCAGGCCTTTTAGCCCGCCAACGAATGATATCTTAGCTATCATTAATGCTGTAACGATTGCGGGAATAACGGCGATACAGAGGATGAGGTTTTCGGTTACGGCGTTTTGCAAATACGACAATTGCGTAAAAAATCTTTGTTTGATAAAAAACAGCAGATAAACAGTCGTAACCCAGAGAAAAAAAGGAATAAGGGCCCAAATGGGAGGCATAAAATTCAGGCGAACAGGTGCATTATCGAGGGCTTTTTTGCCTAAAGAAGTTCGAATTAACCAGATAAACAGCAGAAATAATCCAACGGCACAGACAAGAAGGTCTATTATTGTGGCTTGGCCGCCAAGCTCTTCGAGAAATTTTTTTATCTGTGATATTGCCATAACATCGTTTGCTTGAAAAAAAAGAAAATTTGTATTACCATATCATTTATTCGCCAAAAAGAACATAAAGATGTTCACCTGATTAACTCCCAACATGAAGTTGGGGGCTTATCGGTTTTGATATATTTAGGACAAGGGAAATAGATATGGATATATTTCGAATCGAGGGACCGGTTCGGCTTTCCGGGACGGTATCTGTAAACGGCTCTAAAAACGCGGCACTTCCAATTATGGCGGCGGCGATACTTGCGCCGGGGGAATCTATTTTAAAGGGGGCTCCGCGGCTTTCTGATATTTCGGTTTTCGGGCAATTGCTCGAAGATATCGGCTGTAAGGTTACGACACAGGGGAATGGCGATATCTGCATCGATTCAACTTCGATAGGTAAGCCCGTCGGGGAGTATGATATAGTTCGAAAGATGAGGGCGGGAATATGCATTTTAGGCCCGCTTCTTGCGAGGTGCGGAAAGGCGCAGGTCTCGATGCCGGGGGGATGCGCAATCGGCTATAGGCCAGTCGATATTCACATTAGGGGACTGCGCGAGCTTGGGGTGCAAATCAATCTTGAGAACGGGTACATCGTTGCGGACGCGACCAAAGGATTAAAAGGCAATGAGATATTTTTAGGGGGCGCTTTCGGCTCGACTGTTCTGGGGACGGCAAATGTGATGATGGCGGCGACGCTTGCCAAAGGGACAACAATTATCGAATCGGCGGCATGCGAGCCGGAGGTTACTGATTTGGCGAACTGTCTAAATACAATGGGGGCGAAGATTACAGGTATCGGAAGCCCTCGATTAACAATCGAAGGAGTAAAACAGCTTAGTCCCTTCGAATACGATGTAATCCCTGACCGCATCGAGGCGGGGACATTTATGGCGGCGGCGGCGATTACAAAAGGGTGCGTTCATATAAAAAACTGCCGATTGGGAGACCTGATGGCAGTGGTTGACAAGCTGCGCAATATCGGAGTGACTGTTGAGGCGGAAAATTCGGGCTGCATAGTCGCTTGCTCAGGTAAGGTCCAGCCGACGGATATAACGACACAGCCGTATCCGGGATTTCCGACGGATTTGCAGGCGCAGTTTATGGCGTTACTGGCTTTGGCGGAGGGTAACTCGATCATTATTGAAAAGATTTTCCCTGACAGGTTCATGCACGTGGCGGAGCTTGCGAGGATGGCGGCAGACCTTCGCAAGGAAGGGGCCACGGTAATTGTATCGGGCGTGAAGAAGCTGATATCAGCGCCTGTGATGGCATCGGACCTGCGGGCATCGGCCGCCCTTGTTATAGCAGCACTCGCGGCGGAGGGGACGACGATAATCAATCGAGTTTATCATATCGACAGGGGATATGAGAAAATCGAAGAAAGGCTGAATCCGGTCGGCGCTAAAATTACTCGCGAAAGTGACGGCTCGATTTAGGATAAAGATGAAAAATATACTAGCTGTCATGGGCAGCCCGCGAAAAGGCGGAAATACTGAAATACTTTTAAGCAGGCTGGCCGAAGGGGCAAAATCGAAGGGCGCCAGGGTTGAAATGATTCGGCTGGCTGAATTGAATATACGCGAGTGTGATGGATGTCACGCATGCTGGAAGGGGAAAGACTGCTGCAAAAAAGATGATATGTTAGGGCTCTATGAAAAAATAATCGAGTGCGACTGCATTGTTTTCGGGACACCTGTTTACTGGTTTGGACCAACTGCGATTATGAAGGCATTTATCGACAGGTTTGTTTTTTTTAACTGCCCTGAAAACAGGGCAAAAATCAAAGGCAAACTCGCGGCCCTGATAGTGCCTTTTGAAGACGAGACAATAGAGACGGCAAGACCTCTTATCGAGCTTTTTAATAAATCGCTCGATTATCTTGAGATGAAGTTGACTGGAAGCGTTATCGCCGGCGGGGCAGGTGACAGGGGAGCGATTCTTAAAAAACCCGAACGGCTCAACGAGGCATATGAGCTGGGAATGAGATTAGCGGCTGATTAGCGGGACAATACTTTAGCACACGCGCGGCGGTTACTCGTATAGTTTCAAACATTTAGGAAAAACAGTCTGATGAAATGGTCAATAAACGCGGGTCAGATATTCGGCATAAAATTACGGATACATCTGACATTCTTTTTGCTCCTGGCTTTTATATTTGTGTCTGATATGAAACAGGGGTTTAAAGCAGGTTTGGTGTCTGTGCTTTTTGTCTGCGCAATATTTGCCTGTGTGGTAATACACGAGCTTTCGCACAGTTTGATGGCACGGGTTTTCGGGAGGGAGCCCAAGAGCATAACGCTGCTGCCCATAGGGGGCGTCGCCACAATAGATATGATGCCGGTCCGGCCGGGACAGGAAATCGCGATATCTATCGTCGGACCGGCGACTAACATCATTATCGCTATTATACTTATGCTTTTAACAGGCGTGCAAATGGCGTTTACACTTTACAGAACCAACCAGGCGGCGCCATCTGTTTTTATTACAAATCTGATAGCTGTAAATATAATGCTGGCGGTGTTCAATCTGATACCTGCGCTGCCGATGGACGG
>Ga0105091_10001301_pt1 | contig 10863 bp, 8 predicted proteins | sample PPLLak1March2015_FD_87022 | JGI IMG/M metagenome (GOLD analysis project Ga0105091, IMG submission 87022) | Freshwater sediment microbial communities from Prairie Pothole Lake near Jamestown, North Dakota, USA - PPLs Lake P7 Core (1) Depth... | ecosystem: Environmental > Aquatic > Freshwater >... | reverse complement strand
GATAGGGCAGGAAACCGAGCCCGGCGCGAATCCCGGCCGATTGCCCCGCCCGTTCCCGATTGAGAAAATATAAATTCCAATAAACCGGCAATTCACCCCATAGAGCCGATTGCGGCGCGACCGCGCTTAAGTAAAAGCGATATTCCCGGGGAGAGACGAAGATGCCGTCCAACTCCCGCATGACCGTATCCGGGATATCCGCTCCGAAAGATTCCCGCAAGTAGGCGAACGCCTCGCGGACCATCAAGGTCAGACGGCATTTTTCAGCCAATCCGACCAGCCGATCCCAGTCGATTCCCGCTTGAGCCCTTCTTAGGATGTAGATCGAATCCGCCACCCAGCGCAGAGGCGGTGTGGGGCTCCATCGTGCGCCGTGGACGCAGGTATGCAGGAGATGGTCCGTCGGGCAGAGGGTGCGCGTGGAGGCGCTTTCCAAACGGAACGGGACGGAAACCGCCCAATACCCGGCTTCGGCATCCACGTGGAGGCTTCCCGGGAATACGCGCCAATGCAGATCGAGCTGGCGCCCCTGCCTGTTTTCGAACGCCCAGGCGTGATGACAATCCAGGTTCGAATCGGTGAGTGCAGACAACGGCCGCAGCATGGGCTTCCACCCCGCCCGGGTCAGCGCGTCGATGGCCCGCCGGCGGCCGGCGATCGGGATGGCCACATCCACGTCGTGCATTTTCCGCAGACCGATGTCCTGATAATACAAGGGAGCCAGTGCCGCGCCCTTAAGAACCAGGGTTTCTATCCGATCGGCTTCGAACAGCCGCAAGACTTCGGCCGTTTCGTGCAGCAGCGTCATGTTCTGATACCAGACCTTGCGGTAAATGCCTTTAAACCGCCCCATGGCCGGATCATCCACACCGAGTTCCTTAAGATGGTGATAAAGCAAAGGGAGCAGGGCGAAGGATCCGGTATCAATGTCCTTTTCCCACGAAACCTGCCGGCTCCATTGCCGCCAGGCTGCCAGGCCCAAATCGCCCGGCAGCAACGCGGCTTGAAGGAAAAGTTCCTGCGCGAAGCTTGGAAACGCGCCGTTTCGCCCCGGCAACGGTTTTATCATGGCGGTGTGGACGGATCGTTTTTTGAAGCCTGGAAGCCGTTCGCCGCGAGGGTTCCGTTATGCAGCCGATAGAGCCGGTCGGCTTGTTGCGCCAGGGTTTCTTCGTGGCTTATGACGATTGTCGTCGGGGCGTTTTCGTCATGCATTAAACTCTCGATCAGTTGCTGCGCGGCGGCGGCATCCAGGTGATTGGTGGGTTCGTCAAGAATCAACAGCGCCGGCCGCCGGACCAGCGCCCGCGTCAGCGCTATCCGCTGCCGCTGGCCGCCGGAAAGCCGGACTCCCCGTTCCCCGATAAGCGTATCGTATCCCTGCGGCAATTGGGAGATAAAATCATGAGCCAACGCCTTCCGGGCGGCTGCCAGGATATCGTCCCGGGACGCATCGGGGCTGCCGTAGACGATATTTTCCCAAACCGTCCCGTCCAGAAGAACGGGATCCTGAGGCAGCACGCCGATTCGCCGCCGCAACGCCCGGATGTCCAACCCCTCGTACGGGTATCCATCCGCATACAGGCTGCCCTTCTGCGGACGGTAGAAACCCAAAATTAAATTCGCCAGGGTCGTCTTTCCCGATCCGTTGGCGCCGACAAGCACGGTGAGCGTACGCGGTTCCAGCGCAAAGTCGACGCCGCGAAGGATCGGTTCGTGTTCGCCGTAGCGGAAGGTCACATCGCGGAACTGGATCGCGCCTTCAAAGCGGATCTGCCGGGATCCCTGATACGGTTCCGGCGGAGCAATCCGGGTGAGTTGGAACAGCGTTTCGAGCGCATGGACGCCGTCCACCAGCGCGGGCACCGAACTGACGGCATCCTGGACGTAGCGCCGGAGGGCGATCAGCACGGCATTGAACGCCAGAAGATTGCCGAGCGTGGTCTGCCCTGCGCTTACCTGACCGCCGCCGATGATCAACAGGACCCCAACCACCCCCAGTTGCAGGCCGGTTTGAACGGTGTCATGAAATGCCTGCATGCGGGACAGCGCTTCCGATTCACGGCGCAGCGCCTGGATTCTTTCGGTCTGACAGGCGGTTTCCTGTTCCTCGGCGGTCTGGATCCGGGTCAATCCGATGTGTTGGACGAATGTCAGGGTGCTTTGGGTGTAGATCCGAAGCATCCCATTGCGCCGGTCGGTTTGGCGCTTCAGCAAACGCAGGGAAAAGCGGCTTGCCGCCAGCAGCAAAGGCAATGCCATCAGGAGCAGCACCACCAGGGTCGGATTAAGCCAGATCATCACCAGGCCGATCCCCGCCCCGACCAGCAGCGCCGGGAGGATCTTCCCCAGCAACGTCTCGTTGAATTTTTCCACGCGTTCGGTATCCCAGACCACGCTGGCATGCAGCGCGCCGCTGTTTGTCCACGCAAAATAATCGTACGCGCGTGAATACAGAAAACCGAGAAGATCCGCACGCATCCGGCTCGCGGCGCGATTGGCTATCTGCGCGCCGGCGGCCCGGGACAGGTAAATTCCAAAGGCGCCGACGACCGCGAAAACGCACATGGCCGCCGCGCGCCAAAAAGTGGAATCGAACCCGGGGAGGAATACCGCGCTTTGGAACACCCAGGCGATCAGTCCGAAGCCCACAAGCTGAGCCGCCGTCAATCCCATGATCCGTGCGAGGTCCAAGGGATGGATGTGCAATTGACGGTATGCCCATTTCCAGAAAGCGGCATGCTTCATTCGATCCGTCCGTTCGGACGCGTTTGCCCCGGCCGGCCCTGGGAGTGGAAAGGGCTCATGGGCTATCGGTCCTTGGGGTGTTGTGCGGCACGACGGCGGTCCAGGGCGGCTTTTAGGACCCGGGCATAATCCGCTTTATCCACCTGTTCGCCGCGCATTGAATTGTTGTCGTGAATTCGCCGCCGGACGACCACTTCCGGCAGAACCGCCGAGACGAGCCCGGCTTCCGTGGCGCGGGCGTACCAATCCAAGAATTCCCCGATCTGCCATCCGGTCGCGAACAAACCAATCCGCGCGAACGACGCCGAGCGGATGAGCATGGCGCCGGGATGGATGCCGTTCAGGACGGTTCCGGCAAAACGGATTTTCACGGGCTTGGCTTCCCCGCTAATAAACTGCTCCATCCATCCAAACACCGCTTCCAATTCCGGCCGGGCCGCGAGCAGCTCCATCTGCCGAGTTGTCTTCTCCGGCATCCATACGTCGTCCGCGTCGAGGAAGGAGAGAAATTCGCCCCGGGCCTGCCGGATTCCGAAATTCCGCGCGGCTGCCTGCCCGAGGTGCTGCTGAAAAAAGCAGCGCACCGGATACCTTTGGGCGACCTTCGCGCCGCCGTCCGTGGACCCGTCATCCACGATAATCACCTCGATCCGGCGATACGACTGGGCGAGAATGCTTTCGATCGCCTCGGCCAAAAAGGTTTCGCCGTTGAAAACGGGGATGACGGCGCTTACGAGACCGGAAATCATAATCCGTATCCTCTGGATTTCTACCGCTTGTGAATTTTCCGCCGGCCGGTTTTCATTCCGCGCGGGGCGCCCGGGAGGTTTCCGCTTTCCGCTTCCGGGACGCGGAACGCCGGAGCAAATCGAACATGCTTTGCATATTCTTGTCGGTTTGCACCGAAGTATTACGGTCGTGGATGCGTTTATGCAGCAGGACCTTGTCGATCAGGGCGATCGCGACTCCCATATCGGCGGCGCGGGCGAACCAATCCATGTCCTCCGCGGCCCGGATTTCCGTATCGAAGAGCCCGACCCGGTCGAATACGCGGCGCCGCGCCAGCAGCGTCTCCGGAATACGCAGCGGATGATCACCCTCGAGAAGGTTCTCGCGCAGAGAGGGTGGAAAGGCGCAGCCGGGCTCCAGGAAAAATTTTACGCGCGCGACGACGCAATCCGCCTCGGGGTGCTCCGTCAGGAAGGCTGCCTGCAGGGTTAATTTGTCCGGGGGCCAAAGGTCATCATGCGAAAGGAATCCGATCAGCTCGCCCGCGGAAGACTCTACGCCAAGATTGTAGGCTTCGGCCACCCCCAGCGTCTTCTGGAGGATGTATCGTATCTCCGGGTAGGAACATGCGATCTCCGCCGTGCCGTCTGTGGATTGCCCGTCCACAAGGACGATCTCCATTGGCCGGTACGTTTGCTGCAAGACGCTGTCGATCGCCTCGCGGAGGAAGCGATCGCCGTTGCGGACGGCCATGACGACGCTGACAAGGGGTTCGGTCATCGCGGAAATGCCTCCAGAATGGCGTCCGGAATCTTATCCAGGCGGGTTCCCAAATCCAAATGAAAGCAGGGAACGCGTTTCACAAAATCCGCCAAGGCCAGGAATTCAAACCGTCCCGTCCCGGGCAATTGAAAAAGCGAGCTCGGCGCCAGGGCGCGCAGCGCCACCGTCGGCGAGGCCGGCCGGAGGCGTGTTTCCGGAAGCCCGGATACCCGCGGCAGCAGGACCATGGCTACTGGAATGTCGGAAATCAGCCGATCCGGCATATAGTTCCGGATGTAGAGCAGCGCTTTTTCAGCGGCGAGTTCCGCGGGGTTGCTTACCGCCGCTTGAAGCGCCGGAAAATTCTCCAGGTGAGCGGCGGTGAGCTTGGCGGAGTTGTACAGACTGTATACGCGCGGAGTCCCTTCCACCGCGAGCAGGCAATAATCGTCCGAAAGATAGCGCCAACCCTTGAGCATACCGGTCAGCGCCGAGGTCGATTTCCCGCTGCCCGCTTTTCCCACAAGCAACACCCCCCGGTCACGCCAGCCCACCGCGCCCGCGTGAACAAGCAAACGTCCGTGCCGGCGCATCCACCAGTGCAGGATCGAGCGGAACGGCGCCCCCCGTTCGTACGTCGGGACATGGGCGGCCGACCGGATCCAGAACACTCCCAGGTTTTCGCGCGCATCCAGGAGGCTCACCGACCCCACGTCCGCGGAGAGCGCCAAGTCGATGCGTTCATTCTTATACCCGCGGATGTCTCCGCGCGCGATGCAATCTTCCGATCCCCACGGGCGCCGGGGCATAGCCGTATGAGTGGTTTCGCTTTCCCAGGCATAGATGGTCAAATCCGGCTTATCGAAACCGGCCGGAGCGGCCAGGTGCTCCAGGGCCGGCGTCAGCAGGGGAACCAATGCGCCGCCGGCGAATTTTATTTGAACGGCATATCCCCCGATTGTGTACCCGCAGTTCACCGCGCCGCCGGCGGCCTTCTCGGCGCCGCGGAACGCTTCCTGGACGCGCTCAAAAAAAACGGCCGCCGCTTCCCCGGCGGCTTCGTTTTTATCCGGATCGTGCGCCGCGTGGCTCATTTTGGTTTACCGACCTTCCGGACTTTTCGCACTACGCGCCCTCCCAACCGGCGCACGATCGCGGGATAGTTTTTCCCGGCCAGGACAAAGGCATCATCCTGCGGTTCATAATGAAGGAGGTCCCTCGCGTTCCGAATATCCAGCTTTTTCGGGTGATTGTCCGAGATGCCGTGGAAGACGCCGAACCGGACGGAATCGGGGGCGTCGATGGCGGCCGCCACGAGCCGGAGGAGGTCCTCATGGGTGATGACATCCTCCAGATGCGCCATTCCCGGCACGATATGCCGCCCGTTCCGGGGGGTCACCCAGCCGATGCGAAGGCAAAGGACCGATATTTCTTTTTGCCGCGCATAACAGGCGGCGAGCGCTTCCCCCCACGCTTTGCTCGCGCCGTACAGCGTGAGCGGCGATACCGCCATATCGGGCCGCACCTCAAGTTCCCCCGCATAACCGTCCACCACATGAATGCTGCTGGCCAGGACCACCCGTTTGCATCCGGCTTCGCAGGCCGCCTGGAGTATATTGTAGACGCCGATGATATTGGGCGGCAATAAATCTTCCCAGGCCGCCTTTAAATCGGGATTGCCCGCAAGATGGACAATGATTTCCGATTCACGGCAAAGCGGGCGCAGCGCATTCAAATCCGATATATCCGCGGGTGAAAACCGAAGCCCGCGGGTGTCCGCCGGCCGGATTCGATCGGTCAGGATCCATTCGTATTGTTCGGTGAGATGAGACGTTATCAGCCCGCCGATATGACCGGCGGCACCCGTCAGCAATACCCGCTTCTTCTCAACGTGGGGCTTCATTTTTTGCGATCGGCCAGCCCTGCTCGTCCACTTCGTGGATGGGGTCCAGCAGCAATAAATCCTGCATATCCGTGTATTTGCGGAGCTCCGGTGGCAGAAAGGCCGGCCGCTCACCCGCTTCGGCAATCGCCTTTTCCATTACCGGACCGGATTCTGCCGGCGCCCCATCCAGGGAGAGGATGAGGGATTCGCGCTGCAAGCTTTCCATAAACCGGCCGACCCCGCTTTTGATTTCCTGCTCATTTCCGCTGTAGCTCTGCATCGCGGCACGAACAATCTGATCCATGGAAAAGCCCCCGGCGATCCCCTCCCAGATCTCCGCCCCGGCGCCTTCCGCGCTGAAGTATGCCCCGTTGTCGAAATCAATAATAATCGTTTCCCCATCGATCGTTTGGTAAACAACCCTGGGAGCGTTGATCCTGAAGGCGGTTTGTTTCTTTTCCTGTTCCATCATCAACCTTCCATCCGCCGGGCCGGGAATGCCGGCGCTTTGCGGCCGGCTTTGCGCCATTATTTCCGGTGCCGGCCGGGATTTTAAATCGCCGGCGACCATTATACTAGCAGGATCTTGAAAAAGGCATAGAAGGTGGTCGAGTAGCGGTTTTTGCGTATCGCCTGTCCGGGCCGGAAAGGCCAGGGAGACCACCGGATATTTGGCGTGGTCTCGATACGCCCGCAAAGAACGCGGGCTACTCGACCGGCTTCTTCAACACCCTGCTAGACGGATTAACCCATTTTGGCCGGGGCCGAAAACTACTCCGGTCCACGCGGCGCCCGAGGGGGCAATCCCCTGCGCAGCTGCGCCCCGCATCCGCCGGGGGCCGTGCGCACCGCCGGGGCAGGCCGCCCGTCCGGGCTGCGAATCGGCGTGGAAAATGGGGCTTTTCCCGCGGTTTACCCACCCAAACTCACCATACCCGTAAATCACCCGTTCCGGGGTTGAGGCGCTACCGTCTTGGATGGATAATCACAGATAATCAGCCGGAAAACACAATAAAACATATGGAGGCCAGGATGCCCGAAGTGGACGAGATATTCGGTTCCAACGTATTTAACGATTCTGTGATGAAGGCGCGGCTGCCCAAGCCCGCCTATCAGGCCCTGCGGAAAACCATCGAACAGGGCGTCGCGCTCGATCCGTGGGTGGCCGAAGTGGTCGCCGGCGCGATGAAGGATTGGGCCGTGGAGAAGGGCGCCACGCACTTCACCCACTGGTTCCAGCCGCTGACCGGCATCACCGCCGAAAAGCACGATTCCTTCATCAGCCCGACGGCCGACGGGAAGATCATTTTGGAATTCTCCGGCAAAGAGCTGATCAAAGGCGAGCCGGATGCATCCTCCTTCCCGTCCGGCGGGCTGCGCTCCACCTTCGAGGCGCGCGGTTACACCGCCTGGGATTGCACCTCGCCGGCCTTCCTCAAGGACCGCGCGCTGTGCATCCCGACTGCGTTCGTTTCCTATACCGGCGAGACGCTGGACAAGAAAATGCCGCTGCTGCGCTCGATGGACGCGCTGTGCACACAGGCGTTGCGCATCCTGAAGCTGTTCGGAAACAAGACCGCGACCAAAGTGACGACCACGGTGGGGCCGGAACAGGAATACTTCCTCATCGATAAAGGCTCGTACGACCTGCGCAAGGATCTGATCCTCACCGGCCATACGCTGTTCGGCGCGAAGCCGGCCAAGGGCCAGGAGCTGGAGGATCATTACTTCGGCCAGATCAAAGAACGGGTCGGCGCTTTCATGGAGGAGTTGAACGAAGAGCTGTGGAAGCTGGGAATCCTCTCCAAGACCCAGCACAACGAAGTGGCTCCCGCCCAGCACGAGCTGGCGCCCATTTACTCCAGCACCAATATCGCCACCGATCACAATCAGCTGGTGATGGAATACATGCAGAAGGTCGCCCTGCGGCATGGCCTGGTTTGCCTGCTGCACGAAAAGCCCTTCGCGGGCATCAACGGCTCCGGCAAGCACAACAACTGGTCGATGGGAACCAGCGATGGGCAAAACCTGCTCGAACCGGGCAAAACGCCCCACGACAATCTGCAATTCCTGGTTTTCCTGATGGCGGTCATCGCGGCGGTCGACGATTATTCGGACCTGTTGCGGGCGTCGGCCGCCACCCCGGGCAACGACCACCGGCTGGGCGCCAACGAAGCCCCGCCCGCGATCATCTCCGTCTTCCTGGGCGAACAGCTGACGGACATCCTCGCCCAGCTTGAAAACGGCGGCGCGACGAAATCGAAGCAGGGCGGCACCATCAACCTGGGCGCTTCCACCCTGCCGCCGCTCCCCAAGGACAACACCGACCGCAACCGCACCTCCCCCTTTGCCTTCACCGGCAACAAGTTCGAATTCCGGATGGTGGGCTCGTCGTCCTCGATCGCCATGCCCAATTTCATACTCAATACGATCGTCGCGGAAACGCTCGGCCTGTTCGCGGACCGGCTGGAAAAAGCCAAGGACTTCGACGCCGAAGTGAAGGCGCTGGTGAAGGAAATGGCGCGCGCGCACAAAAAGGTTATTTTCAACGGCAACAACTACGCCGAGGAGTGGGTGACGGAAGCCGAAAAGCGCGGTTTGCCGAACATCCGCTCGACCGTCGCCGCCACGCAGGCGCTGACGGCGCCCAAGAACATCGCCCTGGTGGAGAGGCACGGGGTCCTGAGCAAAGTGGAGATGGAATCCCGCTGCGAGATCATGCTGGAAACCTACATCAAGACGATCCGGATCGAGGCGCTGACCATGCTGGAGATGGCCAAGCGGCAGATCCTCCCCGCCGCGGTGGCGTATATTTCCGATCTCGCCGGATCGATCCAGGGCGTGAAGGCCACCGGCCTGAATGTGGACACCGGCGCGCAGGACAGTACGCTCACGGATGTCTCCGCGATGGCGGCCTCCTTCAAGAAGAACATCGCGCTCCTGGAGAGCAAGCTGGGGGAAGCCAACGGGATGCACGGCGACACCTACAAACTGGCGTGCGCGTTCCGCGACTCGGTCTTCACCCAGATGGCGGTTTTACGCGAAGACGGGGACAAGCTGGAAGAGATTGTGGACGAAAGCGTCTGGCCGTTCCCGACCTACAGCGACATGCTGTTCAACGTCTGATCCGCAAGGATCTCGAGCCGCTCGAAAAGCGAGCATTATCAACCATCACGGGAACGGGCAAGGCATGGACGCCTTGCCCGTTCTTTTTTTACGCCTCCCGATGACCAATATGCCGCCTTATGATCAGGGATCACGGCCCGCTGGAGGGTTCGAATCCGCCCCGGGAATAATTCACCGCCAAGCGCGGGATGCCAATGTGTAATTAGCACCGGACGGCAGTTCCATCGGGCGCTTCCTTATGAATTTTTTACAGCCCTCCCCGAAGGGGGTAAATAGAATATGAAAGAGTATCTACTCAGGTCGGATAAAAAAGTACACCGAAACACCGAAAAAGTCCGAAAACACCGAGCATTCATAATTTTTTAGGCAAAAGATGGCAGTTGATAGTGATTAAGATAACCAAATGCTTTTCGGTCTCATCGGCTCTTTTCGGTGCCTGCCCCGTGAGCGGTATCTGCGAACGGGGTAATCCGTGTACAAAGAAGGAAGTCCGGCTGAGTAGTTACATGAAAGAATACATTTTTCCGGGAGCCATCCGATGGGAAAATCCTGCCTGGTACGGCTTGCAGCCGGGTTTGCGGTGTTCGCGGCATCCAGCCTTATGGGAGGGGTGGTGATCCTGGGGGTGACCTGGCTGTTGTATCCCGTCCTCAACCCGCCGCTGTACGGGCTGCTGACGAGCAACGGATTTCCGATGCCATCCGATGCGTTATGGGCATTCTGGACGGCGGTGCCCTGCTGCTTCAATTTGCCCCTTTCCGCCGCGTTGGGCCTGGCTGCCAACCGGATCTTTCTGCGCGCCAAACCGGCCAAGTAAGGAGCGAATACGATGAAGCATCGGCAATTATTGATCCTCCCCCTGATACTGGCAGTCTCGTTCAGCGCGGCCCCGGCGGGGGAAGCGCGGGCGCAGGGCGGCGAGATCGACTGGAGCGATCCATGGTCCGCCATCTACAACAATTTGGGAATCCTTCAGCAGGTGTTCGGGCATTTTGGACTGCCCATCAACAACGGCAATTCCGGTTACACCTGGGATAACACATCGGATTCCTCCGCCTGCGAATGCTATCCCAGCGGAGATCCGAATGATGCCATTTGGGGAAACCAGCATTCCCAGTATATGTATTTCAACCATTTGGATATGACGAATCTCCAGGAATCATTATCCCAAGATGTCGTCATTTTGGAATCACGGCAGTACCAATACGAGGGCATGGATATCGGGTTCGCCATCTGGACGGACGCATGCTTTACCAGTTCCAAGTACAAATTGGGTTATATCCAATTGATACCCGGCAAGGAAGAGGAAAGTTACGGATTTTCCATCGGCGAATCCTGCACGGACACCAAAGGCGACAATATGCCCGGGATCGAGGAAGTCCTGATGTACTTCCTCGCGACCATCAAGGAATACGGGTTCCGGTCGCCGACCGACCTGGGCCAAGCGCCGCTCGAGCCATCCCCGACGCCGATGGTGTATCTCGCGCCGGAGGCGGGCGGCGAAATAACCGCGGATGAAATGGGGGAAGCGGCGGCGCTGCTCGCATACGACCCGGCGGTGATGGATGAGAGTCAGCTGCCGGCGATGGCCGGCGCGGCCGTGCTGGGCGCGG
>Ga0105091_10001300_pt1 | contig 10866 bp, 8 predicted proteins | sample PPLLak1March2015_FD_87022 | JGI IMG/M metagenome (GOLD analysis project Ga0105091, IMG submission 87022) | Freshwater sediment microbial communities from Prairie Pothole Lake near Jamestown, North Dakota, USA - PPLs Lake P7 Core (1) Depth... | ecosystem: Environmental > Aquatic > Freshwater >... | reverse complement strand
TAGGGGTGATTTTTTTCATACTGGGGGCACCATTTGTGTCAGCACTTATCATGATAATAAATGCCGGAGCGATAATGGTGCTGTTTGTTTTTGTGATAATGATGCTCAATCTGGGGCCGCAAACGGCACAAGAAGAAAAAAGCAGGCTCAATTTCAAAGTGTGGCTTGGGCCGGCGGTATTGGCCGCAATTTTGATTATTGAACTTATATATGCTTTAACTAAAGAACAGACTAACAATTTTGAGGCCGTGATAGTTAGTGCAAAAGAAGTGGGAATGTCACTGTTCGGGACTTATCTGCCGATGGTTGAAATTGCATCGGTTCTTCTATTAGCCGGATTATTGGGCGCATATCATTTAGGCAGAAGGGTCTCTGATAGTCAGGATGTAAGGAAAGGATGATGGCATCTATTCCGCTCGAATACGGACTTGGGCTTGCGGCGGTGCTTTTTAGCCTGGGTTTGATTGGCGTGCTTGTGAGACGCAATATCGTCTTTATTCTTCTATCCATCGAAGTGATGCTCAACGCCTGCGGGCTTGCATTTGTGGCTGCCGGCTCGCATTTGAAACAGCCCGATGGGCAGGTGATGTATTTTTTCATCTTAACGATGGCGGCGGCGGAAGTGGCGGTGGGATTGGCTTTAGTTATGCAGATGTATCATAAATTTAATACGCTGGATACTAATTCGGCAAACAGGATGCGCGGATAATATGCTTCAGCTTCTGTGGCTAAATCCGGTCTTGCCCCTGTTTGGTTTTGCGGCACTGGTTTTATTCGGCAGGCGGATTTCAAATACGGCGGTCGCATGGATTTCAGCGGGAACAGTTGCCCTATCGGCGGTTGCCGCGGCAGCAGTCGGGATTAAATTTATAATTACAGGGAGAGAGTCTTGGTATTCACAAACACTTTGGACGTGGTTTAAGATTGGTGACTTTTCGCCGGGGATTTCATTTTATCTGGACGCCTTGTCCGTCGTAATGATGCTGGTGGTAAGTTTTGTCGGCCTGCTTATCATTATTTATTCAACGGCGTTTATGGCAGGAGATGGTGGGTACAGCAGGTTTTTCGCGTACATGAACCTGTTTATCGCCTCGATGCTCATACTTGTGCTGGCTGATAATCTTTTATTTCTATATCTCGGATGGGAAGGGGTTGGCCTGTGCAGTTATTTATTGATTGGCTTTTGGTATAAAGATTATACAAACGCCCGTGCGGCCATTAAGGCATTTTTGGTGACAAGAATCGGCGATACGGCAATGGCAGTTGGATTATTTCTGCTGTTTGCCTCTTTTGGAACACTCAATATTAATTCACTGGCTCAGCAGATTTCAAATCAGCCGAGCGGGTCATTTTTAATGAATCTGGCGGCGATATTGCTTTTAGCCGGAGCGATAGGAAAATCAGCGCAGGTCCCTTTGCAGGTGTGGCTGCCGGATGCGATGGCAGGACCTACGCCGGTTAGCGCGCTTATTCACGCGGCCACAATGGTTACCGCCGGAGTTTATCTGATTGCACGGACTAATTTCATTTTTATTCATGCGCCGGATGTCTTGAAAGCGGTTGCGATAATCGGGGCTGTAACGCTTTTATTGGGCGGATTCAGCGCGCTGGTCCAGCGCGATATTAAACGTGTTCTCGCGTATTCGACGATAAGCCAGATTGGGTACATGTTTCTCGCACTGGGAGTGGGGGCGTGGCCTGCGGCGATATTTCACTTTATGGTTCATGCGTTTTTTAAGTCCGAACTGTTTCTTTGTGCCGGAGTTGTGATAACGGCAGTAAAAGGCGAGCACGACATATTTAAGATGGGCGGTCTTCACAGGAAATTGCCTATGCTATTCTGGGCATTTCTAATTGGCTGTGCATCGCTATCGGCATTGCCCCTGGTAACGGCAGGTTTTTACAGTAAGGACCTGATTTTGCTGGAGGTGTGGGAGTCTCAATCCGGGGGAATTTTTTTGTGGTCGGCAGGATTAATTGGCGCACTTCTAACATCATTGTATTCATTTCGAATGTTCTTCATAGTATTTTTAGGCCGGTCCAATAGTCACGTCGAATACAGGCCGAATTTTCGTATTAGCATTGTTTTAACAATACTTGCTTTCCTTTCAATTGCGGGGGGCTTTATCAAGCTGCCATTTGAAATGGCGACAACAACTCATACGGGAAGCGAATTTAACGGGGCGGCTGCGGGTATTACTTCTCTTGCGGGAATTGTGATTGCATATCTGCTGTTTGCCAAAAAGCGTTTCAAGTTAACTTCGAAATACAGTATTGCCATACATGACTTATGCTATGCCGATTGGGGCTTTGACCGGATATATCAAAATGCCTTTGTCCGTCCCTACATATGGCTGGCTAACGCAGACAAGGATGATTTTATAGACACCATATATGATTGGTTAGAAGCCGCCGGGAAGGCATGCAGCAGGGCATTATCTTTTTCGGTCAATGGTAATTTGCGCTGGTATGCCGCAGGCGTGACAATCGGTTCAATAATTTTAATCGCGGTCGTAATCCTGTTATGATTCTTTTATTTTTATTAATAATCACCCTGGCCGGGGGGATAATCTCCTGGATAGTGAGCTTCCGCAGTAAAGTTGCGTGCCGATGGCTATCGACATTCGCACTTATTGCGGATTTGGTGCTATTGTTTTTACTGACAATTAAATATGCATCAGCGTATTCCTCAACAGAACAATGGATAGAATTAGTAAAATGGAACTGGATACCTCAATTAGGAATTGCCTTCGAGCTTGGAGCAGACGGGCTGAGCCTGCTGTTTTTATGGCTGACGGTTTTATTAGGCATCTTTTCTATTGCGGCTTCATGGGATGAGATACAGGAGAGGGCCGGCTTTTTCCATTTCAATATTATGCTGATACTTGCCGGTATAATAGGGGTATTTACCGCGCTTGACCTTTTTCTGTTTTATTTCTTCTGGGAGCTGATGCTTGTTCCGATGTATTTTCTGATAAGCATATGGGGACATGAAAACAGGGTCTACGCGGCAATAAAATTTTTCATTTTTACGCAGGCAGGCGGGCTTTTTATGCTGATTTCAATCGCCGGCATATATATTATTCATGGCAGGACAACCGGCCAATATACTTTTGACTATATACAGTTTTTAAATGCGCCGCTTACATCCTCATTTTCAATCTGGCTGATGCTCGGATTTTTCCTGGCGTTCGCGGTCAAGCTGCCGATGGTCCCAATACATACATGGCTTCCCGATGCCCATACGGAAGCCCCGACTGCGGGCTCGGTGATTCTTGCGGGACTGCTGCTCAAAACCGGTGCATACGGTATATTGAGATTTGTTCTTCCTTTGTTTCCAAAAGCCGCATCCGAAATAGCACTCATAGCAATGATTCTGGGAGTGATAGGCATTTTATATGGCGCGATTCTGGCGTTTGCGCAAAGGGATGTTAAACGGCTGGTTGCTTATACAAGCATAAGTCATCTGGGATTTGTGCTTTTGGCGATATTTTCGGGTAATATGCTGGCGCTGCAAGGCGCTATTATAATAATTTTGGCGCATGGATTCAGCACGGGAGGATTGTTCATCATTGTCGGGGCATTGCAGGAACGGATTCACACACGCGATATGAACCAGATGGGAGGATTGTGGGCTGTTGCTCCGAGAATGGGCGGGGTAAGTTTATTTTTGGCGCTTGCATCGCTGGGGCTGCCGGGCCTCGGAAATTTTGTTGGTGAATTTCTGGTATTGATGGGGACATACCAGGTTAATCCTGTTCTTTCCGCTATTGCGTCGATTGGTTTTATTCTTTCTTCGATTTATTCTCTATGGTTTATTTACAAGGTGTTTCACGGGCCTCTTGTGCAGAATCGCCAGATTACCGATTTGGGATTACGCGAGATGACGGTTATGGTTTTTGTTATGGCCGCGATTGTGTGGCTTGGCATTTATCCTGGGCCGATGCTTGATTCGGCCAAGCCGGCACTTAAGGGCATTCAGTCAAAATTCATATCAATGATAGAAAAAATAAATGACGCTCAGTGATTTATCTGCGCTTTTACCATTAATAATTCTTGTCTTCGGCATAGTTATAATAATGCTTGTGCAGACGGTCTGGCGCAATCACAAATTGACGCTAATATTGTCTGTTTTGACTTTTGTAATTTCCACAGCTTTTTTAACTGTTTCGTTTTTCGCTGAATCGAAACAGGTGACGTCACTTTTGATTTTCGATAATTATGCAATCTTCTATATGGCAATTCTTTTCGGCGCCGCTTTAGCTGTTTGTTTTTTGACTTACGGCTTTATGGAGGGACGTAACAATATCAAAGAGGAATTTTATATCTTTATGCTTATTGCCGCACTGGGCTGCGGGGTAATTGTCGCAAGCAATCACCTGATTTCATTCTTTCTGGGTCTGGAGGTCCTCAGCGTTTCTCTTTATGTTTTGATTGCGTATTTACGTGCAGGCCCGATGGATATCGAGGCAGGCATAAAATATCTTGTTTTGGCTGCAGTTTCGGTTTCATTTCTTCTCCTGGGCGCTGCTTTTGTTTACGCATACTGCGGTACAATGAAGTTTTCCGCGATGAACTTTAGTGCATTGACGCCATCAATTGGCAAAAGCAGTTTACTGCTTGCAGGCGTGATAATGATTATCATCGGCATCGGCTTTAAGCTGGCCGTTGTTCCGTTCCATCTCTGGACACCTGATGTTTATCAGGGAGCGCCAGCCCCAGTGACGGCTTTTATAGCGACCGCATCGAAAGGTGCGGTGTTTGCTCTGCTGCTTCGTTATTTTATTTCGACAAATATATTTGATTACAGGCCGTTATTTATTCTGTTTATTGTTTTATCTATTGTCACGATGTTCTTCGGAAATCTTCTGGCCATTATGCAAAATAATGTCAAACGCATCCTGGCATATTCATCAATAGCGCATATGGGATATCTGCTTGCAGCCCTTCTTGCGGGGGGGCGGTGGGCAATTATCGCGGTGACAATATATCTGCTTACATACTTCATTACGACTTTAGGCGCATTCGGCATCATTACAATTTTATCCGGCAAAGAAAGAGATTTCGACAGGCTCGATGAATACAGGGGGCTGGCCTTTCGGCACCCGGTTTTGGCAATTGTCTTTAGCGGTTTTTTGCTGTCACTTGCGGGAATTCCGCTTACAGCCGGATTCATAGGCAAGTTTTATATATTTACGGCAAACGCAAGCTCTGGTCTGTGGATTCTTCTGATAGCAGTGGCAATCAACAGCTTCATCGGACTTTATTATTATCTTCGAATCATCGCGACGCTATACAGTCATATTCAAGAACCTCAGACAGTGTCATTTGAATCCAGATTAATGCCCTCATTTTCATATGCCGGCGGGCTGGTCTTGATTTTACTAGTGTTTTTACTGGTATTTATAGGGGTTTACCCATCACCTTTTTTAAAGATTATCAGCGGTATTGTGAGCAGTTTAATTTAGGTGCATTCTTGAATGCAAACCGAAGCAGATTTCACGCATCAAAGATTATAAAGAATTGAAAGAAAGGAAGCGTGCGAAATGGCCGCAGAACAAAGTCAAATTGGTGTAATCGGACTCGGCGTAATGGGACGTAATCTAATTTTGAATATCGCAGAACACGGATTGAGGGCCGCTGGTTACGACAAGAAAAGCGAGCAGGCTGCACAGCTGGGCAAAGAGTCCGGCGGTTTGCCGGTCACGCCGTGTGAAAATTATAAAAGTTTTATAGCTGCGTTAAAAAAGCCGAGGATAGTGCTGATTTTAGTCCCGGCCGGAAAGCCTGTTGACAGCGTGCTTCAGGAATTGCTGCCGTTTTTATCGCAGGGCGATATCGTGATTGATGCCGGCAATTCATTTTTCGAAGATACCAATTTACGAGCCAAGACCTTTGGCGAAAAAGGTATTCATTTATTGGGTGTGGGGGTTTCGGGCGGAGAAGAAGGCGCCAGGCACGGGCCAAGCATTATGCCCGGCGGCAACGAATTGGCCTATAGGGCAGTTGAGCCGATTTTTAAGGCGATTGCGGCAAAGGTCAATGGTGAACCTTGTGTGGCTTATCTTGGTGCAGGTTCCGCTGGCCATTACGTAAAAATGGTCCACAATGGAATCGAATATGGGCTGATGGAGCTTATCGCTGAAACTTATGACGTGATGGACAGAGGTTTGGATTTTTCTGATACGGAGCTAAGCAAAATATACGGCGGATGGAGCAGGGGACTTGTTAACAGCTTTCTTGTCGAAATTACTGCGCAGATATTTCGGAGGATAGACGAGAAGACCCATAAACCTCTTATAGACCTTATAAGCGATGAGGCAAAACAGAAGGGGACAGGCATGTGGACGAGCCAGGAGGCAATGCGGCTTGGCGTTCCTGTTCCTAATATAGATACTGCCGTGGCGATGCGTGATTTGTCTGTATTTAAAACGCTGCGGGTCGAAGAGTCACGTATTTTAAGCGGCCCGATAGTGGAGCCGCATAACGATATTGATAAAGTAATAGATGACCTTTATAAGGCGCTGTATGTCTCGATGATTTTGACATATTCACAGGGATTTGCACTGCTGCTTGCCGCAGGCAGGAAATACGGATATTCATTCAATCCTGCGATTGTGGCGAAAATCTGGAGGGGCGGCTGCATTATACGCTCAGCGGTTTTGGAGCAAATCATGAAGGCCTTTGAAAACGAGCCGAATTTGGTGCACCTGCTTGATTACCCTTATTTTGCCGGAGAAGTTGTGGCTAATCAGCAAAGTTTGAGAAATATAGTATCACTGGCGGCCCAGTGGGGGATACCTGTGCCGGGAATGATGGCGGCCCTTTCTTATTATGACAGCCTGCGAAGCGCATGGCTGCCGGCAAATCTGATACAGGCACAGCGGGACTATTTCGGCTCGCATACATACGAACGGGTTGATGAAAAGGGGACATTCCATACTAAATGGAGAGAAACGGAGGTGGCGAAGGTATGAAATCATACAGAAAGGCAGACCCAAGCACTATTGTGATATTCGGCGGCGCGGGCGATTTAACAGGCCGTAAGCTGATACCGGCCTTGTATAACCTGTTTTTAAACCGATGGCTGCCTGAGGAGTTCGCGATTATCTGCATCGATATCAAGAAAATCAGCGATGACAATTTTCGTATGTATTTGAAAAAAAAGACAAACGCCTTTTCTCGCAGGGGCAGGGTAGATGAGACGGCATGGAAGAAGTTTGCGCAAAAAATAAACTACCTGCAGGCGGATTTTAATGATGCAGCGGCGTTTAAAAGATTAGTCGGGCGTCTGGGATCTATAGACAAACAATTCGAAACTGTCACAAATAAATTTTTCTATCTTGCCATACCTCCTTCGATGATAGAAACGGTCACCGAGCAGCTTGGCAATGTCCACCTTGCCGATGACCTCAATAACAGAATGGTTGTGGAAAAACCTTTCGGGCGGGATTTGGACTCGGCAAGACGTTTAAATGATATTCTTTTATCGAATTTCAGGGAAACGCAGCTATTCAGGATAGACCATTACCTCGGCAAAGAGACTGTGCAGAATATTTTCGCATTTCGTTTTGCCAATTCGATGTTCGAGCCGATTTGGAACCGCCGCTATATTGACCATATTCAGATAACTGTCGCCGAAGATATCGGCGTGGAGCACAGGGGAGGATATTACGAGCAGGCAGGGGCGTTGCGGGACATGGTCCAAAATCATCTGCTGCAATTAATGAGCTTAATAGCGATGGAACTGCCTATCTCTTTTGAGGCAGATGAAATTCGAAATAAGAAAGTCGATGTGCTGAGGGCGATTCGCGTTATTCCGCCTGAGGCGGTCCACAAGTTTGCTGTTCGCGGCCAATACGGCGGCGGCTGGATAAGGGGCAACAAGGTAAAAGGGTACAGGAAAGAACCTGATGTATATCCCGGCTCAAATACCGAGACATTCGCGGCCGTCAAGCTGCATGTCGATAACTGGCGATGGCAGGAAGTGCCATTCTATCTTCGCACAGGCAAACGAATGCCGGCCAGGGTTTCAGAAGTGGTTATACAATTTAAGCCGGTGCCGCATCAGTCTTTTCCATCGGCCGCTCTTATTCAGCCGGAACCAAACAGGCTGATAATGCGGATAGCTCCATCCGAAGGCATTTTGCTGAGGTTTATGGCCAAAAAACCGGGTGAGCTTATTCAGCTTGTCCCTGTAGATATGCGGTTTACATATAGTGAAGCCTTTAAAATCGAACCGCCTGAGGCATATGAGACATTGCTGCTCGATGTGCTGCTTGGCGATTTTACGCAGTTTATGCGGGCCGACCAGCTTGAGGCGGCATGGTCTATCATAACTCCAATCTTGGATGCATGGGAATCGGTTGAACCGGATGTTTTTCCAAATTATGTATCCGGTTCGTGGGGACCCGAAGAGGCAGAGGTTCTTATTGCGCAGGACGGCCGCACATGGCATCTGCCAAGCGTGATGGGACCATACGATAAAATTGAAATCGGGATAGAACAATAAATTTTAAATTGTTCAAATTAAGGAATAAAAATGCCTCGAGATTTGCCAATAGGCAACGGAACAGTGCAGGCCAATTTTGACGAGGAATATAATTTAAGAGATGTTTATTTTCCTCATGTCGGGATGGAAAATCAGACAGCGGGGCACCCAATCCGTTTCGGTGTGTGGGCCGATGGCGTGATGAAATGGATTTGGGACGGCTGGCAGGTCGAAATGAAATATCTGCCCGATACACTTGTCACTGATGTTCATTGTGTTCATCCTAAATTGAAATTAGAGCTGTTTTGCCGCGATTGCGTGGATTTTCATATTTGGGTGCTCTTGCGTGAGGTTATAGTAAAGGACCTTGCAGGCAAAAACAGGGACGTGAGACTTTTTTACAGCCATGATTTTCATATAAAAGAAAGCGAGATTGGCAACACCGCTTTCTACGACCCCAAGACAAGCTCAGTTGTGCATTATAAACAGAACCGGTATTTTCTGATTAATCTATGCACGCCTCAGCAATGCGGCGTGGACCATTTCGCCACAGGTATTCATGATATCAGGGGATACGAAGGGACATGGCGCGATGCCGAGGATGGCGTCCTTGGCGGAAATCCAATTTCTCAGGGAACGGTTGATTCGTGTATTGGAATGAATTTATCCGTTCCCGCTAATGGAACAAGTAAATGCACTTATTGGATTGCATGCCAGAGAGATTATGCGGGGGCGGTAAGGATTAATAATGTCGTCCGGCAGAAGTCCCCTGAGGTCTTGATAAACAGAACGATTAATTACTGGAAGCTGTGGGCCAATAAAGAGGAGTGGAACCTTGAGATGCTCGAACCCAGGATTGCAGATCTTTTTAAGCGAAGCCTGCTTATTTTGAGGACGCTTGTAGATGAAAGCGGGGCAATCATCGCGGCCACCGATTTCGATACGATTAATTTTGCAAACGACACTTACTCGTATATGTGGCCAAGGGACGGGGCTTTGTGCGCATACAGTCTAATTAAGGCAGGGTATTCCGATATAAGCAGGAAATTATTTGAATTTTGCCTCGATGTGATTACGCCCGAAGGTTACCTGCTGCATAAATATAATTCAGATAAGACTCTGGCTTCATCGTGGCAACCGTGGTATTTAAACGGCAAAGAGTCGCTGCCGATTCAGGAAGATGAGACGGCCCTTGTCATCTGGGCACTGTGGCATCATTTTTATAAATTCCGCGAAATCGAATTTATCAAACCTCTTTATCGAAGACTTATTGTCAATGGCGCGGAATTTATGGTCAAGTTTCGTGATAAGAAAACGCATTTGCCCAATCCTTCCTATGATTTGTGGGAGGAACGCTTTGGCGTGCATCTTTTTACATGCGGGGCAGTTGTGGGCGGGCTTCGTGCGGCCGCAAAATTCGCCAGAGCGTTCGGGGAGACTTCAGAGGAGAAAAAATATGATAAAGCGGCGGATGAAATAACCAGGGCAATTGAAAAATACATGTGGAATGAAAGCCAGGGTACTTTCTGCAGGACGGCTGTGCCGAATGGAAACGGGACATACCAATTAGATAATACTATCGACTCATCCTGTTACAGCATATGGGCATTCGGGGCGATGCAGGCGGATAATCCCAGGGTGCAGGCGACGATGCGAAAGATTCGTGAAAGGCTTTGGGTTGATACAGATGTCGGCGGCATAGCGCGTTACCAGTGGGATAATTATCAGCGTGTCACCACCTCAAGCGAAAAAATACCGGGTAATCCCTGGATTATCTGCACGCTTTGGTTTTCGCAATATGAAATCGCAAAGGCTAAAACTGTTGAAGAGCTGCAAAACGCACTGGAAGGTTTGAATTGGGCTGTGCAGACGGCTTTACCTTCGGGAGTATTGGCCGAACAGGTCCATCCTTTTACAGGCAAACCGATTTCTGTTGCGCCATTGGCATGGAGCCACGCGACAGTTGTAATGACCATAATTGAATATTTAGAAAAGATGCAGCAGCTTACAGGAAAAACCCCTCAGGAGCTTCACACATCCGGCAGAAGTCCGCAGGAATGCCTGACAGCAACTCATGTTTGGGAACATTAATAATGTAATTTAGTCATTGGATGGTTATATGGGAGTGATATCCAGGCGGGAATTTCTAAAATACTCAGCCGGCTCGGGCGCATTTGTTGCGGGGGGATTTGCCGAAAAGAACGTCAATAAATTAAACCCTTATGTGATTCCCCCCGAGAATGTCCGGTCCGGCGAGTGGACGCTTTTTGCGACTACCTGCCGAGAATGTCCGGCCGGGTGCGGTATGTACCTTAGGCACAGAGATGGACGCGTTGTCAACTCGTTTGGAAATCCAGAGCATCCAATTAATAAAG
>Ga0105091_10001299_pt1 | contig 10870 bp, 5 predicted proteins | sample PPLLak1March2015_FD_87022 | JGI IMG/M metagenome (GOLD analysis project Ga0105091, IMG submission 87022) | Freshwater sediment microbial communities from Prairie Pothole Lake near Jamestown, North Dakota, USA - PPLs Lake P7 Core (1) Depth... | ecosystem: Environmental > Aquatic > Freshwater >... | reverse complement strand
AAACTTATTGAGGTGGTTGAAACCGGGAAACAGCTCCTCATGACACGCGGTGCATTAACCACTTTCAGCATTGCCAATGACGTTGCCAAGTATTTTGCCATCATTCCTGCAATGGCTTCCTTATTATATGTGACCTCAGCAGGGATCGCACCCCTGGGGGCACTCAATATCATGAAACTGTCGAGTCCCGAAAGTGCCATATTAAGTGCGGTAATATTCAATGCCCTGATCCTTGTAGCTTTGATACCACTTGCCCTGAAAGGTGTAAAATACCGTCCGGTATCAGCAACCAGGGTACTCGCGCTGAACATTGTAATCTATGGTATCGGAGGGATAATCATCCCATTTATCGGGATCAAGCTAATTGATATGGTACTTGTATTTTTGCATATTATCTGAATATCAGGATGTTAATAAAGTAATTAAGAAAAAAATGAAAACTCAAACGGTTATTGCCATAAGATTTTTACTGGGTATGATCATCCTGACAGGAATAGCATATCCCTTTTTCATGACGGGGGTAGCCCAGGTTTTTTTTACAAAAAAAGCAAACGGAAGCCTGCTAATAAAGGATGAAAAGGTAATAGGTTCCAGATTAATCAGCCAGAAGTCTGACAGCATTATATATTTCTCTTCAAGGCCTTCAGCCATCGACTACAACCCGATTCCTTCCATGGGATCGAATCTTGGTCCAACAAGCGATAAGCTTAAAAAACAGGTTATAGAAAGGCGAAGGACATTCGCAAGGGTTAATTCAATAAAAGATACGACTGCAATTCCGATGGAAATGTATCTTGCCTCGTCCAGCGGCCTTGATCCCCATATATCACCGGAGACCGCCCGGCTCCAGGTGGAAAGAATTGCAATCGCAAGAGAATTGAATAATGATCAAAAACAAAGAGTACAGGATCTTATCAGAAGCATGGCACTTGAACCTCAGTTTTATATATTGGGTGAGCGAAGAATCAATGTTTTTGAACTAAATTTAGCTTTGGATAATATCAAGTAATGCATTCTGATGAAAGCAGACCTGATCCGGATGAACTTCTGGCATCACTGGTCAGTGAAGAAGATAAAAGCAAACGCGGCAAACTGAAGATATTTTTCGGCATGTGCGCAGGCGTGGGCAAAACCTATACCATGCTTGAAACTGCGCATGCTGAAAAACTGAAAGGATCGGATATCATTATCGGTTATGTAGAAACCCATAAAAGGAAGGAAACTGCAGACCTGGCTGAAGGATTTGAAATTATTCCCCGTAAAAAGCTGATATATAAATCCACCTCCCTGGAGGAAATGGATCTGGATGCCATTATTTCCCGTAAGCCCCAGGTGGTTGTGGTGGATGAACTGGCTCATACCAATGCCCCCGGGAGTCGTCATGCAAAAAGGTACCAGGATGTAATTGAAATTCTCGAAAATGGTATCCATGTGTATACCACCTTAAATGTGCAGCATTTGGAAAGCCGCTCTGATACCGTTGCACAAATAACCGGAATTGTAGTTCGTGAAACGGTTCCTGATGAAATTTTTGAAAATGCCGATGAGGTTGAAGTGGTGGATCTTACCCCTGATGAACTGCTTCAGAGGTTGTCGGAAGGTAAGGTTTATACTTATGAGCGTTCAAAAGAAGCCATTACCAATTTTTTCCGTAAAGGCAATATCACGGCTTTACGCGAAATGGCTTTACGCATTGTTGCGGACAGGGTGGATAAGCAGTTGCATGATTACATGCAGCAAAAGAGAATAAGGGGACCCTGGAAATCGGGGTTACACCTCCTGGTGGCCATTGATTACGGTCAACAGTCGACCCGGTTGCTGCGCTGGGCAAAAAATCTTTCGTATTCCATGGGTGCCAATATCCAGGCGCTTTATATTGAAACCCTGCATAAACTTACCGATAAGGAGCGGGAACAACTTGACAGAAATATAAACCTGGCAAAACAACTGGGAATTAAATTCCGGATTATTACCCACAATGACATCGTAAAGGCAATCGTGGATTTTGCCCAAAAAGAGAATGTTTCCCATATCATTGTCGGGAAGCCCAGGGTTCGCAATCTTCTTTCCATGCTCCGGCTTGGTAATTTCGTAAACAGGCTGATCCGGTACAGCGGAAACATAGATGTATATATTCTGGGAGCTGACAGGCAGGCAAAGGATCCTTTTAAGGAAAAGGTCTCCCTGCTGTCATTTACATCTAATTTATCCCAGTACCTCATTTCTTCTGTAATTGTGATTTTGGCTACACTAATCTGTTTTCCATTAAAAGACATAGTCGGATACCAGGTAATTTCATTTGGATTGTTGTTCCTGGTTTCAATTCTTGCCCTTTTTTATGGCACGGGGCCTATCCTGGTTGCTGCGACATTAAGTGCCCTGATCTGGGATTTTTTCTTCATTCCGCCGCCTTATACGCTGCATATTGAAAAAACAGAGGATGTTTTGATGCTGCTCATGTTTTTTATCATTGCGCTGTTAAACGGAATTCTGACTTCCCGCGTTCGTGGCCAGGAAAAGAAGATACGGATACGCGAAGAAAGAACGCACGCCCTGTATCAGCTTACCAGGGAATTAACCATGGCATCCGGAATTGATGATGTTTCGAAAATAGCAAACCGCTATATTCAGAAATACTTTAACCTGGATTGTGCTATATTCCTTAAGAACGATTCAGGTCATTTCGATAAGAATAACCAAAACGACTCCAAAATAGTTCTTTCCGAAAACGAGATCAGCATTGCAGCCTGGGTATTTCGTCATTCTTCCAAGGCAGGAAAGCACACCGATACGCTGCCGTCGACCGATTATACTTTTTACCCGTTGACAGGAAACAATGATAACATAGGGGTTATAGCCGTTAAACACGTAAAGATCTTTACCCAAGGTGAACAGCAATTCTGGGAAGCTTTTTTATCGCAGATCTCCGGCAAATTTGAGCGTGAATTCCTATGGAATACGGCTAAAAAAGCATACATTCTGAATGAATCGGATAAACTTTATAAAACCCTGTTCAGTTCAATCTCACATGAGTTGCGGATCCCGGTTGCCACCATAATGGGGGCTTCGGATACGCTTTTAGCCCATCATTTCAATGAAGAGATAAGACAAAATCTGTTTTCAGAAATCAACAAAGCTTCAATACGGCTTAATCGCCTGATTGAGAACCTGCTGAATATGTCGCGTCTCGAATCGGGACGGATTACCCCTAAACCCGACTGGTGTGATGTTCATGACCTGGCCAATAAAGTTGCTTCCAACCTGGCCCAGGAGTTGTTGCCGTTTGAGCTGTCAGCTGTAATCCCATCTGACATGCCCCTGGTAATGATTGATTTCGGTCTGTTGGAACAAGTGCTTCATAACCTGGTGCTGAATGCAACACAAAATGCGCCGGCGGGAACCACCATCCGGATCAAGTTTTTTCATGATAATGGTTACCTGACTATTAAGGTTATGGACCGGGGAACCGGATTTCCGGACTCGGAACTTTCATCTGTATTTAACAAATTTTACCGTGGTAAGAATGCCTCTGCAGGCGGTACGGGTTTGGGATTATCTATTGTAAAGGGGTTTGTGGAGGCACATCAGGGAACTGTGGTCGCTGAAAACAGGCAAAACGGCGGCGCCATTTTTACCATAAAGATCCCGGTCAGGATTTCCGAAATAGACCAGATCAGCAATCAGGATAACCTAATGACAGATGCAAATGGGTGAAACCCTCCTAATCATTGATGATGAAGTGCAGATTCGCCGGCTGCTTGAGATCACATTAACGGCGCAGGACTTTAAAATAATGAAAGCCGGAGATGGGAAAGAAGGTGTGATTGCTGCGGCAACCCATAAACCTGCAGGTATTATACTCGATCTCGGGCTTCCTGATGAGGATGGTCTGGAAATTCTTAAGAAGCTGCGAACCTTTTATCAAAAGCCCATAATTATCCTTACTGTAAGGAATTCCGAAGAAGATGTAATAAAGGCACTGGATTCGGGTGCGAATGATTACCTGACTAAACCATTCCGCACGGGGGAATTGGTAGCAAGAATCAGGTCAGCCCTCAGGCAAAGCAGGGGTGATGACGGAAACACGATTCTCGAATTCGGACCTCTGAAAATTGACATTGTAAATCATGTGGTTCACAAGAATAAAGAAATCATTAAGCTCACATCCACTGAATTCAGCCTCCTTTCCCTGCTGGCAAAAAATGCTGGCCGGGTGCTCACGCATCACTACCTTCTAAAGGAAATATGGGGGTATACCTTTCTCGAGCAAACCCAATACCTGAGGGTATTTGTTGCCCAGCTCAGAAAAAAGATAGAGAATGATCCAGCTAAACCTGATTTGCTGATTACAGAATCAGGGATCGGATACAGATTTGGAGCATAATGGATTATCAGCAGGCCATTTCGCCTGCATTTTTCTTGGCTGAGAGAAGGTTATACGCTCCTTTAACTACAATTCGTGCCCCATTGAGATCTGTTCCGTCTGACACCTTTATTTCCGTGTACCCGGAGCCTGAAACGCCCTTTTTGACCTCAATCATCCGGTATTCGGTGAACGGCTTCCCGTCTTCCTCTTTATCTTTCTCAAAAGCAAAAATGTAGTCCTTATCATCGAAACTTACGATCGCTTCTGATGGGATTGTTATCACTTTATTTCCAGTTTCCTCAATAAATGCACTGACATACATCCCCGGTAAAATCTTATTGCAGGGATTAATAACATCGGCATACACCATAAATGTCTTATCCTCGCTCACTGATTTCCCGGTTTGCAGGATCACAGCCTTATGTTCATCACTCTCATTGTTGACAAAAAACTTAATTTGCTGACCGGCTGCAACTTTTTCAGCATCCTTTTCAAAAAGAGTCAGTTCAAGCAACAACCTGTCCCGGTTTACAATTTCAAACAGCACATCTGTAGACGAAACGTATTTCCCTGTATTGATATTCACGGATCTGATAAATCCTTTGATCGGTGATACCAATGTAATGGCACTGCTTATATTATCCTCCTTCAGCATGTCAGGGTTGACTCCAATGAGCAAAAGCTTCTGTTCCAGGGATTTTACAACACCCAGAAGGTTCTTGTATTCAACTGTAACGGCCTGCAGGTTTTTTTCCGAATACACATCCTCCCTGTACAGATCAGTGTGCCGATCATATTCTGCCTTGGCAAAGGACAGTTTATTTTTAGCCTCCAGGTATCCTTGCTGAATATCGATAAAATCCTGATTTTCTATAACTGCAAGCGGTTGGCCCTTTCCAACAGCACTGCCTGGCAGGAGGGTCGTGCTTTTTACAAAGCCTCCCAAAGGCATGCAGACGGTTGCGATATTCTGTGGTGCAACCGTAATAATTCCATTCACCTTCAGGCTTCCGCCGATTGTACGGGATTCGATTGTGCCAGTCTGAATGCCCGCAACTTTAATCTGATCGTCACGCAATTCAACAATGTCCTCAGGAAGTACCTCGATTTCAATATTTTCCGATTTACTTTCTCTGATACACGATCCATGGGTGACAGCGAGTCCCAAAAGGATCAGGGATATGTAAAAACTTGTATTTTTCATGATTCAAAGAATTTAGAATATTTTACCTGTTATGTATTCAATTGAAATAATGGTCAGATTGCAGTCATTGAGGGCATCGAGATAGTTTTGCCTGATTTCCAGTGCCCGGTTCAGGCTCAGCACATAATCGAGATAATCCATTGCACCGGCCTTGTAACTCCGTGCTGCCTGATCAATAATCAAATCGGCTTCGGGAACAGCCTGTTTTTCGTAATAATCCACACTCAATGAATATTTCCTGTATTCATCAAGCAGGGACTGGTATTCACCTGACAGGGACCGGGAAAATTGATCAGCCTCCGTCTGTGCAATTTTTTCATTGATTTTGGCTGCCCTGGATCTTGATGCCCAGGGACCAAACCAAAGTGGAATGCCAATTCCTGCCTGTACTCCCGTGAAGCGGTTACCCTGCCCGAAATTTCGCGCCTCACCATTGATTTCCTGTGTTCCGATAATTGTCTGGCTGAAATAGCCCAGGTTCAGCTCAGGCAGCATCCTGCTGCGTTCCAGTTTGCCTGAGATTTGTGATACCTCAACCTGTTGCTGAACATATCCCAGTGTGGGATTTTGTTCAACCGAAATGCTGCCGGAAAGAAACGCGGTGTCAATTCTCCTCAGTTCTTTTTCAGCAGGTGCCACGGGTGAATTGCTGTTCAAAAGGATTGCGAATTTTCGGGAATGTGTGGTAATATCTGAAGATACCTGGTATAACCGGTTCTTAATTTCAAGGCTTTGTGAACGGGCGGTGATCATTTCCAGCCGGTTCGTTTCGCCGGCTTTTGCCCTGAGTTCGGCAGCCCTCAGAAAGCCCGCATACAGGCTATCCTGGTATATCAGCAGTTTTTGTTTGGCTGCCAGGTAAACATATTGCCAGTAAACCTTTTTAACCTTTGTGGCCAGTTCAAGCCGGGCTGCATTATGTTGAAATTCACTTCCTGTAACATTTGCCTTTGCCAGTTTATACCGGTTGATATATACAGAAGGGAATTCAAAGGATTGCGAAATGGTAAAACCATTGTCATTCATATAGGAATTGAACTGACCGTACTCGAAATCAAAGTCCGTCCTGGGAATATCAAGAGCAGCCCCTTTCAGTGCCTTCTGCATCTCAACCGCATAGGCGGAGGATCTGACCGACAGATTACTGTCCAATGCAATCTGAATGGCATCATGAAGATTAACCGTCACTTTTTGCTGTGCGACCGTATTATTGATAATTAATGTGCTTCCGATTAAAGTAAGGATAGCCATAATTTTCTTATCCGTCGCCTTCTTTTTCCTTATTTTAAAATTTCCCGATGAAAAGAAAATATAGAACACCGGCAGAACAAACAATGTAAGGAGCGTGGCAGTTACAAGCCCTCCTATGACAACCGTTGCAAGTGGTTTCTGAACCTCCGCACCGGCCGAGGTGGATAACGCCATGGGAAGGAAACCGAGTGATGCTACCGATGCCGTCATTATTACCGGACGTAATCTTGAATGAAGACCTTTGATAACTCTTTCCGTAATGTCGGTTATGCATTCTTTTTCGAGCCTGTTAAATTCTGCTATCAGCACAATTCCATTGAGGACGGCAACGCCGAACAGGGCAATAAATCCTACGCCTGCGGATATCGAGAAATTCATTCCCCTTAACCACAGGGCGAAAACACCTCCTATTGCAGCCATTGGTACTGCAGTAAAGATCAGGAGAGACTGTTTCATGGACCGGAAGGTAAAATACAATAAAATAAAAATCAGCAACAGGGCCACCGGTACGGCTATTGCAAGTCGGTTCTGCGCTGCTTCCAGATTCCTGAACTGTCCGCCATATGATACATAATATCCTGCAGGCATCTTTATTTCTTCTTCAATCCGCGCGGTTACCTGATTTATCACACTTTGAATATCGCGGTTACGAACATTAAACCCGATTGTAATCCGTCGTTTTGTGTTTTCGCGGGAAACCTGGGCCGGTCCTGATTTAATGGAAATATCAGCAACCTGTTCAAAAGGGATCGGGTGACCATCCGGCAGGGACACCGTGAGATTTTTAATATCATCCAGATCCTGCCTGTAGTTTTTATCCAGCCTGACCACGAGACCAAACCTCTTTTCTTCATCAAAGACCACCCCCGCCTGACTCCCTGCAAATGCGGTGCGAAGAATAATGTTTACATCTCCCACGGAGAGTCCGTATTGTGCCAATCTGTCCCGGTTGTATTCAACCTGCATCTGGGCCAGACCTGTAACCTTTTCCACATTAATGTCTTCGACACCCGTAATGGTCTGGATTATCTTTTCCACATCGGCGGCTTTCCCTGCAAGGATATTCAGATCATCGCCAAAAACTTTTATGGCAATGTCCTGTTTTGATCCCGACAGCAATTCATTGAACCGCATCTGTATGGGTTGCTGAAACTCGAATTTGACCCCGGCGAGAACGATCAGTTTTTCCTTCATCTGTTCCACCAGTTCTTCACGGGTTTTAGCGGATACCCATTCATGCTTGTCCTTCAATGTAATAATATAATCGCCCGTTTCCATGGGAGTGGGATCCGTGGGAATCTCCCCGGCTCCTATTTTACATACGGCATGCTTAACCTCCGGGAAATTTTCCAGCAAGATGCTGTTAGCCTTAATTACCTGATTCACAGTATTTGTAAGGGATCCTCCCTGGAGTGTAATAACCCCGGCAGCCAGGTCACCTTCCTCGAGCTGGGGAATAAACTCACCTCCCAACCGGACAAACACAATGAGACTGATTATAAACAATGCGATCGCAATGACCGAAACCAGTACTTTTCGCCTAAGAGCAAAGGCAAAGGCCGGATCAAAAACTATTCGGATCCTGTGCATCAGCCGGTCTGAAAAGTCGGGTTTATGGCTTATCCTTTTGCTTAGGAACAGTGCCGAAGCCATGGGAACATAAGTAAGGGAAAGGATTGCTGCTCCCAGTAGCGCAAAGGTGACGACCTGCGCCATGGGTCGGAACATTTTTCCTTCAATTCCTACCAGTGCCATGATGGGGAGGTATACAATAAGGATGATTATTTGACCGAAAGTTGCCGAACTCATCATTTTTTTTGCTGAATCCAGCACACTTTCATCCATGTGTTTCTGCGTGAGTGTACTTATTCCCTGGTGATGATGCCTGGCCTGGGAGATCCGATGAACAACGCTTTCCACAATGATTACAGCCCCATCCACTATCAGCCCGAAGTCGATTGCCCCAAGGCTCATCAGGTTGCCGGACACACCAAAGATGTTCATCATTGATATGGCAAAAAGCATGGAAAGGGGAATTACTGAAGCAACGATTAAGCCCGCCCGCATATTCCCAAGCAACAAAACCAGGATAAATATCACGATGAGTGCACCTTCTATAAGATTACGCGAAACTGTTCCAATTGACCTGCCTACCAGATCAGAACGGTTTAGAAACGGTTCAATCCTGATCTCTTCCGGAAGGGATTTTTGTATTGTGGCGATCCGGATTTCAACATTCTCAATTACTTCGTGAGCATTGGCGCCTTTCAGCATCATAACAACACCTCCGACAGCCTCTGCAGTATCTACAACGAAAGCGCCGTATCGCACCGCACTACCATATTGTACTGTCGCGACATCCCGTATTAATACCGGAATGCCTGAAACAGTGGTATTAACCACAATTTTTTCAATGTCCTGCAATGATTTCACAAGCCCGATTCCCCGTATGAAGTAGGCCTCGGGATTCTTGTCTATATAAGCACTGCCCGTATTTTCATTGTTGTTTTCAAGGGCCATGAATATGTCTGTCAGTGTAAGATCCATTGATCTGAGCCTATCCGGATTTATGGCGATCTCAAATTGCCTGACAAATCCACCGTAGCTGTTAATATCAGCCACGCCGGGTGTTCCAAGCATCTCACGGCGAACTATCCAATCCTGGATGGTCCGAAGTTCCATGGGATTGAATTCATCTTCAAAGCCCTTTTTTGCTACAAGCCGGTACTGATATATTTCGCCAAGTCCCGATGAAATGGGAGCAAGCGAAATTTGGGCAAGTCCTTCCGGGATAACCTCTTCGGCTTCTTTCAGCCGTTCACTGAGCTGCTGCCTTGCCCAATACACGTCTACATTATCCTCAAACACAACCGTGATTACTGACAATCCCAGCCGGGAAATGGACCTCAGTTCAATGATATCCGGGATATTAGCCACGGCAACCTCAATGGGCGCGGTGATGAAGCTTTCCACCTCCTGGACTGCCAGAGACGGAGCCAATGAAATAACCTGCACCTGATTGTTTGTTATATCGGGAATGGCATCAACCGGCAATTTTGTCAGGGAGTAAGTTCCCCATCCGATCAAAGTCACTACGAACAGCCCAATAATTAATTTGTTCCTGATTGAAAACTGAATAATACCTTCTATCATAAAACGATCCTTTAATCCTGCCTGCCGGCAGGTAAGTTAAACTGAATTATCTCCTGTTATTTACAGAAATGCAATAATGCATGCAAAAAAAAGGCGGGTAATTGTCAACTTATTTTAGGAGGTTGCCAGATGGTGGTAACCGGGGAAGCATGGTATGCTGAAACAAAAGGTGTGACGCGATCCTGTGGGATAAGGTGGTAGAAATACTGAACGTTACCCCGGCTGATTATGGGTGATGCACAACAAATACAGGTGCAAAAGGGGGAACAAAGGTCCGGCATTTCATGGCTGTGGTCTGCATTTCCCTGTGCGAGTTCAATATGCTGAATGGTATCATCCTTTGCCTTATCAATGCAGGGAATCACGATAATCGCAACTAAATATAGGTATAATATGCAGGCAAAAATTTTCATGCGTCGGTATATGGACAAATATAATAAAAAATTGAAATAAACAAAATTGACAGGGATTTCTGAAAGGACATTGAATCAGGTTTCCAGACTTCCGGCTAAAAGATTCGGCTAAAAGGGATGTTCAAAAGACAGGTAAAACAGGAAACCCGGATTGAATTCCCCGTCACCTATAAAAAGAGGAACAGATATGCCGGGAACGATTTGCAGGTCACCGAGATTGACAGCCCCCCTGATACCCGGATTGATGATGGTTTCATTACTATGTTCGACTGATCCGCTCAAATCAATACCGCTGTTGTAATTCTGAACACATTCGAGCATAAAGTTGAAATTGCTGTTTAAAAGCCAGATTATGCTTCCCCCAAAACTGTAGAATGACAGGGTTTTTTCAATTTCTCCGTCTTCCTCAATCGTACTTTTGACATCGGGAAGCAGGGTGTATCCGGCATTTAAGTGAACCACCCACAAATCCGATAACCTTTT
>Ga0105091_10001296_pt1 | contig 10883 bp, 9 predicted proteins | sample PPLLak1March2015_FD_87022 | JGI IMG/M metagenome (GOLD analysis project Ga0105091, IMG submission 87022) | Freshwater sediment microbial communities from Prairie Pothole Lake near Jamestown, North Dakota, USA - PPLs Lake P7 Core (1) Depth... | ecosystem: Environmental > Aquatic > Freshwater >... | reverse complement strand
CATCGGCTATCCGTGGGAGATTTTTTAAGCTGGAAACTGGCTTACTATCCCAACCCCTTGGTTGTACCGGTTTATCCTAAAGCCTCCCATCACTACACTGTCCAGATTTTTGCAGCTTTTTTGGGGGTAGGATTTAGCAGTGGATTTCGGCGAACCGGCGTAATTCGCGTAGGTTGGGCTGAGCGCAGCGATGCACAACGCATTTCGGAATTTTGCAATTGGGATTTGTTGGGCTTCGTGCCTCAGCCCAACCTACGCGTACTGTCGCAGCTTATATTGGATTTCTTAAAAAAGCAGCGATAGGCTGATGACGATCATTTGTGATCAACTGATAAATCAGCTGCATGTCGATATTCATATAGTCATGCACAATCCGGTTGCGCAAGCCAATTACCGAATTCCAAAGTTCCAGTTCTTGCGCACTGATTATGGCATGTTGTTCCAGGCTGGCAAACGCATCATAGGCCGATACAGGGACTGTTACATCTTTTGCCTTGAGCAGGTGTTTTGATTTTCCGATGGCATTTTCGATGAGAACTTGAAGCGCATGCAACACACCGCTTTGCTCAAGGCGCGTAAGCGGGGCGCCGGACAGAATGCGTTGTTTTGCTTCTTCGAGCAGGGCTGTTTGCTCGTTGGCAATGCGAATACATTCAGCCTGATAAAGATCAAGCCGCATGGTTTTGTCTCCAGTAGTAATCTTCCAGCTCGGCCCATGTCTGGGTCAGAAAATGGCTCCAGGTCAGGGTGTCTTCGCCTTTCAGGATAACGCCTTCTTCGGCTATGACTGCTCGCATGGCAAGCCGTGCTTGCGTTATGTCGATGAAGTCAATTTGATCCTTGTGTATATGAATTGTGTCCGCAATTTTTTGCTTCAGAATTTCTGTCTGTTGCAGAATAAATATTCTATCAATATTATTTTTCCAGCGAAGTGCAATATCCCAGTCACTCTCAGGCATTGCTGATCCGTGTGCCTGGCTGCCAATCAATACGGACAGTTCAATGTCAGGGAAAGTATGCAGAACGTCTTTTATGTTGGCGAGCGTTGAGTTCATTTCAGATTTTTCTGAATGTCTTGAGCCAGTATTGTAGCCTGCTGCACGCTATTCCCGATACAGGTAAAGTGCCCCATCTTCCGTCCCGGCCGTGCCTCACGTTTGCCATACAGATGCAGTTTTGCGCACGGCTCATTCAGCACCGCATCCCACGGCGGTGGTGCACCATCGGCACGCCAGATGTCACCCAGAATATTTACCATCGCCACTGGAGATAACAATCTCGCGTCGCCCAGCGGCAGGCCGCACATCGCTCTAACCTGTTGGTCATACTGCGAGGTGAGGCAGGCGTCCATGGTGTAGTGGCCGCTGTTGTGCGGGCGCGGGGCGATTTCGTTGATCAGCAGGCGTTCGTGTTCCACCACAAAAAATTCCACTGCCATCACGCCGCAATAATCAAGTTTGTCGGCCACCGCACGCGCAGCTGTGGTGGCCTGTTGTGCCAGCGTGTCGCTGACCTGCGCCGGTACCACGCTGAGATCGAGGATGCCGCCGACATGGGTGTTTTCGGCAGCGGGGTAGGCCACTGTTTCTCCGTTTGTACTGCGCGCAACCACCACGGAAATTTCTGTCTTCAGTTTAAGACGCTGTTCCAGCACGCAGGGTTTGCGGCCCATCTGCTCGAATGCGGCGACAGCTTCGGTCAATGTGTTAACGCTTGCCTGGCCCTTGCCGTCATAGCCAAACTGGCTGATTTTCAGCAGGGCTGACGGACCGACTTTTTTCAGGGCGGGTACTAACTCATCTATTGAATTTACCGCGGTAAAAGCGGCAGTTTCGAAGCCGTTGTCGCGCAAAAAAGTTTTTTCGCGGATGCGGTTTTGCGCAATGGCCACGGCAGTGGCCGAGGGTCTGACCGGGCAAAACTGGGCCAGGAAGTTGAGGCTGTCTGCGGGCACATTTTCAAATTCGGTGGTGATCGCGGCGCAGCTGCGGCCGATTTTTTCCAGCGCGGCGCGATCATCGAAGGCGGCACAGATATGCTCGTTCGCAAGCTCGGCGGCAGGGCTGTTGGTATCAGGGTCAAGCACAATCACGCGGTAACCCATGGTGCGCGCGGCGACGGTAAACATGCGCCCGAGCTGGCCACCGCCAAGTACGCCGAGGGTTGCGTCAGGCAGGATCATTTACTCCACCTCCGGCAGGTTCATCGACAATACGGTGTCCTTTTGCTGTGCGCGGAATTCTTCAAGTTTGCGGAACAGCGCAGGGTTGCTGTTGGCCAGTATCGCGGCGGCAAACAGGGCGGCGTTTGCGGCGCCGGCTTCGCCGATGGCAAAGGTGGCAACGGGAATACCCTTGGGCATTTGCACAATCGACAGCAGCGAGTCCATGCCTTTCAGATATTTTGACGGCACCGGCACGCCCAGCACCGGCACGGTGGTTTTGGCGGCCAGCATGCCGGGCAGGTGCGCCGCGCCGCCGGCACCGGCGATGATGCAGTTCAGGCCGCGTTCGGCAGCGCCGCTCGCGTATTCAAACAGCAGATCCGGCGTGCGGTGCGCGGAGACGACCCTGTGCTCAAAGGGTACACCCAGCGACCTGAGCATCTCGGCTGCGTGTTTCATCACTTCCCAGTCACTCGAACTGCCCATGACGATTCCTACCAGTGGTGTGCTCATAATGTTCTTTCGCTGTAATTGCTGTTTTAAAATACTTAATAAAATCAATATGTTACATAAATATCACTGTGCCTGCCGCAGCCGGGGTCGCAGCGGCTTTCACCATCAGTCGCGGTGACTTGCACGCTTCAGGCGATCTGCCACCGCCAGCCATTCCGTCGAGTGCGGCGTCGCTTCGGCCAGCAGTCTATCAAACTGTGCATGATCCAGCTGGCGCAGGGTGGCATACAACATCTGCCCATAAGCCGCCGCATTGGCCGGCATGGTGGTGCGTTGAATGCCCGCATGCGCAGAGTGTACTGTATCGGGCGCAGACCATTCCAGTGTCGCCACGCGCAGCCCTTGCTGCTCCAGTTCGCAGGCGCGTTGCCACAGGCTTTCGCGCGGTAATAATTCGAGCGGGGTGACGGGTGCGTAGTGTGAAAGCACGCTGCCGGAAACGCGGATTTTGGCGCTGCTGCTGTCGATCACCTCGACCTTGTGCTGCAGCACATCTTCGATGGCCGCAAGCGGAATTCCGCCTGGCCGCAATACCGTCACAGTGTCTCCGATGCAGCTGACGATTGTGCTTTCCAGTCCCACTTTGCACGCGCCGCCATCGAGAATCATGTCGACGCTGTCGCCCAGTTCATCGCGTACATGCTGCGCGGTAGTGGGGCTGATGCGGCCGTAGCGGTTGGCGGAGGGCGCGGCCAGCGCGGCACCGGACCCCATGGCACGCAGCACGGCAAGGGCGAGAGGATGATCCGGCACGCGCACGCCGACAGTATCCTGACCGCCGGTGATAATGTCCGATACCTGCGGGCTGCGCTGCAAAATGAGGGTAAGCGGGCCAGGCCAGAAACGGTGTGCCAGCCGCCTGGCCGTGTCGGGCACGGCACGAGCCCAGTGCACGAGCTGCGATTCATCCGCGATATGCAGAATCAGCGGATGGTCTGCCGGACGTCCCTTGATGTTGAAAATGCGCTTCAGTGCAGCATGATTGCTCGCATCTGCCGCCAGGCCGTATACCGTTTCCGTAGGCAGGGCAATGACACCGCCTTGTTGCAAAAGGGAGGCAGCGGCTTCGATCTGAGATTGCAGTTCGGGTTTTAGCATGGGGTAGGTAGGCTAACGGCGCACTTGGGTGCTATTTGCTGCTGCTTCAGCGACATAGCTGTTTTAAAGGCATATTTTACCCGTTTTTGCAGGTTCCCTCTATGCCAAAAATATACACATCCCACGACCTCGCCATGGAAGGCGGATTGGTATAATGATCCTCGTGTTCATAATCAAAATAAACAAGGCAGGAGCCGCAGAGAAAAATGAGCGTTACAACAGGCCGGGCCACGAAGGGCAAGATTTTGACAGTAGATGATGACGCCATGATAAACACATTTTACGGCGCGGTGTTGTCGGCACAGTATGAAGTTTTTTCCGCCACATCGGGCGAGGAGGGCATTGACGCTTGCCAGATGGCGCAGCCGGACCTGATCCTGCTGGATGTGGAAATGCCGGAAATGAACGGATATGAAACCTGCCGCAAACTGCGCGGGATCACTTCCGTACCCATCGTGTTTGCCACCGCGCACACTGACCTGGAAGAGCATCTCAAGGCATTTGATGCCGGCGGTGACGATATCCTGACTAAACCGCTGGTGCCGGAAATATTGTTGCGCAAGGTGGAGCTGGCGATCAAACTCAAGCACACCCAGGAAAAATTAAACGAGGAAAAAGATTACCTGCAAAATCAGGCAAAGGATATTCTGTCTTCCATCAACACCAGCAGGGCGTTGCTGAAGTTCGCTCGCGCAAGCCTGGTATGCCGTACTTTTGAAGAGCTGGCGCAGAATATTGTGCAAACCCTGCGCGATTTTTCACTGCATGGCAGCGTCGCCATTCGGCAAGGCAGTAACGAGGTATGCCTGACCACTCACGGCGAGGCGACTTCACTTGAATTGTCGATCCTGGACAAGCTGAGGTCCATGGGCAAGGTTTTCCAGTTTAAGAATAATTTGGTGGTGAATGTGGAGGCTGTGTCGATCGTGATATCCGATATGCCGAAAGATGAAGAAAGCGCCATGCGTATCAGGGACAATATGCTGCTGCTGGCAGAAACCGCCAGGGATTTTTGCGACAACGTGGATATGCGCAAGGTTTCCATGGAGCGCGCGGAAAACATGCAGCTTGCCCTGTTTGGGGCGACCCAGGCGGTGGAAGACATACGCAAAAAGCAGCAGCAGATGCTGATGGATGTGCGTGTCCTGTTGCACGACCTGACCGAGAAGGTGGAAAGTTCTTATTCAATACTGGACACCACCAAGGAACAGGAAAGGATGATCAGCGGTGCGATGAACGATTCGGTGCAGTTGGTTCTGGATGAACTGGCAATAGGCAATCAGGTAAACGATCAGTTGGCTTCGGTCATGAAAAGCCTGAGCGGTGGCGAAAAGCAAAGTGAAATAGATTTGTTCTAGTCATCGCTGTAATATTGGTCGTGCGCACTATCAAATAAAGAAGGGCCATACAGGCCCTTCTTTATTGCCTTTAAGCGATGATAACAGCTATTTGACCAGCGACATAAACAGCTGCGGCAGTCTCTCGGGCAGGCGCGCGACATTGTCGATCACCGCATAGTGTTTGCCGAAAATGTCCGCCACGTATTCATCCGCCTTGGGATCGAGGTTGATGCAGTAGGTATAGATGCCTTCATTGTCCATTTCCTGCACCGCCTTGCGTGCGTCCTCGATCAGCATGCGCGGGTCGTGGCTGTCGATGTCGGCGGGCTCACCGTCGGTCAGCACCAGCAGCAATTTCTTGTCGGCCTTTTGATGCGACAGATAGTGGCCCGCATGGCGGATGGCCGCGCCCATGCGCGTGGAGTAATTTGCCTCCATGCCGGCCAGTCTGCCCTTGACTTCATCTCCCCACGGTTCACTGTATCCCTTGAAGTGCGAGAAGCGCACGTTGTGGCGGGTATCGGAATGGAAGCCGCCGATGGCCAGCGGATCATCCATCTGGTCTACCGCCCAGGCCAGCAAAGACACCGCTTCCTGGCTGATTTCCAGCTTGCTCTGGGTGCAGCCATCCGGCACATCGCCCAGTGAGGCCGACAGATCGAGCAGCAACGATACCGCCACACTGCGCCCGTCGTGGCGATGGCTCATGTTGACGCGGGTGTCGGGCTGCGCGCCGCTCTTGAGGTCGATCAGCGAGCGGATCGCCACATCCAGATCAAGCTCTGACCCCTCTTCCTGGTAGCGGATGCGCACCTTGTTCTGCGGCTTGAGCATGTCGATGATTTTCTTCAGGCGCTGCGCCAGCGCCTTGTGCTTGGTCAGCAGGCGATCAATCTCGGCCGGATTTTTCTTCGGTTGCAAATGTTCATACACGCTTACCCAGTCAGGGCGGTAATGTTCTGCGCTGTAGTCCCACTCGTTATACATGCGAGGGGGTACTTTAAATTCATCTTCCTTGGTCGCGGGCGGTTTCGGGCGTTCTTCAAATACTTCCTCATCGCCTTCTTCGATAAACAGCCACATCAGGCGGTTGTCGTCGCGGTAATCGACCTCGGTGTCGTCGAAATGGATTTTTCCGGCCGAGTCGCTGGCAATTTTTGTTTCAACAATGAATTGCACGCCGAGCAACTGGATATCGGCGGTGCGCGTATTGCCTTTGGCCATGAATTCATTGAAGCGCGCCACGTACTTCAGAATGATCGGATTCTGGTATTTGTGTTTGGGGTCAAGCAGTGCGCGCGACAGCATCGCCAGGCGATGACGAATATAGGAAACCCCTTCTTTCTTTTCAAGGTCTTCCTGCGGCACCGGATGCAGCTTGCACCACAGCTGGCGCAGGCCGGGGAACTCCTGCATCGCCAGATATTCGACGCGCGAGTCCTCGAAAGTTTCCACCGCCATGCGCTGGAACGGACTCAGGTTGTCGGCAATCAGATTGGAAGTCCAGCGACGGTGAGCGCTCAGATGGGCCAGCAGCGCGCGGTAGCGGTCGATGCCGCGTACGCCGCCGCTGGAGCCATCTACGCTGTAAGGTAGGTCATCGTACACGTCCGGCAAATGCAGTCCCAGATCATCCAGATAGGGTATGGGTTTGCGGATTTCATCAAACGCCAGCGAATAGGGCACGAACAGAGCCTCGTTTTGCCACAGGCCGCGCAAATACATGCCCAGCTTGCGCTCATTGTCGATAAACAGTGTGCCATGACGCTCGCGTTGCATCACGGCGCGGCTGTCGGCCGACTTCAGTCTGAAATATTCCTGCTGGCTGTCGGGATCATTGGGGTAGGCGAGCACGCCGTAATCCACCCACTTTTTGATGCCGCCGATGGATAATTGGCTGAACAGGAACGGCACACTATCCAGAAAATCCGGCAGGCAGGGGCTGGTATACATCGAATCGATACCGTGCACTTTCGGACTGGTGCGGATCGCGGTTTGCACCACCAGATTCAGGTACTCGCTAAACAGCTCGCGGCTTTCCAGCGCACGTGCGGCCGCCGCCAGACTTTGCAGAAAGTTGGGAATGGCCTTGCTGTTGGGTGATTTGGCCAGGGTGCGGGTAAACGTCACCACTTCTTCGATCACGCTTTCGCCGAGTTGTGCCGCGACTTGAGGCATTTCTTCGAGAAACACCAGCACCGGTTCTTCGCCGCGCCCCGTCTTGTATACCGCATTAACACCTTCAATATAGGCGCTAATGCCCTCGGCACTGAGATGCTTGTGGGCATCCGCCATGCAGTCGTCGAACACGCTTTGCACGCGGGCAAAGTTGCACTGAAGTTTTTGACGCTCTTCGGGAGTGGCTGTCATTTGAGCTTGACCTATTTTACGTGAAACAACATCGTAAACCCCCTCCAGCTCCCCCTTAACAGGGGGAGAGTATTGGCTCCTCCCCTGTGCGAGCATCTGCTTCGCAGATTGCCTGCTTGACCCGCTTCAAGGGGAGGTTGGGAGGGTTTTGAACCTAATGGACACACTTAAGTTGATCAGGCTTCAAATACAGCGTCAATGGCGTGATCCAGCGTGTCGCGGATATCCGCATCATCGGTAATCGGGCGTACCAGCGCCATGCGGCAGGCGTCGCGCGGGGCGATGCCCTGGTTGATCAGGGTTGCTGCGTACACCAGCAGACGGGTGGATATGCCTTCATCCAGACCATGACCTTTCAGGTTGCGCGCGGTCTCGCCGATCTTCACCAGTCTGGTAGAGATGTCTTTGCTGATGCCGGTTTCCTTGCTGACAATGCCAATTTCCACTTCTGATTTTGCATAGTCAAACTCCATACCGGCAAAACGCTGCTTGGTGGATTGCTTCAGATCTTTCATCAGATTCTGGTAGCCGGGGTTATAGGAAATAACCAGCTGGAAATCCGGATGAGCCTGTACCAGCTCGCCTTTTTTATCCAGTGGCAGCGTGCGCCTGTGGTCGGTCAGCGGGTGAATGACTACAGTAGTATCTTGCCGTGCTTCAACGATTTCATCCAGATAGCAGATTGCGCCGTGGCGTGCGGCCAAAGTCAGCGGGCCGTCCAGCCAGCGCGTGCCGTTGGCATCCAGCAGATAGCGGCCAACCAGATCGGAGGCGGTCATGTCTTCGTTACACGCCACGGTGATCAGCGGCTTGCCCAGCTTCCACGCCATGTATTCGACAAAGCGCGATTTGCCGCAACCGGTAGGGCCTTTCAGCATCAACGGCAGGCGCGCGGCATAAGCCGCTTCATACATCGCCACTTCATTTGTCTGTGCTTGATAAAACGGCTCTTTGCTAATTAGATATTGCTTGATATCGAACTGGTTGCTCATGGCGGTTTCCTTACAATAGATGGGCTGTTAAATACGGATAATCCATTAGGCGGCTCCCGCGCCGTAAGCTACAGCGGGAACACGTGCGGGCGGCGGTTTGTGCGCGGCCTAATGGATTATCCGGGATGCAAATATCCGGGATAAAAAAACCCCTGCAAAAATTACGGCAGGGGCTTTTGTGTTGCGACTAAACGTTCAAATTACTTGTGAACGCCCAGTTTCTGACGCCAGCCTGGGAAGATCTTGTCCGCATCTTTCGGGAATGACTCGAAGGCGCGTGCAAATTCTTTGTGTGACTTGGCGAACTCAATCGGATCAGCGCCGGATTTCCAGCACTCATAGGATTGACGCAGAGAGATCGCACCTGCTGCCGGGCTGTCGATATGGCCGTAAGAACCGCCACCGGAAGTGTTGATCACGTTACCGTGGCCGAGGTTCTCGAAGAAGCCTGGCAGACGCAACGCGTTCATGCCGCCGGAGATGATAGGCGTTGTTGGCTTCATACCGTGCCATTCCTGGTGGTAGTAAGGACCATCTGCAGAATCGCGCTCGATCATGTAGGCGATGTTGCGGTCATCCGCTGCACCTTCCATCTTGCCGTAGCCCATGGTACCCACGTGGATACCGGAAGCACCTTGCAGACGGCTCATCTTGGACAGTACAAACGCGGTGTAGCCGCGCAGTGCTGATGGAGAAGTCACAGCACCGTGACCGGCACGATGGTAGTGCAGGTATTGGTCAGCATATTGACGGCGCGCTGTGGTTACCATGCCGGGACCACCTACGTAGCCGTCAACCAGGAAGGCAACTTTGTTTGCATCCGGGCCAAAGGTTTCCAGGATGTAATCGGCACGGGCGCACATTTCGAAGTGATCGTCAGCAGTGATGTTGGCTGAGAACAGTTTGGCCTGGCCGGTTTCGTCCATAGCGCGCTTCATCGCGTCATAAACCAGCGGGATTACTTTCTTGGTTGGGCAGAAAACCTGATTGCCTTGTGGCTCGTCGTTCTTGATGAAGTCGCCACCCAGCCAGAACTGGTAAGCAGCAGCTGCAAATGGCTCTGGACGCAGACCCAGCTTAGGCTTGATGATGGTGCCGGCGATGTAACCGCCATCGACGCGGGGACGGCCAAGAATGTCCCACAGATCGGTGATGTCCTTGGATGGGCCATCAAACAGACGCAACATGGACCAAGGCACATAGAAGTCATGCATCTTCAGGCATTTTACGTCGCCCTGGCCCTGGTTGTTACCGATAGCCAGTGTCAGGAAAGAAACGATCATGGCGCGACCGTCAGTGATGTTGCGGTCGAACAGATCAATCGGATATGCAACCTTCATGACGCCCTTTACTTCGTCAATGAAGTACACCAGCGCGTCCACGCCTTTGGTGAAGTCATCGGTGGTGCATACTTCAACGTTCGTACCGGTAGAAGACTCGGCTGCGATGTGTGAAGCAGTTTCCAGATAGCCATAACCGGTTGCTGGCTGCATGTGATAAGCAACGAGAATGTGCTTGTCACCTTTGATAAGGTCTTCTTCTTTTAGGTCAAGATTTGAATAACGTGCTGACTGATCCATGCTTCTCTCCTGATAAATGTGGGGGTGTTCATTGCAACGGAGCGCACTATAGATCCGACTAATCATAAATAACATTCAATGTTTTTTATATTTAGTATAAAATCCACTTATGTATCAGGGTTATAGTTATTTTTTGCTTTAAATTCAATACTAAATAAAAGTATTTAGGGTACATCTAATATTTATGTCTCATTTCACCTTACGTCAACTTCAAGTGTTTTCTGCGGTAGCACGGCATTTGAGCCATTCGCGCGCCGCAGAAGAGTTGCATTTAACCCAGCCTGCTGTCTCCATGCAACTTAAACAGCTGGAACAAAGCATAGGCTTGCCTCTGTTTGATCAGGTGGGCAAGCAAATTCACCTGACTGAAGCCGGGCGCGAGATGGTTATTTATAGCCGCAACATTGCGCAGCAGTTGAAAGAGATGGATGCGGTGTTTGACGAAATGAAAGGCATGAAACGCGGCCAGCTAAATATCTCGCTGGTGAGCACAGCCAACTATTTCATGCCCAAGTTACTGGCAAAGTTTATCCAGCTGTATCCCAATATCCATGTGAACCTGTTTGTGGCCAACCGCGATGCGGTGATCAAGCAACTGGTAGAAAACGTCGCCGACCTCGCCATTACCGGCCAGCCACCGGAGGGGGTCGATATGATGTCAGAGTCGTTCATGCAAAACCCGCTGGTGGTGATTGCCGCACCGACACATCCGCTGGCAGGTTTATCCAACATTCAACCCGAGCAACTTGCCCATGAAACCTTTTTGCTGCGCGAGCGCGGCTCGGGTACGCGCGATGTGATGGAACGATTTTTTACCGGCAATGAT
>Ga0105091_10001295_pt1 | contig 10884 bp, 5 predicted proteins | sample PPLLak1March2015_FD_87022 | JGI IMG/M metagenome (GOLD analysis project Ga0105091, IMG submission 87022) | Freshwater sediment microbial communities from Prairie Pothole Lake near Jamestown, North Dakota, USA - PPLs Lake P7 Core (1) Depth... | ecosystem: Environmental > Aquatic > Freshwater >... | reverse complement strand
GGAGCGAGGGGTAGGAGCTTAATAGATCTATTTCGCCATGCCGGGCCAGTTCGTTCGTTACGTGCTTGAACATTGAATTGATGCGGGGTTCAACCTTAAAACCAATGAAGAAATCGACGCGTGTCAGTATCCCCGGCATTACCTTTGTTACCTTGTACTCCAGTGTATGCGGCTCGTCCATGATGTCAACATGGATAAGCCAGTAATGGTCCGCCCTTTTAGGCTGCTTGTTCAGGATCGATTGAATAATTTTCGATTCGATGTCCGTTACACGGTTTGCCTTGGTGAGAAATACGAGGTTTGTGGCTGTTTTGGCGATACTCATGTCATTCCGCAGATCCTTGATCACATCATGATATTGTTCCAGGGGCATAAATCGCAGGAACCGGTTTGTGATCTTTCTTCCGTTATACCATGAAAGCATGATCACGGAAATCATTCCCCCCAATGCAATTGGAAACCAGCCGCCATGCGTAAATTTGTAAAGGTTGGCATAGAAAAAGGAACCTTCCACAATGAGATAGACAAGAAGGAACATGGCAACCAGTAAAATATTTGTCCTCCTGAGGTTCAGGTATGAAACCAGCAGCAGCGTATCGATCATCATGGTGATATTGATGGATAGCCCGTAGGCAGCTTCCATATTCGCTGATTCCTTAAAAGTAAATACAACAATCATACAGCAGGCGTACAAAAACCAGTTGATACTGGCGATATACATCTGTCCCTTAAAAAGGGTGGGGTACTTTATTTTGATCTTGGGCCAGAAATTCAGGGAAATGGCTTCGCTGATCAGGGTGTATGAAGCTGAAATCAGAGCCTGGCTGGCAATGATAGCAGCCGCTGCCGCCACGACGATCCCGATTGGAAGGAACCAGGCCGGCATAATGGCATAAAAAGGATTCAAATCCCGGGTCAGCACATCCCCATGGCTCAGGATCCAGGCTCCCTGGCCCAGGTAATTCAGGATCAGGGATACCTTGACAAAGATCCACGACACCTTGATATTTTTTATGCCGACATGCCCCAGGTCGGCATACAATGCTTCAGCTCCCGTTGTACATAAGAAAATTGCACCCAGCAGCAAAATGCTCCCGGGATATTTCACCAGGAGGTTAACGGCATAATATGGATTGAATGCCTTAAGTACCAGCAGCTTTTCCTGAATCTCAATGGCCCCGAGGATGCCCAGCATGGAAAACCAGAGAAACATCACCGGGCCAAAAAACTTGCCGACATAATCGGTTCCGAACTGTTGGATTGAAAACAATGCCGTCAGGATAATGACCACGATAGGGATCACCTTGATGTCCGGGTTGATCATCATCAATCCTTCAATGGACGAAACCACTGTAATGGCAGGGGTAATAATTCCGTCGGCCAGTAAAAGACTGCCCCCAGCAATGGCAAGAATATAGATCCAGCGTTTGCTTTTCCGGAGCAGGGCAAACAGCGAAAATATCCCGCCTTCACCCTTGTTGTCAGCCCTGAGGATAATCAGGACATATTTGATGCTGGTTTGTATTGTAAGGGTCCAGATCACACACGACAGGACCCCGAGGATAAAGTTGTCCTCAATTGCAAATCCCTCACGGGTAACGGCTTTCATCACGTACAGGGGTGAGGTCCCTATATCGCCGAATACAATGCCCAGGGTTACAATTATCCCTGCAAGGCTGAACTTGATTCCTCTGCTTCTGCTGTTCCCTGCCATTTTGCAGTCAGTTTAGTTTGTTCCGGTCAGCTTTTACGGTTGAGCCTGATGTTAACACTACCTTCAAATCCCAGTGACATTTGTTCAACAAAAACCGTGCTGGCATCAAAACCAAGCACTTTGACATCCGACAGGCTGTGCCGGCTGATGTAAAGGTACATGGTAATGATCATTTTCTCTATCATGTTAAATTCAAGATCGGAAATATTGAGCCTGTCGATCAGAATAAACTTAAAGTCCGTGAGCATATTATGCTTCCGCAGGGATGGGTAACTGCTGAAAAGATCAATTTCTCCTGATTTTGCAAGCTCATTGGTTATATACTTGAACATGGTATTGATCCTGGGTTCAACCTTGAAACCAAGGTAAATGTCAACCCGGGTCAGAATGCCGGGAATGATCTTGGTTACCTTATAATCCATGGTGCGTGGTTCATCCATTATATCAAGATGAATGATCCAGTAATGGTCCGCCCTTTTTGGTTGTTTGTTGAATATCGACATAAGGACCTTTGACTCGATATCTGAAATACGGTTGGCTTTTGTAAGATATACAAGGTTGGTGGCCGTTTTGGGTACGCTTGTATCATTGCGGAGATCCTTGATGACGTCGAAATACTGTTCCAGGGGCAGGAACCGGAGAAACCGGTTTGTGATCTTCCTGCCGTTATACCAGCAAAGCATCACGAATGATAGCAGTCCCCCTACCAGAATTGTAAACCATCCGCCATGGGAGAATTTGAACAGGTTGGCATACAGGAAAGAGCCTTCGATGATCATATAGGTGCCCAGAAATACCGCTATGATAATCCTGGGAGTCCTTTTAAGAGACAGGTAGGATGCCATCAGAAATGTGGTGATCATCATGGTAATGGTTATTGAAAGGCCGTACGCTGCTTCCATGTTGTCTGATTTTTTGAACATGAAAACAACGACCATACAGGAGGCCCAGAGAAACCAGTTTATGCTTGCTATATACATCTGACCCTTCAGAAGCGTAGGATATTTGATCCTGATCTTGGGCCAGAAGTTGAGCGAAATCGCTTCGCTGATCAGTGTGTATGAACCGCTGATCAGGGCCTGGCTGGCTATGATGGCCGCGGCCGTTGCCAGAATTATTCCAAACGGCAGGAACCAGCCCGGCATGATTGCATAAAAGGGATTAAAATTTTCGCCGGTGTATGCTTCATGACTAAGCAACCACGCACCCTGTCCGAGATAATTCAGGATTAGGGTGGATTTCACATATATCCAGGATATCCTGATATTCTTGAGCCCGCAATGACCCAGGTCGGTATACAGGGCTTCAGCTCCGGTTGTACAAAGAAAGATAGCACCCAGGAGGAGAATGCTTCCCGGGTATTGCCATAGAAGATGGACCGCATAATAAGGGTTGAATGCTTTGAGAACAAGCAGCTTTTCATGGATCTCGGCAACGCCCAGGACACCCAGCATCAGGAACCAGAGAAGCATGACCGGTCCGAAAAATTTACCGATGTAGTCCGTGCCGAACTGCTGAAATGAAAATAGAAAGGTTAGAATAATGACAACGATGGGAATAACCTGGATGGCAGGGTTGATTAATTGCAGTCCCTCAATGGAGGATAAAACCGTAATGGAAGGAGTTATGATCCCGTCGGCAAGTAATGTACTGCCACCGATGATGGCCAGGATATACACCCACCTCTTGTTTTTCCGGAGCAGCGCAAAAAGGGAAAAGATACCACCTTCCCCTTTATTATCTGCCCTGAGGGTTATGATAACATATTTTATGGTGGTCTGAAGGGTCAGGGTCCAGATGATGCAGGACAATACACCAAGGATAAATTCAGGTTCAATCGGAAAATCTTCACGCACAATGGCCTTCATGACATACAAGGGGGATGTTCCGATATCTCCGAAAACAATTCCTAAGGTGACTAGTAAACCTGATAAACCAAATTTAACACCCGGGCTTCTTCCGATGCCTGCCATGTTTTATGCGTGCAAAATGACCTGTATACAATAAAAGCATGCAAAGATATAAAAAAACATTACAAATCTGAGTCAAGGGTTTCAGGCTTCGCGCCTGCCTGCCGGCAGGCAGGTTTCAGTATATAGCAATCAGCGATATCTGAGAAACCCTCCTTTGCCGAGGCTTCGGCGGGCAAGTCTGCGAGAACTTCTTCCTTTTTCTGCGACATCTGCGAAATCTGCGAGAACGGTCTTTATTGAAATTTCAATAACTATAGCTATATTTGCAACGTGTGTTAAATCAATAAATTCAATTAATATGCATACCAACAGAATTTTCGTAAGAATCAGTTCATTTTTAATTATGACTGCTGCCGTATTCATGATGTTTTCCTGCAAAAGCGGTAACAGGCAGTCCACCCAGGATGAGGCTATATCTGACAGCCTCAATAAAACATTGCTCGCCACGGAGATCAGGGAAGTGATATACCCGCTTCCGACACCTTTTGAAATGACAAAGATGCTCAATGATATCGGGGCAACTTATTCACCAAAGAACATGAATCCAGCCAGCAGGGTGGAACGTTATAATACTGAGACCAGCAAGGCCATTAATCTTGGTGTTTATGGTGCGGACCTGTCCTATGCCTCCACTTACCAGCAGCAGCAGGATATCCAGGTTTATCTCAATGCCATTAAAACCCTTGCCGACCAGCTTGGAATTACCTATGACTATACACAGCTTCTCTCTGAAGAATATAAAGAGAAGTTCAATAACAAGGATTCCCTGACCAGCATTGTAACCAATACAATCTATAATACATACCAGTATCTCGATCAGAAGAGCAATCCCGATCTTGCCGCAACCATGATCACGGGAATGTGGGTTGAGCTGATGTATATCGCCACGAACATTTCCAGTGATTCTTACAATTTCACCGGTCTTGTTAACATTATCAGCAAGCAGAAAACCTCCTATGAAAAGGTTATGGAGCTTCTTGCTACCCGGAACAGTAACTCCGACATTAAAAGCCTTGAATCGAAGCTGCAGGTGCTGAAACCCGTTTTCGACAAGGTTGATACCGGCCTTTCCGAGCAGGACTATAACCTGATCCTGCAAACAATACGTTCGGTGAGAACTTCCCTGGTATAAAAAAAATAAACTGCATCGTCTGAATATTTTCCAGCCCTCTGCAAACCGCGAGGGCTGTTTTGCATAAGGTTTTTCTGTTATGAACGAATCCATTTTAAAGGCTTTAATGAGCCTGTTTGCCATTGTCTCTGATATTAACAAGGAGGGACAATCAGAAAGCAAACGGAATATTATCATGGATTATCTTGACCGGCAGTACAGTCATGATATTGTTCAGAAATTCATTGACTTTTATGACCAGCAGGTATCTCAGCTCAGGAAATTCAGCGATGACCCGGTGCTCGTTGATCTGTCAGTCAGGAAGATCCAGGCAGAGAACAGGATCATTGAACTCTGCGGTCAGATCAATGAGGAACTCGAACATCAGCAGAAGATCATTATACTGATCTATTTGCTTGATTTTATCCAGGGAGAAAGGCAACCTTCCCGCACGGAACTCAGTCTGGTACGGACGGCATCAGCCTACCTGAAGATCAGTGAACCTGAATTCCTGGATGCCAGGGCCTTCACATTTGACCAGGTGGAAAAAGTGGTCCACCAGGATTGGCTCCTTTATATCCGTCCTTCCAATTCGCCGGAATCCCCGCATGCGAAGGAACTTTTCATTGACAAACTCGAGGGGCAGATCGTGGTTTTGCATATCCCGAGCGCGGACACCTATGTTTTCCGGTATTCGGGAAAGATGGCGCTCCTCATGAACGGACACCGGATCAACCCCGGAAGATCCTACATATGGTCAGTCGGGTCTGTGATCCGGAATACCAAGATCGGTTCCATTTATTTTATCTGGGTTGTCAGGCAATTCATTCATTCCAACGCAGAAAACAAATTCATATTTACGGCCGAGGATATAGTATTCAATTATTTCAACAGTAAAAACGGAGTAAAACGGTTTAACCTTACCGAGGAGTCAGGAAGGCTCGTAGGGATTATCGGCGGGAGCGGATCAGGCAAATCGACGCTTCTGAATGTCCTCAATGGCAATTTTAAACCCCGGGCCGGCTCAATCAAGATCAACGGCTGGGACATCCATACCCACAAGGAAATGGTTAAGGGTATCATAGGATATGTTCCCCAGGATGACCTGCTTATCAAGGAGCTTAGTGTTTTTGAAAACCTTTATTTCAATACCAGGCTTTGTTTTGATGGTTATACTGATGAACAGATCCGGCAGGTGGTTGAGGATGCCCTGGTGGACTTTGACCTGGTAGAAGCCCGTGATCTCAATGTCGGTGACGCTTTTACCACCATATTGAGCGGCGGACAGCGGAAACGGCTGAATATTGCACTTGAGCTGATCCGGGAACCTTCCATCCTGTTCATCGACGAACCCACTTCGGGTCTTTCCTCTGCCGATTCTGAAAAAATCATTACGCTGCTGAAACGCCAGACGATCAAGGGCAAGCTTATCATAGCCAATATGCATCAGCCATCTTCCGATGTTTTCAAAATGATCGATAAGCTCCTTGTGATGGACCAGGGCGGGAGGGTGATATACTATGGCCATCCCATCGGTGCAATTTCATATTTCAAGCACGAAGCACACTACGTAGATGCCGAGGAAACCGAATGTCTGAACTGCGGAAACATCAATACGGATGAAATTCTGCGTATTGTCGAATCCCGCGAGGTGGATCCGAACGGCCGACTTACCCGGATACGGAAAACCACCCCTGAGCAATGGTACCAGAAGTTCCTGGAGAAAATTGATTCAAAGACCAGGCTCATTGAAAGGGAACACGATTCAACGGTTCCCAGGAATAATTTCAGGATCCCCGACCATTTCAACCAGTTCCGCATCTTTCTCAAGCGTGACCTGCTTGCAAAATATTATAACAAGCAATACCTTATGCTGCTTGCTTTGGAAGCGCCCATCCTTGGATTCACCCTGGCTTTCTTTACCAAGAATTTCACCTTTGTAAATGGAGTGCCCCGTTATATTTTTGGTGAGAACACGGTTTTACCGGCTTTTTTATTTATGGCTGTAATCGTTGCCCTGTTTCTGGGTCTTGTGATCAGTGCGGAAGAAATTTTCAAGGACCGGAAGATCCTGAAACGGGAAAAATTTCTGAACCTGAGCCGTTCGAGTTACCTGTTTTCAAAGATCAGCATCCTGTTTGCCATATCGGCTTTGCAGACTTTGATTTTTGTACTGATCGGCAATTTCATGCTCGATATACACGGCATGGTTTTCCGGTATTGGATTGTCCTGTTTACCGCTTCCTGCTGGGCAAACCTGGTGGGACTCAATATTTCCTCCGGCTTTAATTCGGTCGTTACCATTTATATCCTGGTCCCGCTGATCCTGGTTCCCCAGTTGCTTTTCAGCGGTGTAGTGGTTGATTTCACAAAAATGCACAACAGGATCGCCAATGATAAACAGGTGCCGGCAATAGGCGACATGATGGCATCCCGCTGGGCCTATGAAGCCATAGCGGTAACGCAATTCAAGGATAATAAATATGAAAGGTACTTTTATGCATCTGAAAAGAAGGCAAAAAACGCAGGCTATTACAGGTCGTATGCAATACCTGGTCTCATTGAGATAGCCGGCGATACCAGGGATCTGTATTTTAACAATGTGGACAGTCTCCGGTATAGGAACAACCTGAAAGTGCTCCGGTCGGAACTAACCAGGATCAGCCGGGATATAAACCTTCCCCTGCCGGACCTTGCTGACAGTCTGGAAGTTATGAAGTACAACCCTTCGGTGAATGAAAGTATTGAACAGTACCTGAACAAGGCGGTCCAGGTTTACCGGTTCCGCTACAACAAGGCCGTGTCCGAACGCGATACAGTTTATGCACGGCTGGTTTCCGAATTCGGGGGGCTGGATCAATTGTTGCATTTTAAGCGCGAATATTTTAACAAACAGCTGGCTGCCGTTATGACCAATGAAAAGGAAATTCAGAATTATTCCGTGCACGATGGAGAAATGGTTCCCATTAAGGATGCCATTTACAGGGAGTCTACCGGCTACAAGTGGAGGGCTCATTTTTATGCCCCGGTAAAGAAGGTCTTCAACCGGGGGATCGATACTTACTGGTTTGACCTGGCGGTAATCTGGATCTTTAGCGGACTGCTATTTGTGTTGCTATATTACGATGTGATCCGGAGATTCCTGACCTATGCGGAAACGCTGAGGTTGAACAGGCTCAACAAACTCAGGATAAACCGGTTGCTGAAAATTGCAGAACAGGCAAGACAGGTGGGGATTGGGAGTATGCTGAAAAAATAAAACAGGGCACCACTAACGTGGTTCAACAGGCCGTTTGTCAGGCATACGTTCTACAAACAGGCCGCACCTCCGGCGCTTAAGCGGTATAACCTGAAAACCGGATAAGACCAAGGAACCGCAGAGCGGTGACCTGTTTGTAGAAAGATGTATTTGGGACAATCAATTAAACCACGCTAGTGGTGACCCACGCTCAGCGAAGTTTGCAACTTCGCTGTCCTAAATCGCAGTCTGTGACTGCCATTAGGTATCACTAGTTTATTATAAAATTACGATTATCAAATTGAAATCGTGGATATCGGTTTACCATGGATAACAATCTGAATCGTAGTTGGAAACTAGATTTTAGGAAAGCGAAGTTGCAAACTTCGCTTAGCGGGGAATTTCATCGTTAAGATTATTGAAACGATTGACCCTCTTACCCCTCTCCTCCGAGGAGAGGGGGCAGGGCCTGCCTGCCGTCAGGCAGGGGTGAGGTGTGGAGGTGGTATTCTACAGATTTCTTTTAATAAACTCCGTCATCATGGTAAACAAATGATACCGTGTATTGCCGCCTGAAATATTATGGTTTTTATTCGGGTAAAAGAACTCTTCAAATTGTTTGTTGTCCCGGATCAGCTTATCCGAAAGGGCAAGCGAATTCTGAAAATGAACATTATCGTCGCCTGTGCCGTGTACCAGTAATAGCTTGCCCCTGAGCCGGTCCGTAAAATTAATCGGTGAATTCAGATCATATCCTTCAGGATTCTCTGCAGGTGTCCGCATGAACCGCTCGGTGAATATGGTATCATAGAACCGCCAGTTCGTCACCGGTGCAACCGCGATCCCCATTTTAATAATACCGGCTCCTTTTGTAAGGCAAAGCAGGGTCATATATCCTCCATAACTCCAGCCCCAGATCCCCACACGGGTTTCATCAATCCAGGTTTTTCCTCCAAGGTATATGGCCGCACTGATCTGGTCCTCTGATTCAAGCTTGCCCAGTTCCATATACGTGCATTTTCTGAAGTCTTCCCCTCTTCCATGGCTACCCCGGTTGTCAATACAGGCCACCACAATTCCCTGCTGCGCAAGGTACTGCTCCCAGGGCATATTATTGTCCCAATTGTCCGTCACTTCCTGTTTTTCAGGACCTCCATATACTTTAATGAATAACGGGTATTTCTTCGTTGTATCAAATCCGGGAGGCAGAACAAGATAAGCGTTCAATACAAGATCGTCTCTGTCATGGGCGACCGGGATTGAAATGAACTTTTTACGGGTGAACCCAAATACCTTAAGGTTTTGCTGAAGGACATTATTGTCCTCCAGCACCCGGAGCAGGGTACCGTTAATTTTATGCATCGTGATCCGGGGCGGGGTATTGGCATCCGACCAGGTATGGATATAGTACTTAAAGTTACTGCTGAACTCTGCCGTACTGGTCCCTGCGTCACCGGTCAGTTTGGTCTTGTGCGTGCCGTCAAAACGTACGGAATAAACGGTGCGCCGCAATGGGGATCCTTCCGTGGAACTGTAATAAAGGATACTGTTCCTGTCATCCACCCCGAGTATTGCATCCACATCCCATTCACCCTGCGTTACCGGGTTGATCAGTTTGCCGGACATGGAAAATAAATAGTAATGAAAATAACCTGAACGTTCGCTTTGCAGGATGAAATACTTTCCGTCCCCCGTAAAATGGATATAATCGTCGCTTATTTCAGAAACATAGCGGGCATTCTCTTCGGAAAAAGGGATCCGGGATGTTCCGTTCTCTGCATTGCCCAGCAGCACGTCCACTTTGTTTTGCAGGCGGTTGAGCCGGATCACGCATACCGTGTCGGGCGAACGCGTCCATTTGATCCGGGGTATGTACTGGTCCTTATCAGGTCCGATGTCAACCTTGGTTGTTTTCCCGCTACCGGTATCAAAAACAAGGATCTCCACAACTGAATTCTTCTCGCCGGCTTTTGGATATTTGAAACGGAAGTTCTGCGGATAAAGATCACGGTATATCATCAAGTCAAATTCGGGGACTTCCGACTCATCAAAACGGTAATAGGCTATTTTCCGGCTGTCAGGTGACCAGCAATATGCCCGGGTGAAACCGAATTCCTCTTCATATACCCAGTCGGGAGCACCGTTGATGACCCGGTTCAATTTACCGTCCGTTGTCACCCGGGTTGTTGTATTATCGCCGAGGTTTTTTATATACAGATCATTGTCCTTTACAAAGGCAACACGGCTTCCGTCAGGTGAAAATGTCGCCAGCCTCACTTTTGATTCAGCAAGGGGTTCCGCTTTCCTGTCTGCCCGGTCGTAAACATAGTAGCGGGCTTCGAATGAGTACCTGTATCGGGCTGATGTCCCTGTATTCAGCAGGATCTTACTGTCATCGGGACTGAATTCATAATCATCGATGTCGGAAAACTGAGGGTTATTGACCTGGTCAATGGAAAATATGACTTCCCTTTCCCTGCCTGTCAGATAATCGTAGCTGACTACATTTCTTCCTGATTCCAGGACGGTATAATGTTCCCCGTCGGCCAGAGACCGCATGCCGTCGATCCCGGACGGATAAAATTGATGTTCCAGGAATATCTTATCCAGGCTGAGCGGAATGTTATTTCCGGCATGGGTGTTTTCAATTGAAAGGAGAAGCAGAAAAAGGAATATAGGTATAAAATGGGGCTTCATTAAAATATCTTTAATTAATATAATGGTCCGATAAATATATATATTTTGTCCATATGGGACAATACCGGAACATTATTGACGGGCGGCATTTTCTACCAACATGCTGTCCCGATGGGACAAATCCGAAACATTCTTGACGGGCGGTATTTTC